>ERZ1370068.713-contig-10652_pt1 | contig 32502 bp, 38 predicted proteins | sample MGYA00561227_ERZ1370068 | MGnify/ENA primary metagenome ERZ1370068 (study PRJEB38410, sample SAMEA6850437) | metagenome | study: Metagenomic assessment of the ecological functions of the soil: analysis of the soil microbiota associated with the...
TCAGTTACGTGTTGTGCGCCACCCAGACCTGCGAAGCGCGGCATCGCCTTCAAGAAGACGTTCCTGAACCTGGACCAGCCTGGCCTCTGCGCCCGGCAGATGTTCGACGACTGGCACGGGGATTTGGCGCTGACGCGGGCGGAAACCGAACGGGCCGTCGCCGATGGTCTGCGCGCGCTGGCGCGCTTCGAGGCGTCGATGCGCGCGCCGCTCGCGCGCGACCTGCTCGACGATCCCGAGCGCGACGATCGCATCGGCATCGTCGTGCTCAGTCGTCCGCACCACAACGACCCTGGCGTCAACCACGAAATCTGCGACGAGCTGCAGAAGCTCGGATACCCGATCTTCTTTCAGGACACGCTGCCGACCGATCCGATCTCGCTGAGCGCCTGTTCGGCGACGAGATCGCGATGGTCGGCTCGACCTCGGCGCTGTCGATCGACGACGTGTGGAAGAACAGCTATTCGGAGAACACCAACCGGAAGGTGTGGGCGGCGGAAGTTCGCGGCGCGGCATCCGAATCTGGGTGGCGCTCGAGCTTCGAGTTTCAAGTGCGGGCACGACGCGCCCATCTACTCGGTGGTGGAGCAGATCGTCGAGCGGTCCGGCACGCCGTACGTCTCGTTCAAGGACATCGACGAGAACAAGCCGGCCGGTGCGATCCGCATCCGCATCGAAACCATCGCCTACTTCCTGAGCCGCTATCGGGAGCGCGTCGCGGCGGAACGTGGCGAAACGCCGGAGCGTCGAGGAGCGCATCGCCGCTTTCGAGGCAGGAGCCGCGCGCCGCGGCCATCGCGGAAGCGGCGGGAGCCGCCCATGCAGTCTGAGGCCGACAAGATCATGTTCGAGGTTCTACAGAGAATCCGGTTTCAACCAGCGATACCGGCGTCGTCTATTTCACGGAGCTCGAGGAGGGCGAGCGGGGACGAGGAGATTGACGCGGCGATGTCGGGGGACTCACTTCTCTGAATGGATTCATCAGGTCCGCGGACAGGGAAGCTGCCCGGGCAGTGCTGGTGTCGTCCGCTACGTCGCGCGGCTCAACCAGGGAGGCACGGGCACCAGCGGAGAACTCGCCAGCCTGCTGGCGCCATTCCTGATTACGCTGACGCGCGCTATTTCGGGTGGGCTATTCGCTCGGCCGGGGCCGATCGGTTCGGAGCGTTCATGCCAGTTCGTTCGTCGACAACGCCAGCGTCGGGCGCGAGTGCCGGTTCGGACTCCGCTGCCGCAGCCGGCCGGTCCGCCGAAGCTCCCTGGTCATCGGCGCGATCGGCAGCGTGGTCGACGCCGGCGTGCCTGACGACATGCGCATCGAGACCGTCGAATGGCCGGCGTGGTCGCTCTCCGTGCTGGTGCGCAGGAACATCGATCTCGTCGTCCCGGTGGTCGAGGCGTTCGACGCCGTGACGGCGGCGTTCTTCGATGTCCTGTCCAGGACGAACACTCACGCGCCGGTTCTCGCAGTGCTGCCCGCGGCCGACATCCATTCGCCCCAGCTTCGCCGGCGCGGCCAGCGCTCGCCGACGATTTCGTGGTGATGCCGGTCCGTCCCGGAGGAATGGCGCGAGCGCGTGGGACGACTGACCGGGCCGCGCAGCCCGGACGGCGAGGTCGCGGCCAAGCTGGCCGCCGTCATGGGCCTGCTGCAACTGGTTGGGCGCGCGCCATCGTTTCTCGACGTCGTGCGCAAGGTGCCGCTGATCGCCCGCAGCGGGAGTCCGGCGCTCATCACCGGAGAAACGGGGACCGGCAAGGAGCTGTGCGCCCGGGCGATTCACTTCACCAGCCCGCGGCGCAATCAGCCGTTCATTCCCGTCGACTGTGGCGCCATTCCCGACAACCTGTTCGAGGAACGAGCTCTTCGGTCACGTGCGGGGCGCCTTCACCGACGCGCACCGCGACCAGCGCGGGCTGGTCGGGCTGGCGGAGGGCGGCACCCTGTTCCTCGACGAGATCGACTCGCTGTCGATCGCCGGCGCAGGCCAAGCTGCTCCGCTTTCTCAGGATCGCAGCTATCGTCCGCTCGGTTCTGACCGGTTCCTGCGCGCCAACGTGAACGTCCTGGCTGCGATGAACTGCAATCCGCGAGGCGCTGGATGCGCGACCGTCAGTTTCGCGCCGATCTGTTCTTCCGGCTGAACGTCGTGCGCCTCCATTTGTCGCCGCTTCGCGAGCGGCTATCGGACATTCCGCTGCTCGCGCGTCATTTCGTGTCCTGCTGTGCCGCCGAGGCGGGCCTTGGCGCCAAAGTCCTCAGCCCTTCGGTTCTGCCCAAACTGCTGGCTGCGCGACTGGCCCGGCAACGTCGGGAGCTCGGCAGCAGTCCTGCAGCGCGCCGTCGTGCTCGCGCCCGAGCGCCACATCCTTCCGAGCACGTGATCCTGCCACTCTGGATGCGGCAGCGCACTCCATCGGCCGCCGCGGACAATCCATCCGATTCCACGGTGAGCTTCCGCAAAGGACGCGCACAAGTGATCGAGGCGTTCGAGCGCTCATACGTCGCGCGCCTGATTGAAAAGCACGCCGGCAACGTGACCCGCGCGGCACGCGGGCGCAGAAGGATCGACGCGCGTTCGGGCGCCTGCCTGCAAGCACGGCCTTCGCGGCGGATTCGTCACCGGAGTAACGCTCGGCTGGAAGCCTTCGCGCTCCGTCGGTCGGCTGAACCTTCGCGCTCCGTCCGCCTCGCGCTGAAGCCTTCGCGCTCCGTTCGGCGTCTGCGATGGGTCGATTGCGACCCACCTCCGAGGTTGCGCGCGTCCCACCCGTCGCTCCCAGTGGAATCCCGGCTGCCGCGACGTTCGAGCGCGGATCAGATCGTCCCACCGTCATCTCCAACGCAGTCCCCGAAGTCCGCCTCGCAACTGAAAGCAGGGCAACCGCATTGCCGGCTGCCGTCCGAGCGTGGCGTCGATCCTGCTCAATCGTCCCCGGGTGTGCGGCAAGTGGCAGCACCCGAGAGACGTGACGGTGACGCGCCAGGTTCTGAGCTACTTCGTTCGAAACCCGCAGGCCGTGGACAGTCTCGAAGGCGTGGCGCGCTGGCGCCTGCTGGACGAAGCCGCCATCCACCTGCGGGTCAACGCCGCGCGCGACGCGCTGCAGTGGCTCGTCGAGCGCGGTGTGCTGCGCCAGATGACGGGTCCGGGTTGCAGCCGGTCTTCAGCCTCGACCCGGACCGGATTGAAGACGCGCAGCGGTTGCTGGCGGAACTGACGGCCGCAGCTCGCCCTGGCGCGCCGCACGAGGAGCGTTGAGTGAGATCGGACGGCACTGACTCCGGCCCGCCGCCGGCTCTCGAAATGGAAGGCCTGTGGCAGGCGCTCGGCCAGTTGGACCGCATGCTCGAGCGCGCGACGGTTGCGGCCGATGCCGGCCTCAGGTTCCGCGACTCCCGAACCGTATCGCGGCCTCTACATCACCTCGGAGGACGTCCAGCGGCTGATCCGCCGCACCGCCGGGCGAGCCGCTGCTGGCGTCGGCTGCCGACGGCAGATCCCGCGCATGCCGGCGGGATCGCGGTTTCCGTGGCTGCAGCAGACGTTCGAGCTCGAGCCGATCGACCTCGACATCAGTGCCGATCGCGCTCGCGCCAGAAACCGATCTCCGGCTACGAGCGGCTGTATGCCTACCTGCACGACGACCTCACCCGACGCCGGCCGTCGGTCGATCTCACGCTCAACCTCCTCTGCGCACACGCGAAGCGAGATCGTCGCGCGCGGCCGCTTCGCGCCTGAATCGGCGCTGATCCGCCACCGGATCCTGCAGCTGGTGCCACGACGGTGCCGCGCCGCCGCTCGCTCGCGCATTTCCTCAAGCTCGACGAACCGATCGTCCGCTTCCTGCTCGGACAGTCCCGGCATCGACGCGCGGCTCCAGCCGCATGGCGGGATCGAGACGACGGCCGCATCGCTGGACGCGCCGCGCGGCGCGACGCCGATCGCGCCATGGCGCGCGCGATGGCAGCGGCAGCCGGCTGCACTTTCATCTCGAAGGACCGGCGACCGGTGAAAGGAAGCCGCCGCCGCCCGCCTTGCCGCGAGCCTGCGCGTCCCGCTGCTCGCCGCCGACCTCGGCAAGATCGCCGTCGGTGCCGGGCGACGTCGACGCCACGCTCGACGTGCTGATCGGGAGAGCGCAGCTGCTCAACGCCGTGCTGTTCCTCGACGACCTCGACGCGCTGCTCGCCGTCAGATCGCGCCGCGGCCGCCGAGTCGCTGCGGCTTCCGCCTCGATCGCTGCCCGCCAGGTCGTGATTGCCGCCGGCGAGCGCCCGTGCAGCGTCCGCTTTCCGACCCTGACTGCGATTGCCGTCGCCGAGCCGGGTTTTCACGAGCGCAGCGCGCGGTGTGGGCGTCGGAAGCGCGCGCCCGCAGTGTCGGCCCCGACGACCGCGCCTCGACGAGCTCGCGTCGCGCTACCGGCTGACGGACACCGAGATTCGCCGCGCCGTGAACGTCGCCGTCAAGCGGGCCGCGCTCGGCGACGTTCCGCCGGCCGCCAGCGATCTCGCCAGCTCCGCACGCCTTCAGGTGCGCCGTGATCCCGGCTCGCTGGCGCGCCGGGTGACGCCGTTCTACGGCTGGGACGATCTGATCCTGCCCGCCGATCCAGGTCGCGCAGCTGAAGGAGCTCTGCCGCCAGGCCCGCTACCGCCACATCGTCTACGGCGACTGGGGCTTCGACCGCAAACTGTCGCTTGGCAAAGGCCTGACCGCGCTCTTCTCCGGACCGCCGGGCACGGGCAAGACGATGGCGGTGGAGGTGATCGCGCAGGACCTGGGGCTCGAGCGTCTACAAGATCGATCTCTCGCAGGTGGTCAGCAAGTACATCGGCGAAACCGAGAAGAACATGGACCGGCTCTTCACCGACGCGCAGGCCGGCAACGCCATCCTGTTCTTCGATGAGTGCGACGCGCTGCTTCGGCAAGCGCACGACGGTGCAGTGACGCCACGACCGCTACGCCAACATCGAGATCGCGTACTGCTCACAGAAGCTGCGACGAGCACGACGGCCTCAGCATCCTGGCGTCCAACCTGCGCCAGAACCTCGACGCCGCGTTCACGCGCCGCACTGACCTTCATCGTCGAGTTTCCATTTCCGCGACGACGACAGCCGGCGGCGGATCTGGCGGTCGATCCTGGCCGGCGGGATGCCGCGCAGCAGGACCTGGATCTCGACTTCATGGCGACGCAGTTCAAGCTGCCAGCGGCGCCGTCAAGAAGCATCGCGGTGGCGGCCGCTTTCCTGGCGGCCGCAGGACCGCAGCGAGCTTCCGCACGGAACACCTGCTGTGGGCGACCCGGCGCGAGCTCGAGAAAGCCGGACGTCGGGTCCGCGATCGAATTCGGACGCTACGGCGAACGCATGGACGGGCCTCGCGGCTGGAGGTGTCCGGCCGTGATTCACGAGAGTCACCGAAAGCCTCGGAGGCGTTCCTGAAGCAGCCGGTCTCGATCCGCCGCTGCGTGACGCCGCGATCGCTTCGATCGGCCGACCGATCGTATTCGCTCGACCAGACGACCGTGAATCTCTTTCTCTTCGAGGTGCGGGAGAACCTCGGATTTCCGGTCGAACGAACCGGTCGTGCGCCGGGTGGACAACCAGTCGTTCGTCGAGCCGCCGCCGTACCGCGCCGAGTGCGCAGTACTGGTCACCGCGTGGCCGGTCGGCGGCACCGATTTGCCGAAGCAGGAGCACCAGCTGCTCGGCCAGGTGCTGCAGCTGCTCGCGGCACGCCGGTGCTGCCGGCGGCGTTCCTCACGCCGAACCTGGCGCTGCAGGATCCGCCGCTGCCGATGATGCTCATCCGCGCCGGACGGCGTCCGGAACCCGGCCGAGTTCTGGGCCGCGATCGGCAACCGGATGAAGCCGTCGCTGGTGCTGTCGGTCACGGTATCGCTGAAGACGTTCGACACCGAGCAGGCACCCGAGCGTGATCACCAGCGAGATCCGGCTGAAGACGATGAGCGGCGGAGTTCTCGACGCGCCGTTTTCCAGCATCGGCGGGACGGTGGTGAATGCCGCCACCGCGCCAGTGGCCGGTGCCGGCGTGCGGATCGTCGAGCGCGGCCGCAGCACGCCTGACCGATGCCGGCGGCAGGTTCATCCTGGCGGCGATTCCCGCCGGCACGTTCACGCTGCGTGTGACGTCCGGCGTGACGACCGCAGGACCGCACCGTGACCGTGCGCGGCGCCGGCCGCTGAACGACTGCGACGTCCAGTTACCGTGAAGCAGCTGATTTGATCCCCAAGCGGGACGAAGGAGAAGGGAGACGATGCCCACGTCGCTTGCTCCCGGCGTTTACGTCGAGGAAGTTCCGCCGGTCGCCAGGCCGATTGCCGGCGTCGGCACCAGTACGCTGCCTTCCTCGGTGAAGCCGACCGCCTCGCGGCGGGCGATCTCGGCAAGCCCAAGAAGTTCACCAACTGGAAGGAGTTCTCCGAGATTCATCAAGGGTGCCGGCGCCACCGACACGACGCCGATCTGCACGACGGTGAACCGGATGCTGGCGCTGGCGGTGTTCGGGTTCTTCAACAACGGCGCGGCACCGCCTGTTGCGTCCTGCCGGTCGCCGCCAGCGGCATGGCGACGCTGGCGACGCTGCTCGAAACGCTCGAGGCGATCGACGAGATCGCCATCGTGGCGGCGCCGCGGGTCGAGGACATCGCGCGCAAGGGCGAGCTCTCGATCACTGCTTCAAGATGGAGGACCGGGTGGCGGTGCTCGACGGGCGTCAAGTCGCCGGCGTCAGACAGCACGCCGGCGGACATTTTCGGCGGACCCGATGCCGACCGGCGGTCCGACCACTCCCGACAAATTCAGCTACGGCGCCATCTACTTCCCGTGGCTGAAGGTCAACAACCCGCTCTTCACGACCGGCGGCGCCGAGCCGAAACTGGTCGACCAGCCGCCGAGCGGCCACGTCGCCGGCATCTGGGCCCGCGTCGACGCCAACCGCGGCGTCCACAAGGCACCCGCCAACGAAGGCGTCGTCGGCATCGTCGTGATCTGGAGCGGACGATCAGCCGCGACAAGCAGAAGAGCCTCGAACCCGTCCGGCATCAACGTCGATCCGTCCGTTCGGCAGCGCGCCGATGGTCTACGGCGCGCGGACGATCGGCGGCGACCGCAACGGCGAGCACCGCTACCTCAACGTCCGTCCGCTTCATGAACTTTCTCAAGGAGTCGATCGACGAAGGCACGCAGTTCGTCGTCTTCGAGCCCAACAACTCCCGCCCTGTGGCAGCGAATCATCCAGTCGGTGAGCGCGTTCCTCTTCATCCAGTGGCAGGACGGCGCGCTCTTCCGGCGAGACCGCCAAACAGGCGTTCTTCGTCAAGTGCGACGCCGAGACCAACCCGGCGGCCACACGCGAGGCAGGGCAGGTGATCACCGAGATCGGCGTGGCGGTGACCAAGCCGGCCGAGTTCGTCATCTTCCGCATCCAGCGAGAACACCGGATCTTAAGGGAGACACCGCGATGGCGAGAGTAAGATCCTTTTCGCAATTTCAAGTTCAAGCTGGAGATCCAGGGCATCCAGCAGGCCGGTTTCTCCGAGTGCAGCGGGTTCGGCTCGAACATCGAAGTGGTCGAGTACGCGAGGGCAGGGGAGCAGTCAACGGTCCGCAAGCTGCCGGGCAAGATCTCGTATCCCGACATCACGCTCAAGTGGGGCGTGACCACGTCGCGCGAGGCTCTACGACTGGCACCTGTCGGCGGTCAACGGCCAGGTCGATCGGCGCGACGGCGCGATCATCCTGCGGGACGACGCTGGCGCCGACCGGTGCCGGTGGAACTTCACCAGCGCCTGGCCGAGCAAGCTACGACGGCCCTGATTTCAACGCCAAGGGCAACGACGTGTCGATCGACGCGTTGACGCTGTCCTGCGAGCGGCTCGAGCGCGTGGTGTAGGACGCCGAGGAGAGAGCCATGTTCCAGACGGAATACGAGTTCACGCTGCCGTTGGGGTTCGTCGACCCCGAGGGCAACCTGCACCGCGACGGGGTGATGCGGCTGGCGACGGCGGCCGACGAGATTCTGCCGCTCAAGGATCCTCGGGTGCAGAGCAACGAGGCGTACTGACGGTCATCCTGCTGTCGCGGGTGATCGAGCGGCTCGGCTCGGTGGCGCACATCAACCCGAAGGTGATCGAAGGGTTGTGCGCCGCCGACCTCGCCTACCTGCAGGAGTTCTACAACCGGATCAATCGCAGCGGCAAGGCGACGCTCGACACCGCGTGCCCGAAGTGCGCGCACGAGTTCGCCGTGGAGATGAACGCGTCGGGGGATCGTAGGCTACCCCCTGCCGGCGCTGTACAGGAGGTAGCCTTCGTGGCGTACCACTTTCACTGGCCACCGGAGTCGGTGTTGACGCTCGAACACGCCGAGCGGCGGCGCTGGGTGGACGAGATCTCGGCGATCAACGAACGGGCCAACAGCGAAGCGAACGCATAGAACGAAGAAAGAGCAGCGAGCGCAACGAGAGATGCCTGTGAACAGATGGAGCAGTTGGGCGCGCCGTATCCGGCGCCGGCACGGCCGGCGCGAGCGCGGCGGCATGACTCAGACGATGGCGCTCGCCCATCGTGGCGCGCTGATGGCGCCCGCGCGGTTCGTCACCAATCGCCGGACGATCATTCAGGTGCACGCGCACCTCGGCGTCATGTCGGTGCCGTCGCCGGCGATGTGGTTGCAGGGTGAGCCGGTGGCGAAGGCGGCGGCGGGAACGCTTCGCATCCCATGGCGCGCCGACAGCCGCTCTGCGTCGGGCGCAGACGCGTCCGTTGAGCGCTCGGGCGCCGTGGGGTCGACGTCAGCGGCGAACATGGCGTTCGTTCGCTCAGACGCTTTACCGAGCCAGATGGTTCGTAGCAGCGCGCGGCGACGCCAGCTCGCGATCAACGCCTCCGCCGGGAGTGCTGATGACGAGCGCGATCACCATGCCGGTGCTGAACCTGAAGCGACGGGCGACGCTGACCGCGGCGCATGCCGATCTTCCCGGCCGTCTGCGGCGCCAGTCGACGCGCGAGGAAATGGCGATCCCCGCCCGCACGAGCGTCCTTGCCCGGATCGTCGCCGCCCCGCGCGCGGCGGCTGCACAGCGGGAGCAGGTCGAGGGCGAGCAGAGCGTCAGCACGCGAATGGAATGGCCGGCGCCGCCCTCACCGGTGAACCCGGTGAATGTCGAAGCGCTCACCAGCCAGGTCATCCAGCAGATCGACCGCCGGCTGCTCGCGTATCGCGAGCGGATGGGGAGGGTCTGACGTCATGGCGCTGGCCAAGGCCCGGATCACCGTCGAGCACACCGGACGCCGCATCGAGGTGATGTTCAACCCCGAGGGTACAGCCTCAACAAGGACAACAACTACGCCTCGCAGGCGATTCCCGGGCTGAGCTCGCCGATCCTCCAGTTCGTCAACGGCAACCTGCGCACGCTCGAAATGGAGCTGTTCTTCGACACCACCGACAAGCGCACCGATGTCCGCACCGAGACGCAGAAGGTGGTGGACCTGCTGAAGATCGACGGCGAGCTCCACGCGCCGCCGGTGCTGCTGGTGTCGTGGGGATCGCTGGCCCTGCGCTGCGTGCTGGCGCGCGCCAACCAGAAATTCGTCAAGTTCCTGGAGGACGGCCGGCCGACGCGCGCGCGCGTCACCGTCAGCTTCAGCGAGTTCATCGATCCGGAGCGGGAGGCCAAGGAGACGAACCGGCAGACCGCAGACTTCAGCAAGGTGTACGTCGTGCAGCGCGGTGACACGCTGTCCGGCATCGCCGTCAGGTTCTACGCCAACGCCGCCCTGTGGCGCCCGATTGCCGTCGCCAACGGCATCGACGAGCCGCGCGGCATCTTTCCGGGCCAGGAGCTCCACGTGCCGGCCCTGCCGTTCACCGATCCGGAGAGCGGGGAGGTGACAGCCTGATGCCGCTCGCACCCGAATTCTCCGGTTCGCATCAACGGCGAGGCCATTCCAGCGGCGCTGCGCGGCTCCATCGTCAGCATCAGCTATACCGACGGCATCGAAGGCGCCGACCGGGTCGAGATGACTGTCGCGAACCCCTCGCTGCGATGGCTCGATCATCCGCTGCTGCAGGTGGACAACGGGTTCCGCTTGTCGATCGGCTACGCGCCCGGCCCGCTCGAGGAGGTCTTCGTCGGCGAGATTACCGGCGTCGAGCCCGCGTTCCCGGGCAGCGGCATGCCGACGATTCGGATCAGCGCCCAGGACTTCCTGCAGCGGCTGCAGCACGGCACGAAGGATCGATCGTTCCGCATCAAGATTCCGTCGGTCGGAAACTTTCCCTTGCCAGACGCCGTGGTCGCCGCGCTCGTGAGCGGGTCCAAGCGCGCTGATTCCGGCGCTCGATCCCGTCGGCGGCACGCTGTCGACGCTCATCGGCCTGGCGACGTTCCTGGCCTTCCCGCAGTTCGCCCAGATGGCCGTGCGCAAGCAGAGCGGCGTCAACGATTTTCAGTTCCTCAGCGAGGTTGCCAAGGACAACGGCTGGCAGATGTACATCGATCACACCGCCGAGCCGCACGGCCGGGTGCTGAAGTTCCAGTTCCTCATCCAGGATTACGCGCCGAGCCTCACGTTGAAGTGGGGCTCGACGCTCACCGACTTCACCCCGCGGCTGACGACGGTGGGCGACATCGAAGGGGTATCGGCGTGCGTGTGGGTGGACAGCATCAAGATGGATTTCACCATCACCCTGAACTGGGACTTCGACCGGGCGATGTTCAAGCTGTCGATCACGCCCGGCGGACAGCTTGGCGAGCTGCTTGGCCCCGGCGACACGACGACCATCAAGCCGACGAGCTACGCGACGGCGCCGCGCAAGATCCTCACCGAGCTGCTGCCGAAGTTGAACGGCCGGCTCACCGGATCCGGCAACACCGTCGGCAATCCCGCCATCAAAGCCAGCCGCGTCGTCCGGCTCGAAGGCCTCGGCGATCAATTCAGCGGTCTCTATCGCGTGACCTCGACGACGCATACGTTCGACGGCGGCGGATACAAGACGAGTTTTCAGGCGCGCAAGGAAGTGTGGTTCGGATCGATTCCGCTGCCCAACCCGTCCCGAGGCCTCGCGCGGGTGCAGGGCCAGTTCTCGGTGTGAGACGACGTTATGGAAGACGCCCTCTTCGAACGCCTCGACAAGCTCGGCCCCGGAATCGCTGCCCGACGGCTTCGCCATCGCGCCAGGTGTGGTGACCAACAACCTGGACATCATGAGCGAAGGACGCGTGCAGGTGCGCATCCCGTCGATCCCGGCGATGGAGCCGTGGGCGCGCGTGCCCAGCCTCGGCGGCGGGTCCGGCCGAGGCTTCGTCTGGATTCCCCAGATCGACGACGAGGTGCTCGTGGCGTTCGCCCAGAACGATCCGAGCGCGGCTTACGTGCTCGGCGGCCTGTGGAGCACGTCGGACCGGCCGCCGCTGACGCTGCCCACCGACTTCCTGGTCAAGCGCGTCATCAAGACCGGCCTTGCCGGCGGCCTGGGCCACGAGATCGAGTTCGACGACGCGCTGCAGTCGATCACGATTACGAGCAGCACGAAGCAGACGATCACCATCGACCCGCTGCAGATCAAGATCGCGAACACCGCCGGCACGCTGTCGATTGCGCTCGACAACGCGACGCAGACGGTGACCGTCCAGGCGGCGCTGAAGATCGAATTGAAGGCGACGCAGATTTCGCTCGAGGGCGCGCAGGTGGACATCAAGGGTGCGCTCGTCAACATCCAGTCGTCGGGGCCGTGCAGCGTCACCGGCCTGCCGATCAAGTTGAACTGAAGGGAAAAGCGGATGCCTCCAGCTGCGCGAGTCGGCGACCCCACGGCCCATCCCGGCATCATCACCGGCCCGGGCGTGCCGATGGTGCTCATCGGAGGCATGCCAGCCGCGGTCATGGGTGACATGCACGCGTGTTCTGATGCCGCCGCTGGCAGGGCCGCATCCGCCGACGCCGATCGTCAAGGGCAGCACCACTGTCCTGATCGGCGGCAGGCCCGCCGCGCGCGTGGGCGACATGAGCGGCTGCGGCGCCCCCATCGTCATGGGGATGTTCCTCGTGGAGATCGGAGGATGAGCGTGAACCCGCTCGGTGTATCGCCGGCGTTCCTCGGCAAGGGCTGGGCGTTTCCGGTATGCGTCGACGCCGGTCAGGTAGCGACGGCGGCCTATGACGAGGACGTCAGGCAGGCCATCGTCATCGTCCTCGGCACCGATCCCGGGAACGCGTCATGCGCCCCGACTTCGGCGCCGGCCTGAGCGCGTTCGTCTTCGAGCCGATGACGCCGACGACGCTGGAGGCGCTGCGGCAGCGGGTGCAGGAAGCGCTGGTGGACTGGGAGCCGCGCATCGACGTCGAGAAGGTGACGGTGACCGCCGTACCAGACGAAGGCAAGGTCCTCATCGACATGGCGTACCGCGTGCGAGCGACCAACTCCGCACCAGAACCTCGTGTATCCGTTCTACCTCGAAGAAGGGTCGGAGCGGTGATCGTCAAGCCGGCCGTGCAGATCGACGGACGCGACGCGCGCGAGCTGCTCGCCGAGCTGCTCGAACGGCGCGCCGGCTACACGCCGGAATGGCTGGCGGCCGACAAGACCGCCGGCGCCGGGCTGGCGGCGGTCGGCGCGCGGTACTCGAGGCCATCGTCCAGCGGCTCAACCAGGCGCCGGGCAAGAGCAAGATGGCATTTCTCGACCTGGCGGGCTTGAGCCTGATCCCGGCGCAAGCCGCGCGTGCGCCGGTCGTCTTCCAGCTCGCCGAGACGAGCGCCGGCGGATCGGCGCCGGCGCGCACTCAGGTGGGCGCGCCGCCGCCGCCCGGCACCACCGAGCAGATTCTGTTCGAGACCGAACAGGCGGTGGGCGTCACCGCCGGGAAGATCGCGCAGATCGTGAGCCTGTGGCCGGGCCGCGACGAGTACATCGACCACACCGATGCGTTCGCCGCCGGGCAGCCCGTGGAACCGTTCGCGACGCGCCTGCGGCAGCCGACGCCGCACTACCTGTTTCTGTCGCATTCGGTGCTCCTGGCGCTGGCCGGCGATGTGAAGCTGGCCGTCGAGTTCGAGCTGCAGCACGGGGCGTCGAATCCGCTCGAGATCGTCTGGGAATACTGGGACGGGAAAACGTGGCGTGGTTTCCGTTCGACCAGTTCGGAGTGCGGCGAAGCCGCTGACGATCTCGACAGCACTGACGGACTCACGGTCAGCGGCAACTACGTGCTCGAGACCGACTGCGCGACCGCCGACAAGACCATCGTCAACGGCGTCGAGGGCTACTGGCTGCGCGCGCGTCTGACGCAGCCGCTGCCGCCGGACCCCACAGAAACGCTTCCCGACGTCGACACGATCCGGATTTCGAGCACGGTCAACCAGACGCTGCGCGGGCGAATCGCCGTCGCCGAACCGAAAGCGCCGCAGCAGGTCGCGGTGCTGGCGCTGGCGATGACGACGTCGTCGTCCTCTTCGCCGGTGCCCACTGCCCCGAGCCTCGTCGGGAAGGTCACGACCGACGCCGGAACGCCGGTCGAAGGAGCGGTCGTGAATCTTTACGACCCGGCCGATCCGACGCGTCCGGCGTACAGCTCGTCGCCGTCTTCGAAAACCGGCGACTACACGATTCCGAACGTCAACTTCTCAAAGCGCTATCTCTTCGACGCGACGTTTGCCGACATCCGCTTCTCGGCGCCGGACGACGAACGGCAGCCGAAGGAGCCGGCATCGGCGGCGCGGTCGTCGGTCGACGTACGTCTCTCGATCGAGGGGCTGAAACCCGACAAGGCGTTCGCCGATACCGCCGCACTCGACGTCACCAAACCGTTCTATCCGCTCGGCCGCAGCAGCCGCAGCCCGGTTCGGCGTTCTATTTCACCAACGAGGAGGCCTTCGCCAAGCCTGGCGCGAAGGTGCGGGTCTTCCTGGCCCGCACGCTGTCGCCGCAGGACGAGGGCGCGATCTCGGGCGCCCCGGAACTGTTCCATCAAGCCGATTGGGAGTGCTGGAACGGCCGGCAGTGGGCGCCGCTGCCGGTGACGTCGAACTTCGAGGCGTCGAAGATCGATCTGAACTGGACCGAGGTCGTCGACTTCACCGTGCCCGAAGACATGGAACTGCTGAAGGTCAACGAGCAGGAAGCGCGGTGGGTGCGCATCAGGCTGCAGAGCGGCGCCTACGGATTCAAGCAGACGATCACGTTCAAGACCGGCGCGGCCGGCGAGACGAGCAACACCTTCACTTACGTCGCCGCGCAGCCGCCGGCGCTGTCGACGTTTGCCATCGGCTACACCTGGCAATGCGGCCCGTTCCATCTGGAGCGCGTGTTCACCTACAACGATTTCAACTACGCCGATCGGACTGAAGAAGCGATCTGGCCGGGGATTACGTTCGCCCTGTTCGCCCGCGTCGCCGACGTCACGCCCGCGTTGTATCTCTGGCTTCGACAAGAAGCCTCCGGTTGACGAGCTCGGGCTGTTCTTCGACATCGTCGAGGCGCCGGACGAGGGCGCCGGGCCGGCGCTGACTTGGAGATACTGGGACGGCCTTCAGTGGCAGCGCACGCCGGCGGAGGACGGCACCGGCTACTTGCGCCGCCCGGGAATCGTCAACGTGCTGGCGCAGGCCAATGACACGGCGACCCCGCGCTTCGGCAAGCCGCTCAACTGGCTGCGTGCCCGGTTGAAGGAAGACGGGCCGCCCGGCGAGCCGACGTTCACCGGCATCTTCCCGAATGCCGTCTGGGCATCCGAGCGCCACACACTGCGCGAGCTGCCGGTCGGGTACGAGCAACGGCACGCCGAATCAGATTTTCCTTCTCACGCAGACGCCGGTGCTGCAGGGCGAGCAGATCGAGGTTCGCGAGTTGAACGGCGCCAGGGCCAACGTCGAATGGCGGATCCTGGTCAATGGAGCTGAGCGGCGGCGACCCGTCCGCGCTGGCGGCTTTCGAGCAGCTGCTCGCCGAGGAGGGGACCAGCACGGACGTGACGTACGGCGCGCTGCGGCTGCGCCGCAACCGCCAGAAGCAGGTGACCGAAGCCTGGGTCCTGTGGGAGAGCCGCAGTCAGCTGTTCTTCTCGGGTCCTTCGGATCGCCACTACGCGCTCGACCGCGCGCTCGGCCGCCTGTATTTCGGCGATGGGGACGAACGGCCGCGTGGCACCCGCGGGATCGGCAGTCCTGGTGCGCGAGATGAGCGTCGGCGGCGGGTCGAAAGGCAACCTGCCGGCGCGGACGATCACGCAGCTGCTCGGCGTCGTGCCGGGGATTCAGAACGTGTTCAACCCGAGGGCGGCGGAGGGCGGCGCCGACGGCGAAGCGCCCGGAGCAGTCCTGAGCGCGCGCCGCGGAGCGGTCCGGCACCGGGGACGCGCGATGGAGGGCGCCGACTACGAAGTGCTCGCGGTCGAGGCGTCGCCCGCGGTCCGGATCGTGCGGGCGATTCCTGGACGCAACCCAGCCGGGCAACTGCTGCCGGGCTGGGTCACCGTCCTCATCATTCCTTACAGCAGGGATCCGCGTCCGTATCCGTCATTCGGACTGCGCGAGCACGTGCGCCAGTATCTGGAGCGCCGGGCGCCGGCCGATCTTGCGGGCCTCCACCGCATCCGCGTCACCGGGCCGACGTATTTGCCCGTCGGGGTCGCCGCGACCGTCGTGCCTCTCGATCCCAGCCAGGCCGGAGTAGTGGAGAAGAGCGTGCGCGATCGGCTCGAGCGCTTCCTGCATCCGCTGTTCGGCGGTCCGGGCGGCGCCGGCTGGGACCTCGGCCGCGATGTCTACGCGTCCGACGTCGCTGCTGAGATCGAGCGCACACCGGGCCTCGACTACCTCGAAGATCTCGCGCTGACGGTTGACGGCGTCCCGCAAGGCGACTCGGTGCGCGTGGCCGACGAGGAAGTCGTCGCCGCCGGCGCCATCGTCCTGCGGCTCGACGAAGGCGAAGGAGCGGCCTGACCATGTCGCTTCCTCTTCCCAGGCTCGATGATCGGCGCTGGGCGGACCTGGTCGAACAGGGCCGCGCGCTCGTTCCGCTCTACTCTCCGGAGTGGACCGACCACAACGCGACCGATCCCGGCATCACCTTGATGGAGCTCCCGGCGCTGGGTGGCCGAGGGCGACATCTACCAGCTGAATCGGATTACCGCCACGGCAGAAGCGGCGGATGCTGCACCTGCTCGGCATCCGGCCCGATCCGCCGCGGCCCGCCGCGCTGGTCTGCGAGCTGAACATCTCCGGCGCACCGGCATCACTCCCGGCGTTGCTCCAGTTTTCGGGTCAGGCGCTGGATGGTCAGCCGATCCTGTTTACGTCGACCAGACCGGTCACAGTCAGCGCGCTCGATCTGAGAGCCGTCCAGCGCAGGGATTCGAACGGGTATCAGAACCTCACCGCGGCGTGGGCAAGGCAGGACGTGCTCGCCGCGTTCGGCGGCGATCCGTCGGCTGGAAGCGAGCTCTACCTCGGATTCGAACAGCCGTTGCCGTCGAACGGGTGGACGACTCTGTATTTCGTCGTGTCGGGCGCTCAGGCCGCGCCAGCGGAGCGCCGGCGAATTCTCGACGCCGTTCGGAGACCGTCGAATGTGTCGACGCCGGCGCTTCCCCCTCATCACGATGCACGCGTGGTCTGGGAATACCTCGCCGACTCTGGCGGCGCGCCGCAGTGGCTCACGCTCGAAACAGACGACGATACGCGATCGCTGACGCTGAGCGGCGGCGTGCGCGTCAGGCCCGCTGGAACGCCGAAGGCGCAGGCCATCGGCCAGGTCGCGCGTCCGCTCTCTATTACGTTCGTGGCCGCCTCGCGTCCGGCGTATTCGACGAAGCGCCTCACCTCGAGCGCATCTTCGTCAACGGTCTCGAAATGGTCCAGTCGTCGGCCGTGTCGCAAACGTGGTCGGTTGCGGCAGGGCGCCATCGTCTGGGGGACTCCGACGCCGGGGCAGACTGTCGGCCTTTACTTCGAGATGACCGCCGGCGCGATTTCAAAGCTGACCGTCAACACCACGCCTGGCGACGCCCAGCCCCAATTCCTGATTCTCGGCTATGTGGCCCCTACGTCGGCGAAGCCCGGCACGCTCACGGTGCAGGCGGCGTTCGCCGGGACCGCGAATGGCGAACCGGAGCAGATCGTCACCATCGGCCCGCGGCCGATCGTCGAGTCGTCGTTCCGGCTGTTCAGTCTGGAAGGCCAGGCGTGGCGCACGTGGACACGCGTCGACGATTTCGCCGCATCCATTCGTGCCGACGCGCACTTCATGCTCGATCCCACCAGCGGCGATGTGACCTTCGGCGACGGCGAACACGGACGAACGCCTCTGGCCGGCAGCCTCCTCGTCGCTCAGTACGACGCGACGCTGGCTGAAGCCGGCATCGGACGCGTGATCCTCGATCGCCGACAGCCCGCCCAATCGCGTGCTGCTGCCGGATGTCGGCGTGGTGTCGAGGATCACTGTTTCCAACCAGTCGTCGCTCGAGGCTGGCGCTGCCGCCGAAACGCTGTCGCACGCCATCGGCCGCGCCATCGAGTCCAGCGCGAGGCGAGCCTTCGCGCCGTGACCGCCGCCGATTTCGAAACGATCGCGCGCGAAACGCCGGGCACTCGGATTGCCAGGGTCGCCGTGCGTCCCAACCTGTACCCCGGCCTCGACTGCGTCAGCGCGCCCGGCATCGTCACCGTCGTGGTGGTGCCATCGCTGCCCGCGGATCGGCCCTCGCCAAGCGCTGGCCTGATCCGTGTCGTCGCCAGCCGGCTTGAACAGCGTCGGACCATCGGCACGCGCGTCGTCGTCGCTGGCCCGTCGTATCTGGAGGTCGCCATTCGCGCGAGCGTGAAGGCGTTCGACGGAACGGACAAGGCCAGGCTGAGCCGCGGCGTATCGGACGCGCTCGACGCCTACTTCCACCCGCTGCATGGCGGTCCCGATGGCACCGGCTGGCCGCTCGGCCGCGACGTCTTCCGCGCCGAGGTGATGCAGGTCATTGACGAGACGGCGGGTGTCGATCACGTGGTGTCGCTCGAGCTCGTCGTCGAAGGCTGCGAAGCGACCTGCGGCAACGTCTGCTTGCGTCCTCAGTCGCTCGTCGCGTCGGGCGCGCCACCGGATCGAGGTGCTGTGAGCATGGCCACTACCTTCCGCAGGGACCTCGAGCGGCTTCGCTACTGGCAGGGCCAGACGCTGCGCTCGCGCGACTACCGCGACCAGGCGCGGCTTCGACGCGCGCCGCCGACAGCTCCACAATCGGGCGCTGCATTCACGACCGACGGCGTCGCGTTCGGGCTGGCGGTGACGAAGATCGGCGCCGACCCGTTGCGGCTCAAGGTTGATTGCGGCGTCGCCTACGACTGCTACGGCCGCGAGCTCCTGCTGCAGCTGCCGCGCGAGATTGACGCCTGGCCGAAGCGAGCCTGCTGATGCTGAGGTATCCGCACGGCCTCGGCGGGGTCGTCATGCTGTGCTCCGCCCGACCCCGGATGCGCCCTGGACGACGCGATGATGCTCGATCGCGACGTCGAGCATCGGTGGTCGGCGGTCAGTTCCTTCGAGCGTTTGGTCGGTGTCGTGCTGGCGCGCTCGAGCGGTGCCGATCTGGATAAGACGTTCACCAGGCGCCAGGCGCGCCCCATCGCCAGACCACGCCTTGCGCGTGGCGAGACGGTGCGTGGCAACACTCCCTGGGAGCCGTGGGCCATCGACGCCCCGGATGGGCAGGGCGGCCTGACGAGGACCGTCGTCGGCGTCCAGACGCACATCGATACATCCGCCGCCGGCTTCACCCGGACGCCGTCCTACCTGGCCACCGTCGATGCCCCGGCGTGGGACGTGGCCAAGGCAGAGGTTCGCGCCGGCGTTCTTTCCGCACGTTGCCGATCCCACCGTCGACGGCTTCACGTTCCGGTTGCTGATGGTGGAGACGACGCGCCGCCGCTACGCGACGGCCGGAGGTATCGCGAGAGTCGAAAAGACGACGCGCGGCCTCGGCGATGGCCTGCAAATCGAGGTTGACGACGCCGCGCCGTTCCAGAAGGGCGACGTCGTCGCGTTGCTGCGTCCGCGCGCGCGGCAGGTGGTCCGCGCCAAGTCTGGAACCGGAGACGCCATCACCCTGTCCGCTCCGCTCGAGGAAGCAGAGGTCGACAAGACCGTGCTCGCCATCGGCAACCTGCCGCGGATGGCGACGGTCACCAACGTCACCCCCGAGAGCGCGGCGGTGCTGGTCGGGTTCCAGTCGGCGCAGGCGGTCAAGAAAGGCGACGTGCTGCTGCGAACCGCCGATGAGGCGACGGCTGTCGTCGACTCGGTGTCGACGGCGAAGAAGCAGCTGACCGTGAACCACCCGTTCGCGAGCTGGAAAGCCGCGGATGCGGTCAGCGCGTCGCGCGGCTGTCGAAAGCCGTAAACGTGGATTCCGCTGCCGCGAACGGACCGACGACCAAGGTCGAGCTGAAGCCGGTCAACCACGGCATCAACAAGAACTTCGTCGTCGTGTTCGTCGACGGAAGCGGAGATCCCGTGGGCGGCGCCCGCACCGTCGCCCACCACAGCGGGCAGACCATCGAGATCACGCCACCGATGACAGCGGCGGAAATCGCCGCGGTCGAGAAGGTTGCGGTATTCACCTCTGACATCACCATCAACGACGTGACGCCGAAAAGTCCGGGCATGCGCGTCGAGGTCAGCAGCGTGGCTTCGTTCGCCGCTGGGGACTTTGTCGCCGACTCGGGCAACACCGCGGCGATTACGACCGTCCGCAAGGTCCTGACGTCGACCAAGGGCTCGAGCTCGACGCCACGATTCCCGTCGCAGTCAACGGCACCTTGGTCGCGGCGAACTGGGTCGGTGCGGCCACAGTGTCGAACATCGGCGCCGCGGACCCCAGGATCGTCACCATCGGGCGAACCGCCGCCGTGCCTCCAGGAGCGTTCGTGGTCCGCCGTGCGCCGGACGACAGCCTCTCGCCGCCGGCGTTCGTGAAAGCGGTGAGCGGTGCGACTCCTGACGCTTGATTCCGTCATTGCCGACCTCGCGCGCCTCGACACGCTGGCCATCGGCGCGTTCCCGCACATCGTCACCGGTGCTGTCGCAGCAGCCGGACGACGAGACCCAGATCCAGATTCTGAGCGACTCAGGCGAGGAATGCTCGCGCCGGGCGACGAGGTGGCGCTGGTAGCTGCCGGCGCGACGTCAGCGCCCATCGCGCAGGTCGCGGCGGCAACCGGCAACAGCGTCGTGCTCGGCAACTCGCTCGGCGCACTCGCGCCCGGTCAGCTGCTGGCGGTCGTGAACTTCACCGATCGCGCCCTGCTGACGAAGGTGAATTCGGCGACGAAGGCATCGAGATCGATCGTGACGTCACGCTGCGCGAGGGCGACGTCGTCGGCGTCCTCACTCACTACGCCGACAATTCGAGATCCCGGCTGGATCGATCGGATCGAGGCGGGCAATCGGCTGGTGCTGGCGTTTCCCTCGGTCGAAACCCGGGGACGGGATGGTCGACGACGGTTTCATCGACGGCGGCCGTGATCGGCTTCGCGTCGCTCGTGTTCGCGCCAACGGATCCGTCGCCGCAGTGGCAGTACCCAGGTCATCGTGCGGCTGGCGGCGACCGACGGACTCGAGCAGTTCCGGCCGGCCGTCGTCTATGGACTCGATCTCTTGACGGGGCGCTCGGTCGCCACCGCCGGTGCTGCCGTTCGTCTACAACGGGGATCGGATCGTGGTCTTCCCGGCGCAGGCGAGCGCGCGCTATCACTACCGCCCCGAGACGCTGTCGCTGATCACGACGTTCAACACGGATTTCCCCGCGCCTTCGCGACCTTCGCGCAGAAACAGCAGCTGTCGGTGTCCTGGATCGCGTGTCAGGAGGAGTTCCCGCGTCCGGACGGGCTGTCCGGCGCAGGAGCCCTACGACGTCTGCGCCGACGCGGCATCAACTGAGGCCTGAGCTATGGCAATCATCGGTGGAACCAGGTTTCTCGAGGCGCAGCCGATTCTTCGACGGGCAGCGGCTGTTCGCGTCGGACCTTCAGGCGGTGGAGGAATTCAACCGCGAGATGCGGTGGCTGCACAACCAGAGCCTCCATCAGCCGCGGTATTGGCAGCGGCTTCGCGATCAGCGGCAAAAAGGGCGATCGCGAGGTCGTCATCCAACCAGGCTATGCCATCGACGCCGAGGGCCGCGAGATCGTCCTCGCCGAGCAGACGGTCGAGCCGGTGCCGCCAGTGGCCGACGACGGGTTTGGCGGCGCGGTGTATTTCGACCTGACCGTCTCGTATCCCGACGAGCGCGCGCTCAAGGACGTCGGAATCGCGCGACGGGATCTGCGCGCCGCGCGGCGCCATCCGACTGCGCGAGGCGCCGGTGTTCTGCTGGGTGCGCCTCGGTCCGCCACCGGATCGCCTGCCCGTCGACGCGGCGCTGCGCGACGAGGTGCAAAGCGGCATGCGGCTGCGGCTGGCGCGGGCGCAGGTGTTGAACTGCAAGCTCGAGCGGCCGCTCTCGCTGGCGCAGCGGCGCAACGCCAAGCCGGCCGAGCAGCCTTACGTGGCCAGCGGCCGCGCGCAAGTCGATTGGAAGTTCCCCAGCGGCACGACGCCGGTCGGCGTCGGCCTGCACATGATCGGCACGGTCGATACGACGGCGGCGGGCTTTCGGACGCCGCCGTGCTACTCAGCGCAGCTTCTTGGCAGCCGCGAGTTCACGTTCTCGGTTGCCGGCAAGACGGTGAAGCGCATGCTCGACGGCTTCGTGATGATCCTCGCCCCGTCCGGTCCGCGCCAAGTCGCCGACGGAAGCGGGCTTCGACTTCTCGCTCCTCGTCCCCGACTCGCTGTTCACCAAAGTGCCAGAGACGCCTTCGGACTCCCGATCCGCGCGCGGCGCCAGACTTCGAAGACCAGTTGAAGAAAGGGATCAAAACCAACGGCTGGGAAATCAACTGGATTGGCGTGGAAGGTTGAGGACATGAGGGCGACGAACAGGCCGTACCGGTACCTGAATCGCGACGGGCTCTGGCCCGGGTTCACGTGGCAGGGGCTCGAGCTCGACGCCGACGGCGTGCTGCGGCTGATGGCGCTGCCCAAGCTCGTCGACGCGGCGCCGCGCGCAGATAGGGCAGCTTGCCGGCGCGCAGCCGGCGGCAGGCATCGCAGTCGATGCCGAGGGCACGATCTACTTCTCGGATCCGGCGGCGAACCGGGTGTATCGCATCGACGCGTGCTCGAAGCGGGTCGAGCCGGTGCCAGGCATCGGCGGAAAGGGATCGGCGCCGGCGCGACTCTCCGCACCCGCCGGCCTGCTGATTCCCAGCCATCGGCGCGCGCTGTACGTCGCGGACTCAGGTAATGGGCGCATTCAGGTCTTCGACCTTTGCGACGGGTGCCGTCCTCGAGATTCTCTCCGGCTTCGATCGGCCGGTGTCGCTCGCGTCTGACGACGAGGGGCATCTCTACGTGGTGGACGTCGCGGCGAAGCGTGTCGATCAGCTCACGGCCGTCCGGCGACGCCGTGCCGTCGTTCTGGAACAACGTCCAGGCCAGCGGACGTGTCACCGGGCCAGTCGCAGTGGCGAGCCGCGGCGCGTGGATCTCATGTGCTCGACGATCAGACGCATGACGTCGAGATCTTCAGCCGGCAGGGCGTCTGGATCGGATCCGTCGCCACGTCCATCGACGGCGCCGCGGTCCTGGCTGCCTGCGGCGGCGCAGTCTACGTCGGCGATCCCACGCGACGCCGGCTGAGTGGTCTTCCGCGCAAGCCAGGATGGATCGTTCGTCAACGCTGGAGACGCGGGATGGCTACGACGGCCCCGTGGCCGCGCTTGGCGTGCGATCCGAGTGGTGGACTGCTGCTTGCGCCGGGCGGCGGGCTCCGCGCCGTTGTCGCTGAAGGCGGATGCGAGCTTCCGCCACGAAGGCTGGCTCCGCAGCGGTCCGATCGCGGTCGACGGCATCCCGCATTTCTGGAACCGCCTGCACGCCGACGTCAAGCTCCCTGAAGGCGCCCACGTGCAGTTCTACGTGTCCGCGGGCGATCCGTTCGGCGCCGCCGCCCCGCAGCGGATCCCCTGCCGGCAGGTGTGGCGCGCCGCCGGGAGCGGCGCCAGCGACGTCTTCCTGACCTTCGACGGCGCCAGGACGCAAGCGCTCTGGATCGCGGCGCGATTCGACAACGACCTGCAGGCCACGCCCGCGCTGTCGCAGCTGCGCGTGGATTTCGACCAGGAGAGCTACCTGCCGTACCTTCCGGCGATATTCCGCGAGCGTGACTGCAACGACCTGCTGCTTCGCTATCTGAGCTTGTTCGAGAGCTTCTTCCGCGAGCTCGAGGGTGAGATCGATCATCTGCCAGCGCTCGTCGATCCGGCCGCCGCCGGTGCCGACGAGGCTCGCCTGGCTCGCCGGGTTCCTCGCGCTGCCGCTGCCCGAAGTGTGGAGCGAAGCGCAGCAGCGCGAGGCCATCGCCCGCGCTACGAGCGTTACGCGCGCCGCGGCACCGTGGCCGGCCTTCGAGAGGCGATCTGGCTTCGAAGCCGGCGTGCGGGTGACCATCGACGAGCCGCTGCAAAACGCCGGCTGGTGGTCGATGCCTGGTCCGTCCACCAGTTGCAAGCGCCGGCGCCGACGGCGCGTGGACGGACGGCGGCGATTCGATTCTCGGCCTCAACACCGTCCTCGCTTCGTCAGAACCGCAGGGCGCGGTGGTCGGCACGAGTGCGGTGCTCGATCGCTCGCAGCTCCTCGCCCAGGAAGAGCTACGGACGCCGCTCTTCGACGCGCTGGCCTACCGCTTCACCCTCCAGCTCTTTCCTGGCGACGTCGACTGCGCCGGCGCGCTCGATCGCATCCGCGCCATCGTCGATCGCGAGAAGCCGGCACATACGTCGTCGCGACGTGTGCGTGCTCGAGCCGGGCATCCGGGTCAGATACCGGGCGCGCCTCGGCGTCGACACGCTGCTCGGCAGCCGGACCTCGGCACGGGCCGTCTCGGAGAAACAGGGCTCGTTCTGGCCGGTCAGCCGCCGAGCCACCTCGGCGTCGGCAGCCACCTCGGCGTGAGCACGCACTTATGACATCAACGATTCGCGATTCGCGATCCGCGCGCGAAAGGAGAACGCATGGATGACCATCAAGCCGGGGAGCAGCGGTAGCTAGCTTCTCGCGCCCGCGCTACTTCTACGGCCAGCTGCTCGACGTCCATCACTTCGAGTCCGAGCAGGAATACTTCAAACGCAAGCTGTGGCTGCTGAATCGGACGGTCAGCGGCTACGGCGTGGTGTGCGGCTCGACGTCACCGCCTGCGACGACGGCAAGAGCGTCGTCGTGGCGGCCGGGCTCGCGCTCGACAAATGCGGCCGCGAGATCGTCGTTCCCCGCCGCTCGAAGCCGGTGGTGATCGATCCCGCGCCGCCGAAGGACTACGAGAAGAAGGACGGCTACAAGGACAAGAAGGACGACGAGGACTGCGACGACGACTGGGTCCACCTCGTCATCTGCTACCACGAGTGCCGTACCCGATCCGGAGCCGGTGCTGACGAGCGGCTGCGACGACAGCGAGCGAAGCTCGCCTGGCGCCGTGCGCGAGACCTACGAGCTGCGGCTCGATCCGGGCAAAGCTGAGGAGATTCCCGTCGATTGCGCCATCCCGAATCTGATCAAGGGCAACTGCGTGAACTACCGCGCGCTGGCCGGAGTGGGTGAGCCAGCCGTGCGAGGAGCATCGCGACCCCTGCATCACGCTCGCGAACATCAGGCGTCCCGTCGGCGACGGCACCGTGACCGCGGCCGGCATCGACATCAGCGTTCGGCCGATCGTCTACGGCCTCGACCTGCTGTGGCAGTTGATTCTGTCGCTGAGCCACGAGACGCAGAATCGGCGCACGGGCAAGCACTGAAGAGGACCTACACATGGCCACGATGACCGAAACCAATTGCGGATGCGGATCGACGACCACCGGTGCGGTCGCCGCGCCGGCCGGGCGAGGAACGATCGAGCGGCCGCGCTTCTTCCCGCGTCAGCTGGTGACCCCGACGACCTGACCCTCGGCCAGGACTACCTGCGCAACAAGATCCGCCGAATCCACCGCTACCTGCATGGCTGGGGCGTTGTCTGCGGCACACGGGTCGAAGCGAGCAAGCAACCGTGGAAGGTGATCGTGCACCAGGGTTACATCCTGGGCCCCTACGGCGACGAGATCGTCGTCGAGCGCGACATCTGCTTCGACCTGCGGACGCGCTGCTTCGCCGTCAGCAGCGGCGATGCGTGCGACGACATCGTCGATCCGTTGTGCGACGACCGGAGCGTCGAGCCGCGCAAACCGGACAAGCCGTACTACGTCGCCGTCCGCTACAAGGAGTTCCCGTCGCGGCCGGTGCGCGTGCAGCCGGTCGGCTGCGGCTGCGACGAGAGCAGCTGCAGTGCTCGCGCTGGCGCGACGGCTACGAGATCTGCGTGCTCGACGCGTGCCCGGCGTCGACGTCGGGAGCGCCGCCGGATCTCTCGACCATCCCCGGCCGACGGGCATTCCCGACTGTCCGGCATGCCCGACCGACCCGTGGGTGGGGCTGGCCGGAGGTCGTCGTCGACGACCAGGGCAACGTCAAGCGCATTGACAACTGCAAGTGCCGGCGGATGGTGCTGACGCTGGCGCCGTACTGGTGGCGCTGCAACGAACCGCCGATCGTGGTCGAGCCGCCGCCGCCGCCCCCGCCGCCAGGTGGCACCAACACGCCGGCTGGCGGAGGGAACACGCCGCCGGTCGGGTAGGCGCGAAAGGCGTCCGCATGCAGCGGTCGACTCCGGCCACGCCACGCCGCAGGGCGGCGCGCGTTCCGCGCACGCGCCGGCGCGGTAGCCCAGCTGTGGAGGCGATCGGCCCCGCCGGCCGACGTGTTCGAGCGCGAAGCCGATCGCGTGGCCGACGCCGTCGTCCGCGGCGGGCTCCTTCGGGCCGGCTCGCCATGGGCCGCGGCCGCCGCGCCGGAGGACACGATTCAGCGGAAGTGCGCCGAGTGCGAGGAGGAGGAAGGGGAGCAGATCAGGCGCGCGCCGAAAGACGCGTCGCCGGCACTGGATGCGCCAACGACTCCGCCTGCGGGCGACGATCGCGCGTCGGTTGAGCCACCCACTGCCGCAGGGGCCAGCGTTTCCCCGCCAGACCGGCCGGCTGCGGCGTCGACTGATGCGGGGCCCTCGGCCGCGGCGCAACCGCTTCTCGTCGAAGACGACGGCGGAGCCGCGCCCGGGCAGATGCGGAAGAGCGAGTTCCTCGCGACGTTGCGGGCGGAGGTCTGCGCCGCTGTCGACGGCGCTCTCAGCGGCACCGGCCGCGACTCCCAAGGCTGTCCGTGGATTGATCACTGGTTCGGCTTCTACGAGACCGGAATGCGGCGCAGGTGGAGCGGTCCCTCCGCCGCTATGCCTCCGAGGTGCGCGGCGCGACGGCCGCCGCCGACTACGTTCCTGCCGTGACGGCCCGAGTCCGGCGGAGCGCGGAAGCATTCGCGCTGCGACCGGCGAGATCACCGGCATGCCCGAGGACATGCCGACGGGCGCGACCGTTGGCGGTGGCGTCCTCGCGTCGTTCGGCGGGATGTTCTTCAAGGCGCGTCCGGGCGGCGCTCGCGAAGCCAATCCGCGGTCAGTCCGGAGCGAACTGGGGCGCGGCGAATCGCTGCCCGGGCGGTGCGGGACGCGGATGGAGCCGGCGTTCGGCGCCAGCTTTACGCGCAGCGGCTGCACACCGACACCCAGTCAGCGCGCATCTCCGACCGTCTGAACGCGCGAGCCTTCACGGTCGGTGAACATGTGGCGTTCGGCAGCGGTGAGTTCCGGCCCGGGACGGTGGTGGGCGATGCGCTCATCGCTCACGAGCTCGCGCATGTCGTCCAGCAGGGCCGCGCCGCCCGCGCCGATCGATCCGTGCCCGGCGAGCGCGCCACCGAAGGTGCCTATGGAACGCGATGCTGACGGCTCGGCTGCCGGCGTCGTCCGGTCCCTGTGGGCGCCCGAGCAGGCGCACCCGGCAGGCGCCGGTCGCCCATCGCGCTGCCGCGCCTGAGCTCGGGATTGCGACTGCAGCGATGCGGTGGCGCCCAGAAGAAAACCGACGACAAGCTGGGCGAAGGCAAAGCGGCGAAGCTGACGCTCCGGAGAGGATCGTGACAGCTCTATCAAAGAGGCCAACGCCAGACGAGCTGCTGTGCGGTGGACGCCTGGGCGTCGAACGAAGTCAAGCACCAGAAGGTGCCCAGCGTCAGCGGCGTGACCAAGCTTGACCCCGAGCAGGCGAAGAACGTCGCGCGCCGCCATCGAACGCCTCCAGCATGTCAGGCCGCTCTTCGACGCGAAGGACTGGAATGCGTTGTCGAAGAAGCTCGATGAGATCGTCGATCGCGCCAAGGAGTCGAGAAAGTACAGCGGATCGCAGGACGAGCTCCAGGTATCAGGGAAGTCGGCTCTGATCAAGGCGGTCAATGCCGCCGACGAAGCGTCGGCGCTCGCCGGCAAGCTGGCGTCTGCTGTGCGACATCCACCAAGACCGCAGACAACATCGACGCCCTCGTCAAGGCGCTGAACGATGCCCAGGCGGGAAAACAGTCGCCAATCCTTGACGTCACCGACATCGTCGAAAAAAGTCAAAGGAATCCAAGACGGAGATCCAGAACCTGCGGACACAGTTTGCCGGCATGCCGGAAGCAATCGATCGCATCGTGTTCGTCCTGCGCAGTTTCCTGATGCTCAACGCGCCCAGCCTGACGACGCCCGCCGAGCAAGGACGAGGTGAAGAAGTACATGCAGAACGCTGGTGTTGGTCTGACCGGCGATCTGGACAAGGTTGTTCCGGCGGCGGGCTGCCGACGATGGGCTTCGAGGTCTTCAAGACCTATGCGACCGCGCTCGGGGAACAGCTGAAGATTCAGGAGCAGATGGCGAAGGAGGGCATCACGCCCGCGTCGCCGGTTCCCTCGCAGCAGGATGCCGAAGCGCTCTTCAAGAAGTTGAAGTCGCATAAGAACCCGGAAGTGCTGGACGCCTATATGACTTACGCGCGCGGTTACTTCTACCACCGCGTCGTCGACAAGTTCAAGGACATGGAGGTGACCGACGTCAGCGCCTTCTACAAACGCGACCTCTCGATTGTCGGCACGCGGCCGTTGGTCTGCACCGGCTACGCGCTCCTCGGATCGCACCTGTTGAAGCTCTCCGGTGCCAAGCTCGTCACCTTTATCGTTGCCGTCCGCGCGACCGACGCCGACCTGCTCAGCGGCCACATTGACGCCGGCCACGCCGTGGCGAAGATGACCCGCGAAGGCGCGACGTTCTTCGTATCGAACGATTCCATCGTCAAGACCGAGGACGACGCCATCGGCGAGGACGCCGTCGCGTGGAGCGAACAGCAAGGCACCGCGGTTCGACGGATCGGCCAGCACCATCCCGGTTGCGAGCGACCTCTCCCAGCAGAAGATGGACGCCAAGACCAAGAGACTCAGGGACGCCGCGAGCAAACCGCCGAAAGCAAGCAAGCAAAGTAGTAAGCGAGTTGAGCGCAAACAGCATGAAGCGTAGCGAGCAAGACGGACAATCGCGCCGGCCCTGTGACGTCAAGTCGCAGCCGGCCTGCGGTCGCGACTTTCAAGGAACCGGTCGGCGCTGCCGGCGGCTCGTTCGAGCGCGAAGCCGACCGAATCGCATAACGTGGTCGTCCGCGAAGGCGGGGCCGGAGCACGCGCCGCGGCGTGGTCGGCCGCCGCCGCGCCGGCCGACGCCATCCAGCGGCAGTGCGCCGAGTGTTCGAAAGAAGAGGACGAGAAGATCCGTCGGGCTCCGAAAGACCAGGCGGCGCCGGCCGCCCAATCCGGAGTCCGCGCCGGCATCGCGCGCCGAAACGGCGCCGGTGGCCTTCCGCTGAGCCGGCCGCCGCCGAACCCAAGGCGCAGGCCGGGCCCGTGCTGCTCGTCGAAGACGACGCCGAACCTGTCCACGGGCAGATGCGGCGGGCCGAGTTCATGGAGGCGCTCCGTTCGAGCGTGTTGCGACGCCGTGGACGGTGCTTTCGCCGGCAGCGGCCGCGACTCGCAGGGGTGTCCCTACATCGACTACTGGTTTGGCTACTACCAGGATCGCAGCGCGTCACAGATCGAACGGTCGCTCCGGCGCTACGCGCCGGGAAGGCCGCCAAGGCTGCCTCGGCCCGCGACTACATCCGCGTCGTCACCGCCCGCCTCCGGCGCAGCGCCGGGATCTACGCGCGGACCGGCCAGCTCGTTGGCCTGCCAGAGGACATGCCGGGCGCCGGCGGAGGCGGCCTCCTGGGAGCATTCGGCGGGATGTTCTTCAAGGCGCGGCCCAGGGGCGCTCGTCAGGCAGACCCGGTGTCCGTTCGCGACCAGCTCGGCTCCGGAGAGCCGCTTCCGGGCGACGATGCGTTCGCGGATGGAAACGGCGTTCGGCACCGGCTTCGGCGGCGTCCGCCTGCACACTGATGCGACCGGCGCCGATCTTTCCGACAACCTCAACGCCCGCGCGTTCACGGTTGGCCGCCACGTCGCCTTCGGCCGGGGAGAGTTCCGCCCCGGCACCGTCACCGGCGACGCGCTGATCGCGCACGAGCTCGCGCACGTCGTGCAGCAGAACGGCGCCACCGACAACAGCCGAGCGCGAAAGGGGAACGACCACACCGCCCCGCTCGAGCGCGATGCCGATCAATCGGCCGCCTCTGTGGTCCAGGCGCTGTGGGACCGGACGCATCGCACAGCAGGACGGGTGCGCACGCAGGCGGCGCCGGCGCTTCAGTCGGGGCTGACGCTCAGCCGGTGCGGGAAATCCGAGCGCCAGAAAGAGGTCGAACGCCTCGGCGACGTTCAGTACGCCTTCCTCGAGAAGCGACGGAAGGACGAAGAAGCGAAGCTCAAGAAGGACGCCGAGGAAGACGCAAAGAAGAAGGGCCTGCCGCCGCCGACGACCGAGCCGAAGGTCGAGCTCTCGGACATCACCAAGAAAGACACCGCGCAGCACGCCCTTCCGGCGAACCCGACCACGGAGTGGGACAACGTGGTGGACAAGCCGGCGTGGACCAAGGACGCGGAGGACGTGATCAAGAAAGTGGAGGCGAGCGTCAAGGGGACGGAGATCGAACCGCTGCTGAAAGGCGTGACCATCAAGTTCACGCCCGAGGAGGCGTTCAAGGGCGGGTTCTACGCTTCGTTCAACAACGACTCGAACACGTTCCGCGTCGGCATGTCATGGATCAAGCTCGCCAAGAAAGACCCCAAGAACGTCTGGGAGAACATCGTGCACGAAGCCGGCGGTCACCGTCGCTACGGAACGACCTACTCGAGCGAGATCATGGACGCGGCGCTGCGCAAGCTGTCGAGTGCCGAGCGCAAGAAGGTCATCGGCGACGAGCAGAAGTTCTTCGAGGCGTATTCGTACCCGGAGACCGAAATCTACGCCGCGTTGTGGCAGCGGCGGTATCAGCATCCCGAGTCGGGTCCCGCACCCGAGACCGGCGGGATCGATACCGACGCCAACATCGTGAAAGCGGCTGAACGTGATGAAGGATGCACTGGCGCCGGAAGTCCAGCTTGCCGTGATCAAGGAGCTCAAGAAGCGGGTCGACGAAAACGATCAGATTCTGCCGCGCGACAAGAAATTCTTCGCCGACAAGGGTGAAGGGAGATCCTCCAAGATCGACATATGAGGCACGACGACCTCGACGATCAGCTGTTTCGTCTGGCCAGCGACAATGCCGGCATCTACGAGGATGCGCGACGCTGTGTTCCTGGCGCAGGAGCGCGGCGGCGGCCCCGGGCTCCGCCGCGGGACTGGACGACGCGCGTCTCGGCGGCGTAGGTCATTGGCGGATCCTGCTCGTCCTTCGGGAACTGAAGCTGACGTCGACGCTGCCGGCGATCCTGAAAGCGTTCCGCGCGGCGTTGGCGCGCGACAATCCGATCGTGCTGCCGGGCGCGCTGGAAGCCCTGGCGGTCTTCGACGAGAGAACGAGGCGTGGGCGGCGCTCATTTCCGCTCTTGATTCAGAGGATCCCGATGTCGTCAATCGCACGCCGCGGCCTTGCTGGCCGGCAAGGGAGGGACGCGCGGAAGACGCGATTGCGGGGCTTCTCGATCGCACCGATGCGAGACGCCGGCAGAGCGCCGTCCATGCGCTCCTCCAGATTGACAGCGGGTCGGCCCGCGAGACGCTGCGGCGTCACCGGGACCAGGAACGCGATCCGTCCGTGCTCGCGCGCTGTTCAACAAGCCCTCGATGAACGTTTTCCGGGCGCGTATGACAGGGAGATTCAACCGTGGTTGATCGCATCGCGTCGCCTTTCGTGGCTTCGGCCGAACGTCTCGGTACTGGGGCGGGCCTGGTCGTGCTTCCAGATCTGCGGCGTTGTCGGGCTGACGCTCGGCACCTGGCTGGCCTTGACGCTGGTTAGCCGGACCGGCCTGTCGCCCGCCGTGGTCGTGGTGCTGCTGTCCCTCGGAGTGCTGACGTTCCTCGTGCTCGCGATGGCGACGAAGGTCGTCACGGGACACGAGGTCGCTCGTCTACTACCACCACGAGGTCGCCATCCTTTCGGTGTCGGCGGGTCTGCTTGCAGGCGTCAGGCTTCCGGTGCTCCGTAGCCCTGGACGTCACCGCGCTGGGTCTCGGCGTGTTCCTGACGTGTGGGCGCTGCGGCTGTCTGATGGTCGGCTGCTGCCATGGAAAGCCGTTCCGCTGGGGCGTTCGCTACGGCGAGGCGCACGCGCGCGAGGGGTTTCCCGCGGTCTACGTCGGCGCGCGGCTGTTCCCGGTGCAGGCCCTCGAAGCCGTCATCGTTGCGGCCGTCGTCTCGGCGTGTGCGGTCGCGATCGTCCTCGGCGCCCCTGCCGGAACGGCCGTCTCGTCGTAAATCGTGTGCTACTCGGCGGCCCGTGTCTGGCTCGAGGAGCTGCGCGGCGATCGCGCTCGTCCATACTGGCTCCGCCCGGAAGCGCAGTGGACTTCTCTCGTCCTGATTCTCGCCATCGTCGTCAGCGAATGGCGCGGACGCCTGCCGTGGACTGCCTGGCACGGCGCGGTGCTGGCTGCCGCCGCGATGTCCTTGCTGACGATCGCCTGGCGCCGCGCCGGCGCGAACGCGCTGCTGCTGGCGCCGCATGCGGGCGAGATCGCCGATCTCGTGAAGGCGCCGCCGTCGATGCGAGCGCCGTGGCCGTGCGACGTATCCAGCGCGATTGGCGTTTCGTCACAGCCGCTCGGGCGGACGGGCGGCGCCGACGCGATCCTGTATTGCCGATCTCGAAGGCGGGCGCGCCGTTGACGCCGATCGAGGCGGGATCGCTCGCCCGATTCATCTTCAACCTCGCCGCCCCGGCCGGCGCCGCGCTGGAACTCGTTCGCGGTGCGCAAGACGTCTTCCGCGTCGTCGTCCATCGCACGCCGCGAACGGGCGCGCTGCTCCAGCAATACGTAACTGAACGAAGTACA
>ERZ1370068.9033-contig-7841_pt1 | contig 32501 bp, 53 predicted proteins | sample MGYA00561227_ERZ1370068 | MGnify/ENA primary metagenome ERZ1370068 (study PRJEB38410, sample SAMEA6850437) | metagenome | study: Metagenomic assessment of the ecological functions of the soil: analysis of the soil microbiota associated with the...
AAGTTACGTATTGCTGGTGTTGAATTAGTAGCAGCTTGTGATCTGTACACTGGTCGTCTCGAAAGAATGAAAGAACAATACAACAAAGATCTGTTCACAACAAGGGATTACCGGGAGATACTGGAGAAAAAAAGATATTGATGCAGTCATTATTGCAACAAGCGACAACTGGCATTCACGCATTTCAATTGATGCATTGAATAAAGGCAAAAATGTTTATTGTGAAAACCAATGGTACATAAACTTAGCCAGGGACAGGAAGTGATCAATGCATGGAAAAGATCAGGTAAGATAATGCAGGTAGGAAGCCAGGGGATCAGTGGCGCCAGTTTTACAAAAGCAAGAGAACTTTTTCAAGGCTGGTGAGATAGGCAAACTGAATTGCATCGAAGCAACTTATGATCGTCAAAGTGCAATTGGTGCATGGCAATATACTTTTCCAACAGATGAATCGCCGCAGACGGTTGATTGGGACCGTTATGTTTCAATGATGAATCCAAAACCAAAGTATGATGCAAAGAAATTTTTCTGGTGGCGCAATTATAAAGATTTTGGTACGGGCATGGTCGGGTGATCTGTTTGTTCATTTGCTTACAGGCATACATTATGTCACAGGTTCGATGGGTCCGCAGAAAATTGTTTCAACTGGTCAACTTGGCTTATTGGAAAGATGGTCGTGATGTGCCCGATGTGATGGTGGCCATTATGGATTATCCTGGAAACAAAAGAGCATCCGGCATTTCAAACAATGCTCCGGGTGAATTTCATTAGCGGTGGTGGTGATCGCAGCGCTGTTCGTTATATTGGCAGCGAAGGTGTAATGGAAAAAGCATGGTAATGGTGTTCGCATTGCTTATAGCCAGATGCCAAAAGCTCCTGGTATTGGCGGCTGGGATTCATTGTCTACTTATCCGCAGGCGATGCAGGATGAATTGATGAAACGCTACAATGAAAAATGGACTGCTGATGATAAGAAGCAGTGTAAAAACAATCAGTGCAGTTCTAGGCGCCGGCTGGCAATGATGAACATCTTGGAGCATTTCACTAATTTCTTTGAAGGTATAAGAAATAATAAACCAGTAATTGAAGATCCAATCGTTGGTTTCCGTGCAGCGGCTCCATGTCTTGCTGCTAATGATAGTTATTTTCAGAAAAAAGTTATTAATTGGAATCCTGAGAAGATGCAGTTGGCGACAGTGTAGAATTTTTTTATTTTATCATTTATCCAACACTAACATTTCAGCTACTTGGTTAGGCATTCAGCATATGAATGGTTATACTGAGTGAGTCAGGTTGAACGTTGCTATTACTACAATTGACCATTCACCAAGTTTATCGTTTCTTTTGCAGCATGTCAGAACAAAGTATTCTTATCAGCAACTTTTTGATTTTACAAAAGCTATTCTTCAAAAAATAGGTTGCAGCGAAGAGCATGCTGCTACTTCAGCAAAAGTTCTTTTATCTGCTGATCTGCGTGGTATTGATTCGCATGGCGTGGCAAGATTGAGTGGTTATGTAAGATTATGGGAAGTAAAGAGGATAAATACAGATCCTGTATTGAAGATCATTCATGAAACTCCATCGACTGCTGTTGTAGATGGTGATAGTGGTTTGGGTTTGGTGGTTGCACCGTTTTCAATGCAGGTTGCAATTGATAAAGCAAAGAATGTTGGCACTGGTTGGGTAAGTGTTCAAAACAGTAATCACTTCGGTATTGCAGGCTATCATGCAATGATGGCGCTGCAACACGATATGATCGGTATTGCATTCTACTAATGCAAGTCCATTGGTGTCACCAACATTTTCTGTTGAAAGATTATTAGGGTACAAATCCAATTTGTGTTGTGATACCTGCAGGTGAAGAACCACCATTTGTTGCCGACCTTGCAACAACAACTGCTGCTAATGGTAAATTGGAGATCTTACAGCGCAAAGGTGGAGTTGCTCCCTTGGGTTGGATACAAACCAAAGAAGGGAAAGCCTTCAACCGATCCGCATGAGTTGAAAGCCGGTGGTGCTTTATTGCCATTGGGTGGAGATAGAGAACATGGTAGTCATAAAGGATATGCACTCGGTGCAATCGTTGATATTTTTCTGCTGTCTTAAGCGGCGCTAATTATGGTCCATGGGTTCCGCCATTTCCTGCTTATGTTCCAATGCCTGATGAACAACCGGGAAAGGGTATTGGTCATTTCTTTGGTGCTATGAGGATTGATGCATTCCGACCGGCTGATGATTTTAAAATGCATATGGATAAATGGATAAAAGGTTCCGCTCTGCAAAAACTGTAAAAGGTGAAGAAAGAGTATTGATACCCGGCGATCCCGAACGAGAAATGGAATTAGAGAGAATGAAGAATGGAATTCCTCTATTGAAACCTGTTGTTGAAGATCTGAAGTTTTTGGGGGAAAGGTTTAATGTTGAATTTTGACTTTACCACATAGGTACATAGAAATCACATAGTGGCATAACCTATGTGTTTCTAATGTGTTCTATGATCCCTATGTGGTGAAAAGGTTGAATAGAATTACCTGAAAGTACAAGATGAGTGACGCAACGAAAGTTTAATAGTAGCCCTAAAGCTGACAAACCAATTACATTTCGAACAATTTTTAATCCGCTTACAAGCCTATCTTTGCAGCCTTAAAAATTTTATAGGAGTATTTATGAAAGTAATGAAGTTTGGTGGTACGTCTGTAGGTAAGCCTGAGCGAATGTTCCAGGTGTGCAGAACTTGTAACAAGAGGTGACGAACCGGTTATTGTTGTATTGAGTGCACTTAAGCGGCACCACCAATGCTTTGGTGACCATCGGTGGTTATATTGCAAAGGGTGAAAGGACATTGGCAAAACAAGAGATCGCAAAACTGGAAGCGCATTACAATGATTTTATTTCAAAGCTGGTGAAGAAGCCGGCATCTCTTGAAAAAGCAAAGGCGATCGTTGCTGAACATTTTGAATTTCTCAATATCATTTTAAAAATTTCTTTTAGTGAAGCATTGAGCAAAGATATTCTTGCACAAGGCGAATTGCTTTCTACAAAATTGTTTAGTGTTTATTTCGAAGAAGCAGCAGTTGATCATGAGTTGCTGCCTGCATTGGAGTTTATGAGTATTGATAGTTATGATGAACCACAGATCGGGAGCATTAAAATAAAACTGTCTCAACTGCTGAAACAACATAGTGCAAAAAACTTTTGTTACGCAAGGTTATATCTGTCGCAATGCAAGAGGTGAAGTGGATAATCTGAAACGTGGAGGTAGCGATTATACTGCATCATTGATCGCAGCAGCTATCAATGCAAGTGTTTGCGAAATATGGACGGATATCGATGGAATGCATAATAATGATCCGCGAATTGTAAAGAAGACAGTACCAGTTGAGCAATTGAGTTTTGAAGAAGCAGCCGAGCTTGCATATTTCGGTGCAAAGATCCTGCACCCGGCATCTATCTGGCCGGCGCAAACTTATAAAGTGCCAGTGAAGTTATTGAACACAATGCAGCCTGAAGCAAAAGGAACGACGATCTGTGAAGTAGCAGAATCTGTAGGAGTGAAGGCGGTTGCTGCAAAAGATAATATCACTGCTATTCGCATAAAGAGCAGCCGCATGTTATTGGCATTATGGTTTTTAAGAAAAATATTTGAGGTGTTTGAAAAATATCGTACATCGATCGATATGATCACTACTTCTGAGGTTGCTGTTTCATTGACAATTGACAATACTACTCAGCTAAAAGAGATTTTAAAAGAACTTGAACCATTCGGAACAATTGAAGTTGATAAAGACCAGGCGATCATTTCTGTTGTTGGTAATGAGATCTCGCAAACAAGAGATATGATCAAAAAATTATTTGGCTCAATTGTAAATATTCCTGTTCGAATGGTTTCTTATGGCGGCAGTCCGCATAATATTTCACTACTTGTTTCTGCAAAGGATAAAACGCAGATCCTTCAGCAATTGAATAAGGGAATGTTTGGACTGGATTAAGATGTGGTAATATTATTTTTGAATCTTCTTCCTCTTCGTCATCGTCAGCCCTAATAGTATAGATAGCGATCGTTCCGCCACCTCCATTACCAATAGCTCCGGCAAATGGTCCTTTGATCACTTTGATCATTGCAATATCATTTACGGAAAGTGAATTCAGGAATGATGGATCCATTCGCATTTCATCTACAAAAATAGTGGCAGCTGATCCACGAATAACCGGAACTCTTATTCCACTTCTTGAAACAAAAACTTGTAAACCCGCTACTCGTCCTTCAAGCCAATCAAGAATATTAAAATAAGCTCTGCACATTTTCATTTTCTAACATCGAATGATTGTTCCTTCAGCGATTTTAAATAAGCCGCTGGCATATTGTTCATTCAATATTTCTTTTCGGCTTTTGGGATGTCTTGAAAGATTGGTTTGTGCTATTGTGGCAAACTGCAATTGTAAATAAGTGCTGTTATTAAAAGAATCTTTTCATGATCTGATCCTCCTCTCCTTTAAAGTTACGAAATAATGCTGTTAGCGGATAGTTAAGATTAGTTATCGAAAAGAGGATGCGGCTTCGAGAATTTATTACACAAAATTCAATCCAATTAAAAGCCTCCGTAATTACGGAGCTTCAATATTTCTAAGAATCTCTTTAGTAATCGTGGTTCTAAACTATCAGCAACGCATCACCATAACTAAAGAAACGATATTTATCCTTGATCGCTTTTTATATGCTTCCATTATCAGGTCATATCCTGCAAAAGCACAAGTCATGATCAGCAAGCTGGTTTTTGGTAAATGAAAGTTAGTAACCAGCGCATCAGCAATATTAAATTCATAAGGAGGATGAATAAACATATTCGTCCAACCTTCTGAAGGTTTCAATAATTTTTGTGCAGTAAAAGAAGATTCAACAGCTCTCATAGTTGTAGTGCCAACAGAGCAAATACGATGACCATATTCCTTTGCACGGTTCACGATCTTGCAGGCATCTTCTTCTATCCTGATAATATTCAGCATCCATTTTATGCTTGCTCAGATCTTCTACTTCGATCGGTCTGAAAGTTCCCAAACCAGTATGCAAAGTCACCTCAGCAAAACGAATACCTTTTATTTCAAGACGCTTGATCAACTCACGGCTAAAATGCAAACCAGCTGTTGGAGCTGCAACGGCGCCTTCATGTTTTGCATAAACGGTTTGATAACGTTCCTTATCTTCTTCATCCGGTTTACGCTTAATATATTTCGGTAGCGGCGTTTCACCCAATTTCTCCAGCATACCACGGAATGATTCTTCAGAATCTTCCCAAAGAAAACGGATCGTTCTGCCGCGGCTGGTGGTGTTGTCAATTACTTCAGCTACCAATTCCTCATTGTCGCCAAAATAAAGTTTATTACCCACACGGATCTTTCTTGCGGGATCAACGATCACATCCCAAAGGCGGTTGGGCTTATTCAGTTCACGCAGCAAGAACACTTCGATCTTGGCGCCGGTTTTTCCTTGCGGCCATACATTCTTGCCGGAAATACTTTTGTGTTATTTACAACGAACACATCCTTGTCATCAAAATAATCCATGATGTCGCGGAAATGTTTGTTCTCGATCTGGCCGGTATGGCGATGGACCACCATCATACGGGCATCTTCACGTCTTTTGGCCGGATTCTGAGCGATAAGATTTAAGGGAAGGTCGAAACGGAATTGCGATAGCTTCATGGGCTTAATTTATTTTTTTGTTTACCAGCTTTTGAATCTCCGGGCATCTTTGTTGCGACGCTCCGTTCATCGTTCCGAACCCTGATTTAGCTTTTGCCAGGATGGCGATTGAGTTTCATCAGCATGATCCCGATTGTTATCGGGACTATTGGACTTATTTGTTATTAAATTTACTGGTGACTGTCCGGGAGCAGGCAATACTGAAGGGAGGTTTGATTCCCATCCGGCCTTACGGCGCCGGGCGGTTCACTCCAGTTTTAAAGTGGGCAAAGGTAGCGGTTTTGGCTTTTTTCCATGAATAATTTTTCACATTCTTTAGGCATTGTCCACAGACCCCTTACTCCGGCATATTTGATTAATTTTATGTATTCAGAGGCATTCAGCATCTTGAACTATTAAAATCAGGACCATCATCTACTTTATGAAGCGATATTTTATCCTGGCTGCAACAGTGCTGTTTTATTTTTGTGCGCAGAGCCAGGGCCCATCAAAAGCTAAAGCAAAAATACCCCAGCCTGTTTTGGGAGATCAGTGGCAACGGTTTGAAAAAGCCTTCCTATTTATTTGGGACCATGCATGTCAGCAGTAAAATTGCTTTTAACCTGGCCGATTCATTTTATCTCGCTATTAAAAATTCAGACGTTGTGGCTCTCGAAACGAATCCTGAAACATGGCAGGAGGATATGAATAATTATGACATGGGTTCTCCTAATTACCGGTATGGTTTCAACCCGGGGATAACGAATGATATGCCAAGTGATTTTTTAATATTAAAACTTTACGTTTTGGTAAATATGAAAAAAATTAGAAGTGGCAATGTTCAGTAAGCCATCCATGATCAACAATTTACTTTATCGCAGCCAGTCTGATAATACAAGTGATTTTGAGGAAGACACTTACCTCGATCTCTATATTTATCAAACAGGAAAAAATTAGGAAAAAAAGTTGCCGGTGTTGAGCAGTATGAACAAAGCATGAAATTAATGGCGGAGGCATTTCGTGATGCGGCAAAGGAAAAAAACAAAAAGGAAAAAAGTTTTGACTACGATGAAGAGTTTTCACCGGCCAAATTACAAGAAGCATATCGTGCAGGCAACCTGGATCAGCTTGACTCCATTAACAAATTAAATAGCCAGTCCGATGCCTTTGATGAAAAATTTCTTTATCGCAGAAATGAGATACAGGCAAATTCAATTGATTCAATTCTTAAAAGATCATCATTGTTTGTTGGAGTTGGATGCGGCACATCTTCCGGGTAATAGAGGTGTGATCGAATTGCTTGAGAAGAAAAGGATACAAGCTTCGACCCATATTTATGGGCACAAGAGACAGTAAACAAAAAGATGCAGTTGAGAAAGTTCGTGTGCCGATAACATTTTCAACTCAAACTGCCGATGATGGATTTTATAAAGTAGATATTCCGGGAAAATTCTATCGCTTCGGAGAAAGCTTTTTGTTTGATCAGCAACAATATGCTGATATGGCTAATGGAAGTTTTTACATGGTTACAAGAGTAAAAACAAATAGTCTTTATTAGGGGCATAACGCTGATGTTGTTGCAAAAAATTGATAGTTTATTGTATGAAAATGTTCCCGGTAAAATTTTAAGTAAAACAGAAATTACTAAAAAGCGGGTATAAAGGATACGATATAACCAGCCGCACAAGAAGAGGTGATTATAATCGCTATAATATTTTCATCACCCCATTTGAAGTTATTTTTTTAAAATGGGCGGCAATGGTGATTATATAAAAAATGGTGATGAAGCAAAGAAATTCTTCAATAGCATTCAATTAAAGGAGTTTAAAGAATAGTGGATGGAAAAAATTTCAACCTGCTTATGGTGGCTTCTCTGTTGATTTTCCTCAACAACCTTATGAATCATTTGGAGATAATGTGCAATATGATGCCGAAGAAAAAGCAAGAGTGGCCAGCATTTTTCTGTAATAAGAACAGATATTCATAATTACAGGTTTGCTGAAGAAGATACTTTTGATCTTGCTTTAATGGATGAAAGTTTTGGGTCAGCTGATTATATTGAAAAAACATTGGCCGCAAACTGCTTGTGTACAAAGGATATCCTGCTCTTGATTGCAAGTATAGGCATAAAGATGGTTCTACAATTTTTACAAGATTTCTTATCCAGGGCCCCCACTATTATACGCTGGTTGCACATGGAAAAAATGAATAACACTGCAGCTGAAAGATTTTTCAACTCTTTTGAGATCACACCGTTTGTTTATAAGGAAATGAAGGAAAGAAAAGATACATGCAATGTATTTTCCAGTAAGAACATCCTGGTTCCCCGAAGAGAAAAAATAAGCTTGATGTACCTGATGAAGACTCCTATGTTTCAGATAGACGACGATGATGAAAATTATTTTAGTCTTTCAAAAGATGATTATAAAACCCGCCTGGTAAAAAATGATACAACAGGGGAAGCAGTATATATCAGCTTTGCCCGTACGTCTAAATATGAATATGTTGACAGCACTTTACTGCCGTGATAATAAATATTTGTTTTTGCCTGGTTATGATACAACATGGATCGTACGGAGTGAAAAAATCAACTTTACCAAATGGAATGAAAGTGATGGAGCAGGTTGTTACTGACACTAATAGCAGCCGGTGCAATTTTAACCAAAACATTTTATAAGGATGGGCTGCATTTTCAATTAACAACACAAACAGACACTCTTTCACAGCCTTCAAGTTTTGTAAAAGGCTTTTTTGAAAATTTTATTCCTGCTGATACGCTAAAGATCATCTAACCCGTTTACAAAGAAATCAAAATATTTTTTAATGATTTCTTTGGCAGCGATAGCGTAGCAAGAAAGAGCGATCAATTCAGTATGGCAGATGGATATGGATTCAACGGACCTTCCTCTTTTAACAAAAGCAATTCATTCATTTAAATGGAGTGAAAAGAAATATCTCGAAAGAAAAATTTCATTTATCAGCAAACTGGGAAGTATTCCAGTAAAAGCAAGTGCAGATCTTTTAAAAGATATTTACTATGCAGCAGGTGATACAGTGCAATTGCAGCATGCTGCTTTGACAGCATTGCTGACTCAGAAAACACAGTATTCCTTTAATCTCTTCAAGATATATAATTACTAATGAACCACCTGTGCTGGATACTGAAAATCGTTATCAAAATAATTACAGGACTTATTCCTTATCGCAGCGTTTATACCAATTCCGGATCTTCCGACGGCGGTTTTCTAAATGAGTTAGATGATTCATTGCAACTGACAAAAACTATTTTGACCAGATCTTGCTTCCTTTAATGACGCTTTGATGATTATAAAAAACCGATCATGCATTTGCTGAAGAAAATGGTCGACAGTAACCTTGTTAAAGGCAAAAGACTATGAGATCTACTACAGTAAGTTTTTGATCGAAGCAAAGCAGCAATTAAAGAAGCAGGAATATTGAAGAGAAAAAATCGGCAATAGAAAAGCGGAGGATGAAAAAGCAGAAACAAAACCGAAAATCTTTATCGCCGAAATGAAGGCGACCAGGGTAATGAAGATCTTATAACCTATGCAACTTTATTATTACCATTCAGAGAAACGAATCCAGCTGTAAATGATCTGTTGAAACAAATGCTATCATCAAACGATAAAAGACTAAAATATAATACTGTTTATCTTTTTTTACGGCATAAAAATTTCACTTCCTGATACCAATGCTGACATATTTTGCAAAACTTGACGATTACAGGTATGAATTATTCACCGATCTGCGAACATTAAAAATGCAAGAAAAATTTCCTGCAGAATATAAAAACCAACAAGCCCTGTCAAAAAGCAAACTATTTTCATCATCTTATAAGTAAACCTGATTCGTTGGTATTTATCGATAGTCTTCCTGCATCAGTAAAAAACAGCAAAGGGGTTTGTATTTTTCTATAAGTACAAGACAAAAAAAGAGGACCAGTTTTGGAAATTGGCTACAGTCGGTTTATTGTCACACGATAATAATCAATTCACTTATGATGATGACGAGGACGATGATAGATGATGACGATATAGGCTACACTTCCATAATGTCCGGGTTCAATTATTCAAGGGATGAATAATAAGATCGTTTTTACCGAATTCACTCGATGAAAAGATAAAAAGAAGATGTGCCGGAGAAAGAACAAATGGAAAAACAACTAAAGAAAATTTTATATTCAAAAAGAAAAAGTGCCAGGATGTTTTACAATGAAGGGACAGGATTACTCAGATATGCGTTATCGTTATCTTGAGTAGTTTAAATTTTTTCCAGGAATAGAATGCAATAAGATTTCTCGTGTACTCATTTTTGGATGATAATATACTTCATCCGCATTGCGCCTGCTCAACAATTTTTCCTTTGTGCATTACCATAATACGATCGCCGATATGAAGCGAACAACTGCAAGATCATGTGAAATAAAGATCGTAGCAAATCCAAATTCCTTTTTAATATCATTCAGCAGGTTGAGCACTTACGCTAGCCTGTACGCTTACGTCCAATGCAGAAACTGGCTCATCACAAATAATAAAGGAAGGGTTTAATGCCAATGCCCTGGCGATAACGATACGTTGTCGTTGTCCTCCGCTGAATTCATGAGGATAGCGATCGAAATGTTTTGAATCAAGGTTTACCTTTTCAAGCAGGTCGATCACTTTTTCTTTTCGCTGCTTTTCGTTTTTGTATTGTCCGTGCACTTTCAATGGTTCAGAAATAGCCGAGCCGATAGTTAACCGAGATTTAAAGATGAATATGGATCCTGGAAAACAAGTTGTATATCTTTTCGTAGAGAGATTATTTCATGCACTGGTTTTTTGTGAGATCAACGCCGTTGTAAAATTATTTCCACCTGTCAGTGGGTTCAATAAGGCGTAACAATGCTCTGCCCAGTGTTGTTTTGCCGCAGCCTACTTTCGCCAACCAAACCAAGAGTTTCGCCTTTTATTACTTCAAACTAACATCGTCTACGGCTTTAGTGAAAGAAAGCGATCTCTCCAAATAAATTTTTTTAACAGGAACCCAAACCGGAAAGATTTTTTAGCTGAGAGAAGGACCAGTCGACTGATTGACCGCGGACCAATAGTAGCAGTATCTAAGTTTGCTCGGTTTAACTATCGTCTGTGGTCTGCTGTCTATGGTCTCAAGAAAATCACTAACAATCAGGTAATCTTTCTCCTTTTTGATGGAATACAGGTCTGCAGGCAAGTAAGCCCTTTTGTATATGGATGTTGCGGGTTTACAAAAATTTCTTTCCTGGAATTGGTTTCAACGATATTGCCTTTATACATCACGGCGATCTTATCGGCTATTTCACTCACTACACCAAGATCGTGTGCGATAAAGATGACACCCATCTTTTGCTCTTCCTGTAATTCTTATCAGCTGTAAAATATTTTTGAACAGTTGCATCCAACGCAGTTGTTGGCTCATCGCAAATTAGTAAGGAAGGTTTACAACATATTGCCATTGCAATCATCACCCGTTGCTTTGCCTCGCCGCTTAATTGATGTGGATATTTCTGAAAAACTTTTCCGGGTTCCGGCAATTTTACTTTTCTGAACCATTCTATAGCTTGGCTGCTTTGCTTCTCCCGTTGAAATCTTTTTATGAAGTTGTATTGATTCTGCAACCTGCACTACAAGTGAATACAGGATTTAGTGATGTCATTGGTTCCCGGAAGATCATTGTCGATCCTATTGCCACGAATTTTTTGTAATTCTTTATTTTGGTAAGCGGATCAGATCAATTTCATTTTTCCATCTTCAGAAAAATGATCTCGCCGCGTGTAAATTTTGCTGTGCTGGCTAACAGTTTCAGGATTGAGAGTGTTGTTACTGATTTACCAGATCCTGATTCGCCAACAATTGCGAGGATCTCCGCCTGATTGACAGAAAGTGAAACTGTTTTTTATCGCTGAAGTTGTTCCTGATTCTGAAACAAAATCAATTGAAAGATCATTTATCCGGAGTAGGGGCAGCATTATTTTATTCACTACTTTAATAGCAAGACTTTTCAGGGGTTTAGGGATAATAGGCAAGGCAAACTGCACAGTTGCTAACGTATGGTTGTATCAATTGTAAAGAAAACTCATCACCTTCGTTAATAGTTGGTGGAAAATTACAAACACTTCCTAAGGCAACTAATATTACGTATGTTTTACCTGTTACTTCATTTTTCCATTCTGCTACAAGTTTTGAAGCATCGATATTTCCTTCTAAAAGTTTGATCGTATAGTTCATGCACATACCTTTTACTTCCAGCTTTCCCTTATAAACAGAATTTTCATTTTTGTTTTTGCATTCACCGGTAGTTACTGCTAAAATGAAAACAAACGGGGCTAAAACCAAATATTTTCATGATCTAAGGTTTTAAAAACGAAGATGCCGAACAGTATGGCCCTTATTAATTAATTGTTTCAATGAATCAATGCCGATCTTTAAATGTGTGTCAACAAATTTTGATGTTATCTTTTTATCACTTGCCTCTGTTTTCACTCCCTCTGGTACCATTGGCTGGTCACTAACAAGTAACAAAGCTCCTGTCGGTATGTGATTATAAAATCCGACAGTGAAGATCGTGCGCTGTTTCCATATCAATTGCATAAGCTCTTACATCCAACAAATATTTTTTGAATTCTTCATCATGTTCCCAGACTCTTCTATTGGTTGTATATACAGTGCCGGTCCAATAATCTATTTCATATTCATTGATAGTTGTGGAAACTGCTTTTTGCAAAGCGAAAGCCGGTAATGCGGGTACTTCCGCAGGAAAATAATCATTACTGGTTCCTTCACCACGAATAGCTGCGATCGGTAATATAAGATCACCGAGCTTATTTCTTTTTTTCAATCCACCGCATTTTCCAAGAAATAAAACTGCTTTAGGATGAATAGCTGCCAGCAGATCCATTACTGTTGCAGCAGTAGGGCTTCCCATTCCGAAGTTGATAATTGTGATATCATCTTTGGTGGCACATTGCATTGGCTGTACTCTGCTCCAACGATCTTTACCTTATTCCATTTTGCAAACTTTTCAACGTAGTTGCTAAAATTAGTAAGCAGTATGTAGCTACCGAATTTTTCAAGCTTTTGGCCAGTATATCTCTAGGCAACCAATTTTGTATTATCTCTTCTTTGGACTTCATCCTGCTAATTTAATCAATACTTTTGACCGATGATAAAAAGTTAACTATCCTGAACCTGTATTTCGATTCAAGGAAGAAAATGGTAAAGAGATGATCTTTGATTTTATCAGGAAGCAATGGCTACTACTGAATGAGGAAGAATGGGTGCGGCAAAATTTTATTCAATTTCTGGTACAGGAATTAAAGTATCCTTTGGAATTGATGCAGTAGAAAAAGAGATCCAATTGGGAGATCTGAAAAAAGATTCGACATACTTGTTTACGATCGTGGCCACAAGCCATGGATGTTGATCGAATGTAAAGCAGGCGAAATTAACCTTGATGAAAAAGTTCTATACAGGTATTACGATATAATATTTCAATGCCCGCAAATTTCCTTGTAATTACAAATGGACAGTTTACTTCCGCATGGGAAAAGATCAATGGCGAGTTAAAGAGATCGGCAAATGCCGGCATGCAAATAAGATCTAGCTTTATCAAAGACCTTTTCGTCAATAGGCACATTAAATTCAATTGTGGCTATTTTTATTTCCCGAAAACTTGTCCCTGCATCTTTTGTGTTCTTACCATTGGGAACTTTAATCCATTAAAATCTTTGATATCGCTATAAAGTTTCAATTTCTATGTCCTGGCCTTGTACTTGTCTTGTGCTAACTGGATTTGATCATGATGTTATCGCAGATGGAGATGAAATAGGTTATTACACTTATTGTCATCTTTATTGTTCAATTTTATTTATATGTTTTTATTCCTTCCACATCTTCCTGTCCTTGTAGTACTCCACTTTATGCCCCCGCATCTTATAATCCATAAGCTGACTGGCGATCATACTTTGTGATTTGAAGTCGATCAGTTCTTCAGGTGTCATATCGGTAACAGTAGTTACACCCGCAAATGGGTTTATTTTCCATCCTTTTCCATTCTTTATAAGAATTAATTACAGACTGTCCCATTGCTTGCACATCGCTACGAACTGCTTTTCCATTTATTATTTGTGAGAGTTAGCGCCAGGTCAACGCCTTGTGTTGTGATCGTACCTGTCGTTTTCATTGTTTTATTGCATTAAATGCGGCAAGCCCACCCATTGCTTTTGAATATTTCTTGAATAACATCATCTGACAGTTTGTGCATTAGTTGAAACAAATGCTAATGATCAAAATTGCAAAAATAATTTTCTTCATAATCTATAAATTGAGGATGTCAAGTTAGAATAATTAGTGCAACAAAAATCCCCTTCATATAAATGAAGGGGGACCGGCAGTTAGTATTGGTTTATTTTATGGGAAAATACCGAGTTCATTGTAGCTGGTTGCTACTTTTATCTATCGCAACCACATATGCAGCGGTACGCATATCTGGTATCTTAGGATTGTTTTTCCATGCATTCATTATCTCATGTGTGGCGGTGATCATTGTTTCTTCCAGGCCACTGTAAACAAGATCAGCTTCTTCAGGACCATGCATGATGAATTCTCTTTCACGATCACTCACTTTTTTGCGGTAAGGTCTTCAATTGTTCCCAATATGTGTGCATTCAGGTTTTCAGTAAATCTTTTTCCATTCTTCCGTAACGAACATGGCTCAGGTTTTTCAGCCATTCAAAATAACTTACAGTAACACCACCAGCATTCAAATACATATCGGGTACTACTAATATTCCTTTTTGTACAAACACTTCATCTGCTTCCGGAGTAAGAGGGCCATTGGCGCCTTCACCAATGATCTTTGCTTTTACTCTTGGTGCATTTTCTCCATTGATCACATTTTCCAATGCAGCAGGAATTAAGAATATCACACTCCAGTTCCAATGCTTCTGCACTTGTGGGAATAAATTTTGATCCCGGAAACCTTTTATTGAACCAGTTTTCTTTATGCTGAAATACTTCTTCTTCATTTAATCCATTATCATTGAATAAACAGCTCCATCATGCTCTGCAAGACAGATGAGCTTTAGCGCCACGCTTCACGGAAAAATTTTGCAGCATGATATCCAACATTACCTAATCCCTGTACAATAACTCTTTTACCTTCCACACCTGTTGTTAATCCCAAGTTTTTTCATAATATCAGCCATTTTGCACACTTCACGAATGCCATAAAAAACACCAAGTCCTGTTGCTTCTCTTCTTCCACGAACACCACCTTGTGTAACAGGTTTACCAGTAACACAACCGGCAGCATCAATATCGCCAGGCCGCATGGATGAATAGGTATCAAGGATCCATGCCATCTCTCTTTCTCCTGTTCCGTAATCTGGTGCGGGAACATCTGTACCGGGTCCTATGAAATTCTTTTTGATCAACTCAGCAGTATATCGCCTGGTAATATTCTCCAATTGATAAGCAGTATATTTTTGGGATCAATGCTGATACCGCCTTTAGCTCCGCCAAAAGGAACGTTTACAATAGCACATTTAAAAGTCATCAAAGCAGCAAGTGCCATCACTTCATCAAGGTTTACAGCGGTAGAGAAACGGATCCCGCCTTTACAGGGGGTCTTGTGATGACTGTGTTGTACACGATAAGCTTTAATAACTTCTATCTTATCGTCGATCTTTACCGGAAAGTTCATCCGGTAAACAGCGTTACATTGTTTTATCTGTTCAAGTAAGCCATGAATCCCATTGCGTGAATTTTGCGGCTTTGTCAAAACTTTTGGAAACCGCCCCAAAAAACTATAGTCAGACATATGGCAAGCATTTAATTTAAAAAATGAGTTTATTTATTTTTTTCCAGTTTGGAAATTTTTCTGTCAAGTCGAACAAGATACAATACAAGTCCTGCAAGTATTGTCAGCATCACAGCAATCACCACATATATCTTTCCATTCTCTTTCATTACATCAGCCATCTTTACATCCTGCGCATTTGCAAAGAATGTAAAAATATAAAAGTTAAAATGGAGATCAATTTTTTCATTGCGACAATTTTTGTTCATGAATAATTTTCATCCTGATCTTCAATGTTGCGATCCATACACCTATTAAAGTCCATCCTGCAATAGCCGGATAAAAACAAGCCGCATGTTTGCAGAAGCACTACCGGGATCAAGTGCAGGATTTCCTCGCTACCACCGGGATGCAAGCTATCTAATAATCGTGGAATGATCCAGATGGAAGGAAAAAGCATAGCAAATGCAAAGATGTTGTAAACAGCACTGATCCTTGCTTTTTATCTATATCCTGGATCGAATCTCTTAATACGAGATAAGCTGCATACACAAGCAATGCAATGGCGGCGCCGATCAATTTTGGTTCACGGGCAATGGTATCAAAAGAATTGAAAATAGATTTATTTGAATCGATCCATGTATAGCTCATCCAAATGGCGCCAGTTAAATAACCAAGCAAGCCAAATAAAATTCCTACACCTGCATATTGACGGGATGCTATATCATGAATCGGTTTGCTTGTTCTTAAATACATGATTGCACGAACAAATGAAACGATGAACAAGATCATCATGCCAAACCACATGCATACATGAAAGAAAAGATTACGTATAGTTTCCTCTAATTGCGGGTTTCGGGGAACCTCAATAAGTAAGCCCGCAATAAATGTGTAAACAAGAAGTAAAACGCCCAGAATTTTCCACCAGGATTTACGCATATAAAAATTTGTGGTTCGTCATAGGAAAACTGCGACAGGCGCAGCCATAAATAAGTGATTGCAAAAATAAGGGGAAAGGAATAATGAACAGGGAAGAAACATTAGGGAATTTTGAATAAAAGTCATCAATCTTTCCATAAAAACGGAAAAAGGATAACTGCAAGCATTACGACAAGCACATCAAGCGCTACGATCAGAAGCAAAGTAGAAAATGCTATTCCCGTTTTATCACTAAAAACAGTATTGGCAAGTTGCATTAACAGCATTAGTTGTGGAATAATAATTGGAAAACCCAGTATTGCCATAATAGCTGCATTTTGTTGCGCCTTTGCGGCAATGGCAGAAAGAAATGTAAAAACAAGGCTAAGACTCCATCCGCCAAGCAACACTAATCCAATAAATGGAAGAACTTTTTGTACAGGGTTGCCTAAAAAGAGAAAAAAGCAAAATACTCAGGAAACTCATTAATAACATTAGCACTGAGTTGAACACAAGTTTTGCAAGAATAAAATCCCGTGGGTTTACGATGGAATAAAAATAAAGCATGCGGCCGCGGGTTTCTTGTAAAAACTTTTCGCAACTGCATTTATGCAAATAAACAATTGAATGACCCAAAACAGTCCATTCCAAACTTTAGCTTCCGGTTCCCGTATGGTCATATACAAAACAAAAATTGTTGCCATGATATATAAGAGTATACCATAGAAACTATACTGCTGTCTTACTTCAAGGAGCAGATCTTTTTGATAAGAGTATATATGTGTCGGGATGAGTTCATTAGAGTTTATAACATGTTCTGCATCTTGGTTCGTAAACATCTTTTGCGCCAAGCATTACCTGGTCATCGTTTGGAACTTTGCGGTAGCTGTAATTTGCAATATTGCCGCACCGGACACAAATTGCATGAAGCTTGGTGATATAGTCAGCTTTTGACAAAAGATTAGGAATTTGGCCAAATGGGTTGCCAAGATAATCCATGTCAAGTCCTGCAACGATCACCCTGACGCCGCGAAAAGCAAGCTCATCACAAACGTTGGCGATCTCGGGATCAAAAAATTGAGCTTCATCAACACCAACTACATCAACATCTCCTGCAAGCAGCAAGATCTGTTGGGAATTGCCTACAGGAGTGGATTGTATCGCATTTTCATCATGCGAAACGATCTTGATTTCGTCATAACGAACATCAATAGCTGGCTTGAATATCTCCGTTTTAAGGTTAGCAATTTTGGCTCTTTTCAACCGCCGTATCAGTTCTTCGGTTTTACCACTAAACATTGATCCGCAAATCACTTCGATCCACCCGCGGCGGTCGCCTCTTATGTTAGGTTCAATAAACATCGTTAAAATCTGAGTATTATTATAATTCTTGGTAAACTGTTTGTAAATTTAAAAGACGGAACAATATTTGCAAGTATCCGTAAACTTTAAAATCCTTTTATCCGCGGTCAAAAGTAGTATAAACAAATGGAAAGAATTCAGACTTTGATTAACCGTCTGCAGGAACAGGTAAGGCAAAATGCAGATGTAGCACAAATGCAGCTTACACTTCAATTATTGCAATCTGAATTGAATCAACTACAAAAAACTTCTGTAAGAACATTAGGTACTTCTAAAGTGTCAGTAGTATTACCAACACCTGTTGCGATTGCACCTGTCTCAATTACAAAAAGAAGCCTGAAGAAGAACAGGAGGTTATTTCAGTTCCCAAAATAAAATCAAAACCAAGAGCCAGCTTGATCTTCATTTTGATCCGATGAATAGAGATCCCTACATTTTCACAATATAAAATTGGGAAGGAAGTTAATGAAGCGGTGGAGCAACAGGAATCATTTTAACGACCGGTTGAAAGAGAACAGGACTGAATTAATGCATTCATTAAAAGAAACTCCAATACGTGACCTTCGCAAAGGCATCGGTATAAATGATCGTTTTGTTTTTATAAGTGAGTTGTTCCGTGGCGATGAACCAATGTATGAGCGCAGCATAAAAACTATTAATAGTTTCAATATTTACCCCGAAGCTGAGTACTGGATGAATCGTGAATTAAAGATCAAACTTGGCTGGGATGACACTAAAGAAATAGTAAAACATTTCTATCAGTTAGTCAAAAGACGGTTTGCTTCAATGTAATGAAGGATCTTTTCTGTAGCTCCTTTATTTTGTGTTTACAAAGTCAAATGAATTTTTCGCCGCTTAATTCTAATTCAGTCTTATTGCTAATGAACTTTTGCAGGATAGCTGAAAGTTCATGTGCTTGAGTAATACAAACCCCTCCACCAGTTTCGATCAATCCAATTGCTTCTTTGAATTTCTTATAATTAGGTCCAAATAAAACCGGCTTACCATAAACCGCTGCTTCAAGTGTATTATGAATGCCTTTATTAAATCCGCCACCAATATAAGTGATGGTTGCATAATGATAGAGTCTTCGAAAGCATCCCAATATTATCAATGATGAGGATAGTTTGAATTGATTGGCTGTGAGTCTATGAGCTATGAGTTGTGAGTAGAGCACTGCATCTGGGAAAATTGATTTTCAATTGATCAATATGTTCTTTATGTATTTCATGCGGAGCAATGATGATCTTCAAATCGGGAAAATTGGCTGTAGCATCTTTGATCAGCTTTTCATCTTCTGGCCAAGTGCTGCCTGCAACAAGAACAGGCGAGCTGCCACAAAATTTTTCTATCTCTTCGATCGGTGTAAAAGTTCTCAGCAATTTCTGACACACGATCAAACCTGGTATCACCTGCAACAGTTGCATTATTTATATTAATCGACTGTAATAATTGAAGTGATTCTTTATCCTGAACAAAAAAATGGTGAAACAATTCAGCATATTGCGATGGAGATTGCCATACCATTTAAAGAAAGGCTGATCTTTTCTGAAAGATCCCGGAGACCAATAACAAAGGAGTATTTCTTTTTTTACACTCGTTAAGATAATAATACCAATAATCGTATTTAACAAAGACAACAAGCAATGGATTAACGATGTCAAAAAAGCCGTTTTGCGTTTCTTTTGAATCTAATGGCAGATAAAAAACCCAATCAGCGCCTTTGTAATCTTTTCTTATTTCATAACCTGAAGGAGAGAAAAAGGTAAGTAGAATTTGTAATCTAGGATATTTGATGATTTTGAGTTTTTCGATAACAGGTCGGCCTTGTTCAAATTCACCTAAGGATGAACAATGAAACCAGATTAATTTTGAGTCTTGAGCACTTGAGTTTCGAGCCTAAGACGTTTCAAAAATATTCTTTCTGTCCATTCAACCATAACTTGGCTTTCTTATTCCATAACGATGCGATACTGGATGCCTGCCCTGATACAAGTAACAAAAAGATGTTGTAAAAGAAAAGTGCCAATCTGTAAAATTTAGTCCTATCCAATAGCCTGTCGGATAGTAACAAATGTAAAGGCAAATGTGATAACTACCTTTAATTCACTATTTTTGCGCACCATTAAACCAGATGCAGGAGATAATCTCAAAATCAATTTGAAATCGTAAATCCGAAATCTGAAATTACCATGCATCCTATCCAGATGGTCGATCCTGAAAAGGCAGTATCATAAAATCAAAAGCGAAGTAGATGAAGCTGTGCTGAATGTAATTGAAAGCACTGCATTTATTAATGGGAAACCTGTTCAGGAATTTGCAAACTAATCTTTCCGCTTATCTCGGTGTTAAACATGTTATTCCCTGCGCCAACGGAACTGATGCACTTGCAAATTGCCATGATGGCGCTGGATCTGCAACCGGGTGATGAAGTGATCACACCCTCTTTTACTTTTATTGCCAACGACTGAAGTGATCGCCTTACTAAGACTTACACCCGTTTTTGTTGAAGTGGATCCAAAAACATTTTGCATGGATCCGGCGGCATTAGAAAAAGCAATTACTCCTAAAACAAAAGCAATAGTTCCTGTTCATCTTTATGGGCATTCAGCGCCGATGGATGAGATAATGGCAATTGCTAAAAAACATAACCTTGTTGTTGATAGAAGATAATGCACAGGCCATTGGCGGTGATTATATTTCTAAAAATGGAAAAAAAGAAAACAGGAACGATCGGTCATGTCGGAACTACTTCTTTTTATCCTTCAAAAATCTTGGGGCTTATGGCGATGCGGGTGCTATTTTTACTAATGATGATGCACTGGCTGATAAAATGAAAATGGTTGCCAATCATGGTCAGCGAAAAAGATATTATTATGAAATAGTTGGTTGCAATAGCCGGCTTGATTACGATCCAGGCTGCTGTGCTTAAATATCAAATTAAAACATCTTGATGAATATATAGAAGCAAGACAAGCCGTTGCTGATTTTTATGATAAAGCATTTGCCAAATAATCCAAAGATCACAACACCTTACCGGGCATCTTATTGCAGTCATGTTTTTCATCAATATACATTAGTGCTTAATAATGATGCAGACTCGTGATGGATTAAATGCTTTTCTTGCCGAACATAATATTCCTTCAATGATCTATTACCCTGTGCCGGGCGCATCAGCAACAAATGTTTGCTCATTATGAAACAGCGAAAGTTTCATTGCCGGTTACAGATTGGCTTACAGAAAGAGTTATTTCATTGCCGATCCATACGGAAATGGATAATGAACAATTGAATTTTATTACAACAAAAGTTTTGGAATATATAAACAGATAAAAACTCTCTTATGAAAATTGCAGTCGTTGGAACAGGATATGTTGGATTGGTGACAGGCACCTGTTTTGCAGAAACAGGTAATACATGTAACCTGTGTTGATATTGATAAAAATAAAGTTGAAAAGTTATCTAACGGGCGAGATCACAATTTATGAGCCCGGTCTCGAAAAATTATTTTTAAGAAATCAGCGGGAAGAAAGATTAAAGTTTACAACGAATCTTGAAGAAGGAATTGCTGATGCAAAAGTTATTTTTCTTGCATTGCCTACACCACCCGGAGAGAGGATGGCTCGGCTGATTTGAAATATATTTTAGGCGTTGCTAATGATCTTGGGAAAATTTTGAAAGACTATAAAGTAATTGTTGATAAAAGCACTGTGCCGGTTGGTACTGCTGAAAAAGTACGTGATGCGATCGCCAAAAATTGTAAAGGTGAATTTGATGTTGTAAGCAACCCTGAATTTTTGCGTGAAGGGGTAGCGGTAGAAGATTTTATGAAACCTGACAGGGTAGTGATCGGCACCGAATCGGAAAGAGCAAGAAAGATTAATGGCAGATCTTTATGCACCGTTTGTTCGCCAGGGAAATCCTGTAATTTTTATGGATGAAAGATCTGCTGAGCTTACCAAGTATGCTGCCAACTCATTTCTTGCTACAAAAATTTCATTTATGAATGAGATCGCAAGATTATGCGAGTTAATGGGAGCAGATGTTGATATGGTTCGTCGTGGAATTGGAGGTGATGATAGAATTGGTAAACGATTTTTATTTCCTGGCATTGGTTATGGCGGTTCCTGTTTCCCAAAAGATGTACAGGCATTGGTAAAGTCGGCATCTGATGTTAAATATGATTTCAGGATACTTGAATGCAGTAATGGAAGTGAATGAAAAACAGAAAGTGTATTTAATTCCCCGCATAAAGAAATATTTTAATAATAATTTGACTGGTAAGAAAATTGCTCTGTTGGGGACTGGCTTTTAAGCCAAATACAGATGATATCCGGGAAGCGCCGGCTCTTTATCTTATTGAAGAATTATTGAAAGCTGGCGCAATAGTTACAGCATTTGACCCTGAAGCGATGAAAAATGTAAGAGACATTGTTGGTGACAAGATATCTTTTACCGAGAATCAATACGATGCTTTAAATAATTGTGATGCATTGATCATTGCAACAGAGTGGAGTGAATTCAGAACGCCCGATTTTGAAAAAATGACGCAGCGAATGAAAAGCAAGGTGATCTTTGATGGCAGAAATGTTTTTGATCTTTCACAAATGAAAGACTTGGGATTTTATTATGAAAGCATAGGAAGAAAAACAATTGCTCCTTAACTAAGGTTTATGGAGAAAAAGACGACATTAATAACTGGTGCTGCTGGTTTTTTAGGTTCACATCTTTGCGATCGGTTTATCAAAGAAGGCCATCATGTTATTGCGAATGGATAATCTGATCACCGGCGATATAAAGAATATCGAACATCATTTTTCAAATGATCATTTTGGAGTTTATTGAACATGATGTTACAAAGCATATTGAGATACCCGGCAAACTTGATTATATATCTTCATTTTGCATCACCGGCCAGCCCGATCGATTATTTAAAAATACCAATACAGACTTTGAAGGTTGGGGCATTAGGTACACATAATTGCCTTGGACTTGCAAAAGCAAAGAATGCAAGAATGCTTGTTGCGTCCACCAGTGAAGTGTATGGTGATCCCATTAGTACATCCGCAAAATGAAGACTATTGGGGAAATGTAAATCCTGTGTGGTCCAAGGGGAGTTTATGATGAAGCAAAACGATACATGGAAGCAATTACTATGGCCTATCATAGCTTTTCATGGAGTGGATACACGGATCGTTCGAATATTTAATACCTATGGCCCAAGAATGAGATTGAATGATGGAAGAGCTTGTGCCTGCTTTTATCGGCCAAGCTTTACGTGGAGAAGACCTTACTGTGTTTGGTGATGGATCACAAACAAGAAGTTTTTGTTTTGTGAATGATCTTGTTGAAGGGATCTATCGTTTTGCTGATGAGTGATTATTATATGCCAGTAAATGTTGGCAACCCTGATGAAATTTCATTAAAGGATTTTGCAGAAGAGAAATACTTGCACTTAACAGGTAATAAAGTAAAAATAATTTATAAGCCATTGCCTGTTGATGATCCAAAACAACGAGCAACCCGATATTACACAGAGCAAAGCAATTGCTTGGATGGGAACCTAAAGTTTCAAACAGAAAGAAGGTTTGAAAATTACGTATGAATATTTTAGATCTCTTGCACCTGAAGAATTAAATAAACAACCGAAAGGAATTTGTAAGCAAACGACGGTGATGGAATTAGGCATTCTGGATTAGGTATGCTGGAATTTGTGATTTGTCATTTGGGATTTATAAAAAATATTGAACTATTAAAATTTAAATATAGATGTACCAGGAATTAATTGATAAGAAAGCAAAATTAGCAGTGATCGGCTTGGGTTATGTGGGACTTCCTATTGCACTGGAGTTTGCAACAAAATATCTGTGATCGGTTTTGATATCAATGCAAGGAAGAGTAGAGATGATGAGAGAATGTATCGATCCAAGCAATGAATTGGTAAAAGAAGATTTTGACAGATTGTGATATTCATTTCACCTCGAAGCTGGAAGAATTAAGGGAAGCAAACTTTTTCATTGTTGCGGTACCAACGCCGGTTGATGAGCACAATGTACCAGATCTTACACCCAGTGAAAAAAGCATCTGAAACCATCGGTAAAGTTATTAAAGAAAGGCAGATTATGTTGTTTTTGAATCGACCGTTTACCCGAGTTGTACCGAGGATGATTGTTTGCCGATCATTGAACAATTATCGGGGTTAAAAAATTTGAAAGATTTTAAACTTGGTTATTCTCCTGAAAGAATTAATCCGGGTGATAAAACACATACACTTTGCTAAAGTAATAAAAGTTGTTTCCGGATGTGATGCATGAATCGCTTGGAAGAGATCGCAAAAACCTATGAACTGGTTGTAACAGCAGGGGTGCATCGTGCCTCCTGCATATAAAGTAGCTGAAGCAGCGAAGATCATCGAAAATACACAGCGTGACCTGAACATTGCATTAATGAATGAACTGTCTATCATTTTTGATAAGATGAACATTAATACGTATGAAGTATTGGAAGCGGCAGGTACCAAATGGAATTTTCTAAAATTTTATCCTGGGCTTGGTGGGTGGTCATTGTATTGGTGTTGATCCATATTATCTTAACTTATAAAGCAAGTGAACTTGGCTTTGATTCGAAAGTTATTTTAGCCGGCCGGTAATATTAATGATGGAATGGCTTTATACGTTGCGAGAAAAGTGGTCAAGGTATATTATCGAAAAATGTAAGCAATGTACAATCAGCTAAGAGTGCTTAGTGTTAGGGGCGACTTTCAAAGAAAATGTAAGTGATATAAGAAATTCAAAAGTTGCCGATGTTGTAAAAGAATTGCAATCATTTTCATGTCAATGTAGATGTTCATGATCCTTATGCTTCGTATGATGAAGTGATGCATGAGTATGGTTTTGGATTAACAGAGAATCAATGGAACCGATTACGATGCTGTTATTCTTGCAGTTCCACACGATCAGTATCAAAGAAATGGATGAAAATATATTTTATCGATCACAAAAACCACATGCTGTTATTTATGACCTGAAGAGGTTTATTTAGGGATAAAAATTAAAAACAGAATTTACTGGAGTTTATAATATGCCATTTATACAAACACCCATATCCAGCTTACTGGTATTTGAACCAAAAATACACGAGGATAGCCGGGGAGTATTTTTTGAATCATTTAATCTTCAAGACTTTTCGGGCAGAAGGAATTGAAATAAATTTTGTACAGGATAATCAATCAGTCATCAAATTATGGTGTGATCAGGGGGTTACATTATCAGCTCAATCCATATGCGCAGGTAAAACTAATACGAGTGTTATCAGGAAGGATACTAGATGTTGCCGTTGATATTCGCAAAAGGCTCTGCCAACTTTTGGAAAAAGTTTTTCTATTGAGCTTTCGGCTGAAAATAAAAAACAATTGTTTATCCCGGCAGGATTTGCTCATGGGTTTTCTGTTTTGAGTGAACAGGCAGAAGTGCTTTATAAATGCGATTCATTTTACAATAAGGACAGTGAAGCCGGTATTTTATTATGATGATCCTTCTTTGAATATTGATTGGAAAATTCCTGCAGGAAAAGAAATCGTATCTAGAAAAAGATAAAGGGCTATCTTTATTTGCAAGTGCAGGAACAATTTTAATTTTATAAGAATGAAAATAAAGTCCAAAATACTGGTAACAGGGGCTAATGGGCAATTAGGTAAAGAGCTCCGAGAATTTTCTTCTTTGCATACCGGGTTAGAATTTGTTTTTCTTTCAGAGAGAAGACCTGCCCATTCACCAGTTTGAATTGGTAAAGAAATTATTTCAATACAGTAAAACCTGCTTATTGCATTAATTGCGCTGCCTACACTGCTGTTGATAAAGCTGAAACCGAAAAGGACCTGGCTTTTCCTAATAAATGGCGAAGCAGTTGGGTGCTTGCTGCCGTTTGTAAAAGAACATAACACTAAGTTCATTCATATTTCAACAGATTTATGTTTTCAATGGCGAAGCCGCTTATCCCCTATACAGAAAGTTCTCTCACTGATCCAATAAATGTTTATGGGCGCTTCAAAACTGGAAGGGGAGGAGCAAGCCATACAATTAAATCTGACAGCATTATCTATTCGCACATCATGGCTTTATTCATCATTAGGGAAAAAAAAGCTTTGTAAGGACAATGATCCAGTTGATGAATGAAAAGATCAAATAAAAGTGGTCAAAGACCAGTTAGGTTCTCCAACAAATGCTGCAGACTGGCAGAAACAATTTTTAATATTATTGGACTTTGCCATTTGCAGATCTACGATTGGAACCCCGGGATCTATAATTTCAGTAATGATGGAGTTATTTCCTGGTATGATTTGCAAAAGCAATAAAAGAGATCACTAACAGTCCCTGTGTTATAAAACCAATCTCTACAAAAGAATATCCAACACCTGCAAAACGACCAGCTTATTCTGGTTTTAGATAAAACTAAAAATTCAAAGACTTTTGGCGTTAAACTGAAAAACTGGGAAGATAGCCTCAGGACTTGCATCAGTAATATGCAGAACTGATCAGCGATTATTATTTGATCGAAGTAATTTCTGTTTTGCCAGTTTTTGATTCTGTTTTACAATACAAATCCTGGCGCAAACCATTCCACTAACGTCCATTTTTATTGGAAATCCAATGCCAGCGATCTTTGATACAATTTTATTTTTTGCCGATATCTATCATAACATTCCCATGTCCCGGCTGGTGTAGTGACGATTTCTTTTCCTTCTACTTTTCTTTCGGTAATGCTTATTTCAATAGAAGATTTTAAACCACCGGTTGGATTCATAATCCATGTTGAATTGTCCGTCTTTCAATTGATCTCCCACATTCATATTAGCGGGATATTCAAGATAAACATCAGTTGCTTTTGCTTCGCCTGTTTTCATTTGTCTCCCGTTTGGGCAGGTGGAATAAAGGTTTTCATATCCATCTGCATCACCACCATTTTCACATTTCACGTTATTGGTTGCCTTAGTAATTGTTTTTCCTTTCGTATCAACAAACTCCAGAATTGATCGTTGCAGTTATTGAACTACCATTCTTTTTGCTGTCTGAAACAGCATAAGTCAGTTTACCGGATTCCTTTCCATTTTCCATTTGAGATCGTCCATCTTCGATCGGTCTTATTATTTTGCAGAAAATAATAATTGGAGCAGTCCTGGGAAAAAAGATTTCCGGCTAAAAGAGGAAAGACAAAGCTGTTATCGAATCTCATAGTTTGTGGTTTGTGCAGGAAAGTTAAAAGAAGATGAGATATAAATAAAAAGTCCGCTAAAGGCGGGACTAAAGTTCATCACTTGCAGTTTCCGTTGACCCATAAGATTCGAACCTTAACTGACTGAACCAAAATCAGTAGTGCTACCATTACACCATGGGTCATCCAAATATTCCTTTCGGAAATGGGCTGCAAAAATAAGGTTTGCGCAGTTTGATGCCAAATGGTTTTGGGGTAAATTAATTGCTGAGAATAAAAGGTTTCTCCTCTTTTTCCTCCTCTCTCCTTTAATTCTCTTATTTTGTCCAAAGCACCTGCCACCACGTCACACATGATGGTGTATAAGAGCTCCGTGTTTTGGGTTTTCATAAATATAATCCAGCGCCTAGTCTCTCGTTTAGGATGGTCATTATCGGAATATTGGGGTTTACACTTTCAATTCCTTCTTTTAGTAAGCTAATTATTTCTTCTGCAGTCCTTCCCCTTAAATTTTTATCGCAACGGATAATGATCTCATCAAAATATTTGGCTGAAATTTCTCCCAAGTTCACGAATGTCTTCATCTCTTCTGTCGCCGGTACCGCTGATAACGCCGATACGAAGAGGATAATCAAGTTTGCTTACAAAATCACAAAGCAATTTTAAACCATGCGGATTGTGAGCAAAGTCGGCAAGTATGGTGAAATTTTTAAAATGGAAGAAGTTCAAACGACCCGGTGTCAGGTTGGCACTTGGCATAAATGTTTGTAAGCCTGTTCTGATATCTTCAATCGTAATATCACGGAAAAGATAAGTGTGATAAAACTGCCGGTAAACAATTTTGAATATTATGTATCGCTTTTCCTTCAAATGTTAGCGGAATATTTTTTACATGCAGCACTCTTATTTTCCAGCCTCCTTTCATCAGTGTTATATAACCGTTTTCATATACACAGGATAAACCATGTGTCTGCGGCATGCTCTTTTATCCTGTGGATTATTTTCATCCATACTGAATAAAGCAATATTGCAATCCAAGCGTTTCTTTCATTTTATAAACAAGATCATCATCGGCATTCAACACAGTATAGCCATGTCGAAAAACAGTTTCAGGCACCACTGCTTTTACTTTTGCCATTGCTTCTACGTGTATGAATACCGCCAAGACCCATATGATCAGCAGCAACATTCGTTAACAACTGCTACTTCACAATTTTGAAATGCAAGACCTGATTTTAAAATACCACCTCTTGCACATTCCAATACGGCAAAATCAACTGTTGGGTCTTTTAAAACAAATTGAGAAAGAGATCGGCCCGGTGCAATCGCCTTTCATCATCATTTGGTTTTGAATATAAACACCATCACTTGTTGTATATCCAACTTTTTTCCCTGCACTCTTTGCAATATGTGCCGTTAATCTTGTTGTGGTTGTTTTGCCATTTGTTCCTGTGATCGCTATGATCGGTATTCTTCCTGCACTTCCTTTTGGAAATAACATATCAACAACCGGCTCTGCAACATTTCTTCCCAAACCTTCTGATGGTTCAATATGCATACGGAAACCAGGCGCAGCATTTACTTCAAGTATAGCACCGCCATTTTCTGATACAGGAGTTCGAAGATCATTTGCCATTACATCAATACCACAAATATCAAGGCCAATAATTTTTGCGATCCGTTCAAACATAAAAATATTCGCCGGGTGTACTTCATCAGTTACATCTGTTGATGTGCCACCTGTAGAAAGATTTGCTGTTGGTTTCAATAAAACTCTTTTACCTTTTGGAGGAATTGTTTCTAAAGTAATTCCTGCATCATCCAGCATCTTTTGTGTAAACTGGTCAATGGTAATTTGTGTCAGCACTTTTTCATGACCATAACCACGACGAGGATCTTTATTTGTTTCATCGATCAGCCAATTTATATCATGCACACCATCACCAACAACTGATGCGGGTGTACGTAAAGCAGCACAAACGAATTTATAATTGATAACAAGACAACGAAAATCAAAGCCAGTGATAAATTTTTCAACGATCACACTGCGGCTGTATTCTGCTGCAGCTGCCAATGCTTTTACAGCCACTTCCCAGCTATTGATATCAGTTGTATTTCCTTTTCCATGATTTCCATCGATAGGTTTTATCACAAGCGGGTAACCATATTTTTCAACTGCTTCCTTTAAACCTTCTTCTGTTCTTATCACTGTTCCTTTAGGCACCGGTATCTCCGCTGCTTCTAACAACATTTTTGTTTCATCTTTATTACAGGCAATATCAACAGCAATATTGGAAGTAGTGGAAGCGATCGTTGCACGAATGCGTTTTTGATTTACACCATAACCCAGTTGCACCAAACTTTGTTTGTTCAATCTTATAAAAGGTATTCCTCGTTTTGCCGCTTCTTCAACAATACAACCAGTTGAAGGTCCCATCCTGGTATCTTCTCTTATCACCCGCATGTTCTGAATATCATCCAGCAAGGTCATAATCTTCTCCTGCGATCAAAGCCTGTGCAATTCTTACAGCAGCTTTAGCTGCATATACACCTGCATCCTCTTCTATATAACTGAACACTACATAATACACACCTTCCTTTTCTCCCTCCGGCGTCCTTGTTCTTCCAAAACCCGTATCCATTCCCGCCAGCGTTTGGATCTCCAATGCAATATGTTCTACTACATGTCCCATCCATGTCCCTTCCTCTACCCGATGAAAGAAACCGCCAGGTTTGCCTTCGCTGCAACGATGCTCATATAATGATGGTAAAAGTTTTTCCAGTCTTTCCCTGAACCCCGGAATTTTATTCGTCGGCATATTCTCCTTTTCTTCCAGGTCAAGCTTCATCTGTATCAGTTTGGCCCGTCTTACACTCCAATAATTTGGTCCTTTTAGCACTTTTATCTCAAGTATTTGCATAAATAAAATGTTGGATGTTCAATTTAGGTTTTTTTAATTAGGTAACCAACTTCAGTTGCTACTATTGAACTTATGTTGCGAAGCTGTTAAGTCACTAACTTCGCCAATGTCAAGCTTTCCTGTAAAGCTAGTGGACGCTCCGTTCATCTTTCTGTTCTCTATTCGGCAATCACTCCTCTTATTTTTGCAATTACTTCTTATACAAATCAATTACAATGCCTATAAATAATCGTCGCGGTTTTCTGAAAAAAGTCGGCACATTCTCCGCAACTGCTGTTCTTTCTTCTATAGCAAAACCAATGTGGGCAAGAAATCTTGAATGCTGCATTAAAAGATGCAGAAGGAGTTTCCTGCAACTGATCTTGCAACAGATGAAGATTTCTGGTATTATATACAAGAATCATTCACTGTATCCCCTTATTTGATCAATCTTAATAATGGGGGTGTTAGTCCTGCTCCAAAGTTGTATCGGATGCTATGAAACGTTATTATGATTTCAGCAATGAAGCACCGAGTTATTATATGTGGCGTATTCTTGACCAGGGTCGTGAACCATTGAGAAAAAAATATGGCGAAGATGGCTGGTTGTGATGTTGAAGAAGTTGCGATCAATCGTAATTCATCCGAAGGTTTGGAAACGATCATATTTGGGATGCAATTAAAAGCAGGTGATGAAATAGTAGCAACCAAACAGGATTATCCCAATATGGTAAATGCTTATAAGCAACGAGAGATGCGGGATGGAATAAAAATGGTTTGGATAAATCTTGAACTGCCAAGTGAAGATGAAAATTATTTAGTGAATCAGTATGTGAATGCATTTACAGCAAAAACAAAAGTGGTACATATTACACATATTATAAATTGGAATGGGCAAATAATACCTGTGAAGAAGATCGCCGCAGAAGCTCATAAAAGAGGAATTGAAGTAGTAGTTGATGGAGCACATAGTCTTTTTCATTTTGATTTTAAAATATCCGATCTCGATTGCGATTATTTTGCAAGTAGCCTGCATAAATGGCTTTATGCACCAATTGGCAGCGGTATGATGTATGTAAGAAAAAGCAAGATCAAAAATCTATATCCATTATTTGCAACGGATGATCCATTAAAAGATGATATCCGGAAATTTGAAGCCTTAGGTACAAGACCAATGTTTATTGAGCAGGCTATTAACAAGGCATTGGATTTTCATGAAATGATCGGTAATGAAAGAAAAGAAAAACGGCTGCATTATTTAAAAAATTATTGGTTTGATAAAGTAAAGAATGTTCCCAAAGTAAAACTGCATACTTCCTTCTCTCCGAAATGGGGTTGTGCCATCGGCAATGTTTCAGTGGAAGGAAAAAAGCCTGAAGAACTTGATAGCTTTTTGCTCGATAAATATAAAGTTCATACAGTTGGCATCAACTGGGAAAATATTCATAGTGTTCGTGTCACTCCAAATGTTTATACAACCACAAAAAATTTGGATGTATTGGTGGAAGGGATCAATGCATTTGTGAAACAGGTTTAATTATTATTTTCTGATTTCGAAAAGAAGAGCAATAACTACTTTCTTGATTGTAATGAAAGCAATTTAAATTACACATTGAATTGTTTTGATGTCCACACCACTCACTAACCGTAAAATAAATTTACTGCAGGCTACTTCTATCAACATGATAGATATGGTTGGCATAGGACCATTTGTGGTAATGCCTTTTGTCGTTAGCCAGTTTAATAATGGTTTGTTTTTATGGGCATGGATATTTGGCGCCATCACCGCTTTTGTTGATGCCATGATATGGAGTGAGCTTGGTGCAAAGTATCCGTTAGCAGGCGGCACATATAATTTTCACCGGATCGCTTATGGAGAAAAGTATGGAAAGCTGATGAGCTTTTTATTTGTCTGGCAAACTTCTATACAGGCGCCGTTGGTTGTTGCTTCTGGCGCCATCGGGTTTGCTCAATATCTTACTTATATAATTCAATTGACGCCGATACAGGAAAAATAATTTCCGGAAGTTTAGTGATCCTTGTTTTTCTTTTGCTCTATCGAAAAATAGAAACGATCGGAAAGATATCTGTTGTAATGGGATCGATCGTTGTACTCACAATTCTTTGGATCATCATCAGCGGGTTGATGAATCAGCAACATCCTGTACAATTAATTCCATCCGGGGAAACATCTTTTTTACATATGCTTTTTGGGCAGCAGTGGGACATGGCTCTGTAAAAACTGTTTATAGTTATCTTGGTTATTACAATGTTTGTCATTTGGGCGGAGAAATTAAAAACCGGAAATAAATATTCCGCGGAAGCATTTTTATTTCTATCGCCGGCATTGCGATCCTGTATTTATTGATGAATATAAGTGTAATGGGAGTGATACGCTGGCAATCTGTATTGGAAGGTGATAAATACTTAGTGAGTGCTTTTATGGAAAGTATTTATGGATACAAGGCAGGTGTGATCGTTACTGTTTTAATACTTTGTATTGCATTTTCTTCTTTGTTTGCTGTTGTGCTTGGTTATTCAAGAGTACCATATGCAGCAGCTGTTGATGGAAATTTCTTTAAAATATAGCAATACGTA
>ERZ1370068.2834-contig-1963_pt1 | contig 32498 bp, 59 predicted proteins | sample MGYA00561227_ERZ1370068 | MGnify/ENA primary metagenome ERZ1370068 (study PRJEB38410, sample SAMEA6850437) | metagenome | study: Metagenomic assessment of the ecological functions of the soil: analysis of the soil microbiota associated with the...
GATGTACTTCGTTCAGTTACGTATTGCTGATTCCCGCGTCCAGGACCACTTCGCTCTGATCGAAGCCGCGGATGCGTTCGACGATCGTCAAAGAGCAGGAAGGCAGCGTCGATCCAGATAACGTCCCGGCTCGATGATCAGGGTGGGCCCCTCCCGCACCGAAGGCATTCCTGATCGGGCCCGTCATCGCTGTGACGTAGGCATCTGCGGTCGGCACGGCCACCCGCGCTTGTCTTTGAAGGGACAGTCTGTGGCAAGCCACCATGAATCCAGGTACCCACCACGACCTCCATCAGCCCCAGGCCGCTCAGCTGCCTGGCCAGGTCACCACAACAACTCAGAGCCAGCCGTGAAGTAATCGAGATCCGTGACATTGGTCCCGCCGTGCAGGTGCAGTCAATGATCTTCAGGTGGGGCATGTCGGCACGGACCCGCCTGGCGGCTTCCAGAACACCTCACCGTCCTCGACGCGGAAGCCGAACCGCAGCCAGTGGGCCTTGCTCAGCGCTGCGCCGACACGTAGGCCACTTCGATCACGCGCCCGGCTTCCGCTAGCCGTTCCAGAATCTCCAGCTCGGTGAAGTTGTCCACGTTGATCCGGCAGCCGTGGCTAAGGGCACGGCGCAGCTCGGCTTCAGTCTTTAGCGGCCCGTTAACAATCGTCTCGCGATCGATGCCCCCGAGCTTCTCAAAGATCAACTCCAGCCCGGCGATGATCTCGGGGACGACGCCGTAGGTAGTCGAGGATCTTGCGCCTGGCATACGGAAGGTAGTTTGTCTTGACCGAGTAGGCGAGGATGTGGTTCGGGTAATTTTCAGGTCAGGGCGCCCCGGAATCGCTCGATATTCCGTAGCAACACCTCGGAAAGAACACGAACAGGGGGCTGCCGTACTCGCTGACCAGTTGTCCGGCGTCGAACGGCGGATAGGCGTCGATGAATGCGGGACGACTCTGTCTCAGCCCTTGATGAACTTCTCGTCCCAGAACCGCATCGCTTTTGGCTCCCCCAAACGTCTTTGTCGGACGTGGCACCCCAGAACCTGGAAGATGGCCTCCTCAATAGGAAGCAGCCTGCGGCGGCGGTAACCGACACCACGGCTGAGGGTCGGGCATTCCGGGTCGTACGGCAGGACGGCTCCCTGTCGCGAATTGTCCCTGGTAGGACATGTCAATGTTCACAAGGTAGCGAAAATCGAAAGCGCAGAGAATCGGCGGGACAGCGCGCTCGATGTCCGGAGTTCCAGCTCGACCAAAGGCCGACCTCAGTGAGCCGTGCCTCCCTTTGGGGCCCAGCTTCCGCTGCGGGATGATGTATTTCGGCCGGCCGTCCTGCATGAGCACCTCGACGCTATACGTCTCGCCCTCCAAATATTCCATGAGCAAGAATGGCGGATACTCGCGCCGGTCAACAGTGACAGGAGCCGGGGCAGGGACAGCAACGTCTCCTTCTTACTGGTGAGGATGTGATCCCACTCGTCAAAGTCGGGTCGATGAGTCGGAAGCCTCGCGAGCCATGCCCGTCAGAGGCTTGAACCTTTCTTAGCTGGGTACTCGGCTCACCAGCGCCGCCTCCATCTGCGGCCGGGAAGTGGGCCGATAAAACTTCGGCGTGGGCAGCCCTCTCGCGCAAGCGGCCAAAAATGTGTACTTGTTCGACACCGTTCTCGTGGTCTCGTAGGGCGAGCACAGCACGAAAGACAGTGGTGTTCGGCGAAAACGTCTCGGTCCTTCGATAGCCTCAGCGCTTCTTCGTCCGGAGAGAGGAACGATCAAGCCGATCCGCCTCTCCTACGATCGACAGGGCCTCAGCGGGTATTCGAGGGGCCGTGGCAAAGGGGTTGCGGTGGAACTCATCGACGAAAGAGGCCCCGACGCGCATCGGGTTAGCGTCCACGCCCACGATGGTCAGGTCGAGATCTCTGATCCCCCCGGAGGTATTCGACGAGCTTGGGAACGGGCCTCCGACACGTCAACAGGATGCGGACACTTTCCGGCATGGTTTACGTGCAATCGCCCAGTTCGAGAACGTTCCCTTTGGCCACCGGCCTGGCCGCCTTCCGACCGAGGAGGCGTTCAAGACAATAACTGGGAGGCAGCCCGGTTGCCTGGCCGCCGCAAGCCGAGGTTGTCAAACTCAAGATTTCGCCCTCGCCGATGTCTTTGAGGGCGACCACGCTGCGCCGTGCCAGCTTGCGCATTTCCAGTTTCCGACGCGGTGGGCCGGACGACGGCACTGCCCATCATTCGATACGCGGTGTGGATGGCGTCGACCCACTCCTTGAAGGCTTGCCGGGCCTTCCGAGAACCAGTGATCCGGGCCGGGCAGATCGTGATCAGTGTGAAGTGCTTTCGAACACGCATGCCCCAACGCCCTGGCGAGCGATGAAGCCAGCATGCCCCGGGTATGGTCGGAAAATCCGAGCACTACCATCGGGAACGCTTGCGCCAGCGTCCCTCCAGCTTCCAGCAGGTGCACGTCTTCAGGCGGAGTCGAGGTACTCGGACGTACACAGAAGAAGGAACGGTCGGGTAACCATCCCAGGGACCCGATCGCGCTCAGGAATGCGATAGACCTCGCAAAGAGGTCCGCCATGCCGCACGAGGCGAGCAACGGCAGACCCGTGGAAGGAAGCGAAGTGCTTCGGGAGGGCAGCGTGGCAAAGCTCGTCGGAACCGACTTTGATGGCGCCGACGCCGAGACTCAACAGGAGGTCAGGTCCGCGACATTCTGGGGCGTCGACAGAGATAGGATTCCCGTCTCGTCACAGCGGTGCTTGATGGCGCGCCATTCGTCCACGGGGAGAACTCGACCCGCCTGAACATTCCTGCATTGATTCCGGTTTACTCGCTTTGCCCTGGGACCGGTAGCTATAAGTAGCCTGCGCTGGTCGCCGACCAACCCCTCCGCGGTGAAGGTCACGAAACGTCGATCGCGTCGGCACCGGACGCCTTCGCCACTTGAACCATTCGGAGAGCGAGTTCTAGCCCTGGCCGTTATGATTGATTCCGGCCTCTGCGATACGACCGACGGCGGGTGGCCATAGGCACCACGGGACGGTCGGCGATGCGGACCTGCAGCATGGCTGGCCCCTATCAGGAGAGCGTCGCCGCGGGCCGTCATCGCCGACCCTCTCGCATTGTCATCACCACGCGACTCGCGCCCTCCCCCATCTACCAACTTGCGACCGCTGAGGCTCATCAGCGTACGCCGGCCGATCAGGGGACGAGCTTTCTGCAACGCGTCGACGAGAGTGCCCCGCGTGTGGGGGCGCCCACGCTCTCGGCAACGCGTTGGCGATTCAACGCCTGGAGCGTCCCCTCCCTGATTCGGCGCTAACGTCAGAAGAAGGCTCGGCAATCCCGCTGAAGGCCCCAGCTCCCATGCTTGTGCTGCCACTGCCGCAAGCGAGAGATAGCCAAGTCAGCCCAAGCCACGCCATGTTCCGCCATGCTACGCACGTCTCTCAAGTAACGCGTTCCTTCACGGGTACCACAGCCGCACGCATCGGGGCAGCGCCAGTGTCCAGCACCTGAAGCGATTTCGAACCTCGAACTCCGGAAGCTCTTGAAGTGCGTCTGTGACAATCGCCGTCGCGTCTCCACGTCGCTGCCGCCCAACGTTACGAGGACGCGCCGAGCTTCCGGGAGCGATAAGGTCGTTGCCAGCCACGCCATCCCTCAAACTCGGACCGCAGCAACGCGTAGCGTGGTCACAGGAGGAGGGGCGGTGTCGGGCGGGATGTGATGTGCCGCAAAGCGCTCGGATTCGAGGATTCTGATTGACCCGAAGGAATCGGCAAAAATACTTCACGTGATGCGCCCATTGTCATCGATCACCAGGAGCCGCCAGACCTGTCGTCCGGACCGCCTCCTGGGTACGCGGGATCAGAGTATTAGCCGTCGAGAACCAACCAGTCCGCACCGAGGTCCCGTCGTGCCACGCTGAGCGTCATAGAAGGTCGGCGTCGTCAGGTGCCGGACGATCCAGCCAATGAACGGATTGGCCGACCTGGCGGCAAAGGCGGTCCTTCCACGGCATTCCCGCACGATGTACGGCGAATGCGACTTCCCCGTCGGCCACTCTCCATGCCTGCGCTAATGCGATGCAGCGCATGAGATGGCCAGTCCCCATCTCGGAGCTGGCGATCGAACCCCGGATTGGTAACGGACGCCGGCGCGGCTGCTAGATCCTAGCTCACAGATCCTCTGCCGTGTCGACCGACCAACGCCGCCGGGGGAGAGATTCTCCGCGTGGCCGGGCCTGATAGTATCGACCAGGACGTCGTCCTCGCTGCCTCCGGCAGCACCGCGAGTCGCGGCACCAGGTTTCGACGCCGAGCGCCTCGTAGAGCCGCCGGACGGGCTCGAGGTCGGCGGCCTCGTCGGAAGCGGTCCATCACGGATCCGGGGTGGTCACCGACTGGACTAGGGAAGGGCTCCGGGCGCTCCCAGTAGATGAACGGCGTCACGTGCTCGCGCGGCGTCACGTTCGACGCGCAGATCACACCGCGCCGGGCCTCCGGCCAGCGCGTCGATGACGCGCGCGATCGCCCACCTCCAGGATCGATCCCGCCGCGTCGGCAGCAGGACGCCTTGCCCGGCGGCCGGGTCGACACGTCATGCGCGCCTGGACGGCGATGACCCGCCTCGCTGCGTCGGCCTTCTCAGGCACATCAGAAGGTGACGTCGTCCCAGCCCTCCGCCCGGGATAGCGAACGCTCGCTTGCGCAGCGCGAGGCGCGGGAAGACTCCCTGGTACAGGCCTGCCGAAATCTCGCCGCTTCGAGCAGGACGCGGCATCGCTCTGGCCGCGGTACGGGACCTCGGTCGGCTCGGCCGCGCAGTACTCGCCGCAGAGGACGAAGCGGCGCGAGCAGCGTTACGATCTCTCCGCCATCACCGCCGGCAACGCGTCTGGCGGCTGGTGGATGGGCAGGCCGACCGTGAAGACCAGGTCGAGCGCGGCGCGCGGAACGGAAGAGCTGCGCGCGGCGGCGCGCCACCGGCTGGGCGACGCCCGGCGCGTGACGTAGGCGCCCCCAGCGCCCCGGGTTGACGTCGACGCCGCAGACCACGCCGGGAGGTGCCCGCTCGAAGACGTCCTGCGCAAGGTTCGCGCCGAGGTTGCAGCCCACCTCCAGAGCACGCCGGCGCCCGCCGGGAACTCGTCGAAGCGTCGCGCCAGAAGCGCCGCCGCTCGCCGGCGGTCTCGTTGCGCTCCGTGTAGGCGTCGCCAGGCGCGCGGACCACAGCGCCTCGAGCCGCGTGGTCTCGGGGTCTTCGGCAGGTCGGCGCGGTCCCCGGCAGCTCATAGCCGCACCGCGAATCCGCGCTCGCGCAAGCGCAGCGGCCTCGAGCGGCGTCTGTTCGGTGAAGTGGTATATCTCGCCGCCGCCACCCGCGCCGAGGCCCCGCCTTCGCGCAGCACATCCATGTGCGCGTGGGTGCGTTGCCGGCACCGGCCGAGGCGTCCACGGGGATGGACACGGCGTCGCCGACGCGGCGCCACGAGTCGAGGCCACGCCCTTGACAGCTCCCACGTCGTTGAAGAGGCTAGGAACTCGAAAACGCGCTTTTTTCGCCCGTCGCCAACCCTTCCCTCCTGTGCCGGGCCGCGCGCCACGATCGCGCCCCGGCGCGGCCAGGAAGTCAAGCGCCTCCGGGCAGGGCGAGCGCGGCGCGATGACCTTCGACGGGTCCGGATCCGGCGCCGGCCGAGGGATAGCGGAGAAACGATGCCGCGTTCGCCTACGTTCCCCGGCCGCGGCGGCAGCGCCGGCTCCGCCGCCGCGGGCGCCGCGCTCACGAGGCCTACCGCTCGAAGAGCCGGGCCCGTCAAGCCGTGAGCGCCGCGCTCGAACGCAGACGCACTTCTACTCCAGACGAGGTCATGCGCCGCGCGCGGCACGGGTGTCAACGCGCGTCGCCTCGCGGGCCTCGTCCGCTGCCGAAACCCATTGCCACCGGTGGCTCCACCCGTCCCTCATGCCCCGCGCCCTCCACGCCTCGACCGGCTCTTTTGAAGATGTCATCCAGGCTCTTGGAGACGCGCACATCGCTTGAACAGTGCCGCCTCATCTTGCCGGTCAGGTCGCTGATGTAGCGGGCGTGGTCGCCCCTTCGCGCGGTCGGTCGACGTACTTCCATTTCATCATGGAGCTTTCGCCCGCCCGTTCGCCCTTGGCGACAGCGCCAGACGAGTCGGCCCCAGATGGATCCCGCCTGTCCCGCCAAGTCAAGCTGCCCTTCGAAGGCCGTCGACCGATGGGTGACCTGGCGCCACACGGTGCGCCCCAACGCGCGCACGAGAGATCGATAGCGCCAGCGTTCGACGCCGAAGATCGTCGGCACACCCTTGGCGGCCCAGCTCGGCAAGCCACGCGGACGCGACGGCATCATAGAAGACTCTCCGGACGAAGAACCACTTCCGCATGCGGCCTGGGGCTATTCGATGGAACACCCGGATCTCCGGGTCGAACGCGATACACCCTCCCCGATCTGAGAAGGGCGTTGACGAACACGACCTCCTCGAGGCCGTAGAGCATTCGCCCGCGATGACCGAAAGCCGTATCGAATCCACCAGAATTCCTCGAAGATGGTCCGCTTGAACGCCATGTTGGCGCCCACGATTCGCGCAGCTGGGTCCATCGGGTAGGTCAAGCGCATCGGCTCCTGTGTGCCCGTCAGGGCGAGCCAGGCCAGCAGATTGGGGCGCCGCATGAGCCAGCTGGGCGGCGGTGCCTCCCACTGCGGAGGACGCTGCCGCCCACTCCGTCCACATCGCCCGACGCCATCTTTGCCACGAGCGCGGCGACCCAGTTCGGCGCGGGGATGATGTCGTCGTCCGTGAAGGCCAGCACCCGTCCTCGAGCCTCCTCGACTCCCGTATTCCGGCGTACGCCTGCCCTGCCGTCCTCGAACCGATACCGGACTTCGACGGGTGCGGCCCTGGGAACTCTCTGACCACGCCACACGTGTCATCAATCGAGTTGTTGTCCACGACCACGAGTTCCCATGAAAGTCCCGCGGGAGCCTCCTGACTCGCCAGCGCCTCGAGCACGCCCGTGAGCAGGTGGGCGCGGTTGAAGGTCGTCACGATGACGCTGCAGTCCGGGTGGTTGGTCTTCATGGCTCGTACCCGGTCGGCACTCCTCGCTGATTCCGCGTGTGCGCCTCAACCCATCGCAGATAGCGCGGGAGACGATTAGACCCCCGGAGGAGATTGACTCGCGTGCATCTAATTTCAAGCACAGATCGGATCGTCTCTCGTCCCAGTCTGCCTGTCCTGTTCATCAGGTGTTCCCCCTACGGGTTCATCAGTTGTTCCCCTACGGAGGACACCGCGCTGGCGTTTTGTAACAATATGGGCTAAAGTGCCATTGATATTGGGCCAAAGGTGTCAGTGGCAGAAACCTCGACGTTCGATATCGTCCCTCATCGCCGCAATCTCGGTTCGTTCGGTTGCAGATGCAATCATCAGAAATATCTGCGTCACCTGAAGGGGGCGAAGCCATCGCTCAAGCAACGGAACGGGGGCGGCGATCGCCGTCTCACCGCTCACCGTTCGCTCACGGCACCCCTCCGCGCGCTGCTCGACGTCAAAGTCCCGACCGGGCTCTCCGGCATTTTCTAATGCGCATTCGGAGGTTGGGCGGATTGAGGGAGCCATAGCGCAGATCGTACCTTCGAAGTGAGATGGATTGCGATTCGTGAGTTGCTCGACCGAGACCACGTCTGCCTCGAAATCGTCGTTCCGTAATCGTCCCGTAAATTGACGAAAAAATTTCCGATGGTACGATCCGTCGATAAGTCGCAGCCAACGTCGACGGAGGCTCGTTAAATGAATCAGCCGACGCCCTTCGAATTCGTGCGTCTCCTCCGCCGCGTGGCCGCCAATCGCTGGCGTCTCGTGCTCGCAGTGTTCCTGGCGGTCGCCCTGCCGACGCTCGTGTGGGCGGTGTTCCTGACCCTACACCTACGAGGCCAGCGCCACACTCTTCCTTCTGCCGGAGAGGAGCGAACCCGAGTTCCTTCGCGAGTTCACGAGTCCCCAAGTGAATTTGCTCTACCAGGTCATGCTGAAGAGCGCTCGCTGGCCCAGGGGGGTCGTCGAGGCGCTGCCGAAAGAAGGGCCGCGACGAGCTGAGCCGCCGGATGGGCTTCCGCGACTACGTGCTCGCCGTGATGAACCAGATCCGGCGATGGCAGGGAAGCAGGAAGGGATCGTCTACAGTCCGACGGAGCTGACTATCCGCGAGTTGCGCCAGTCCCGCATGGCCTTCGACATTGCAAAGGACGGTACCGTGACGCTCACGGCCACCGCGTTCAGCCCGCGGGTCGCCGCCGATCTCGCCAACACCTACGTCGACGTGCTGCTCTCCGAAGTAGCTCGTTCGCGCGGCAGCAGGCTCGCGGCACGCGCGAGTTGCTGGAGAACTCTTTACCCAGGCTACAGGCGAGCCAGGCCGACGCCAGGACGGCTGAGGGAAGTTCAGGCGCAAACCGGTGGCGCCGTGAAGCTTCCCGACGAGGCGAGAAGTCGACCTGCAGCGGCTGACAGCAACTGGAGATCGCTGGCCGACGTACAGGTCAGCCGTGAGATCGCCGAGAATCGCCTGCGAACTATCTGAAGGGCGGCGGGAAGTCAGGGCCACTATCCGGCGACGCCCAGTTGCTGCGGAGCGGATCGCCCAGCTGGCGGCCAGGCTCGACGGATTGAACGGGAAGTACACCGACCAGCATCCGCTCGTTCAGGCGGCGCGCGCCGATCGAAGACGCCCAGGGCGACTCCGACTCGCCGTACAGGGCCAGCAAACTCCCCGGCCAGGCGGAGTATCTCGGCTGAAGCCGGTGGAAGCCGCCCAGCTCTCGAAGCAGATGGCCGATCTCGAGGTCGAGGTCATCTCGCTCCGGTCCCAGGAGAACGGCGTGCAAGCGCGCATCGCCCGCGTGAAGAAGTCGATGGGCTCCATGGGCGCCAAAGGAGCAGGAATACGCAGGGTTGGCACGGATGGCGGAGATCAGGCGAAGCTCACGGATCGCTCGCCGAGAAGATGACCGCCGCCCGGATCAGCGAGCAGGCCCAGGTCCGCGGCATCCACGTCATCGACCTGGCGGAGCAGCCGAAGCAGCCCAGCTCGAAGCGGCCATTGAAAGTGTTGCTGTTGGGCTTGCTCGGCGGTCTGGGTCTCGGGCTGGCGGCCGCGGTGCTCCGGGAATACGCGAGCCGGGTCATCGAGACGGAGCAAGAGGTGGTGGCGGCCTCCGGCCTCCCGGTGTTCGGCTCGATCCCGATCGCGCGACCGCTGTCCAGGCTCCGGCAAACTCCCAGACCACGCCAATGATCTTCGTGGCGACACATGAGCCCCACTCACTGCAGGCCGACTCCTGCCGTGCGATCCGGACGGCCATCGACTGTCACAGCCTCGGCCTCGATCGTCCGATCAAGACACTGCTCGTCACGAGCCCGACCGCGCACGATGGCAAGTCGACGGTGCTGCTGAACCTGGCGCTTGCCTTCGTCGAGTCGGCCGCCGCGTCCTCGTCATCGACGCCGACCTGCGCCGGTCTTCCCTGCACCGCGCGATCGGTGTGCCGAACGAGCACGGCCTGACCGACATGCTGCAGAAGGGCGCCGCCTGGCTGAAGGGCTTTCGTGGTGTAGCGACAGGCTTCGACTTCCTGCCGGCGGGCATGAAGGTCAGGAATCCGGCCGCCCTCCTCAGCTCGGGCGCCATGGCTGCGCTGCTGGAGCAGGCGCGCGAGCGGGCCGACCTCGTGCTGATCGACTCGCCGCCAGTGCTGGCGGTGTCCGACTGTCTGCCGCTCAGCGCCAAGGTCGATGGCGTGCTACTCGTCACGCGCTTCCGGTATGACGCAACGGCGGAGCTTGATCCGTGCGAAGGAAGTGCTCCAGAAGGTCGGCGCTCATGTCGCCGGCGTTGTCGTCAATGGCCTGTCGCCCCGCGAGACGCGCCGTTACTGGGCCGAGTACAACGACTACCGTCAGCTCGGGAAGACCCGGCGAACAGGGAAACGGAGGAGCGTGAAGTCTTTCTTCACTGGCCTGCTGATCGGTTTCCTGTGCGTTCTGGGCGGCAGCGCCATCGCCAGCGCGGCCGAGGAAGAATATCAGGATCGGCGCGGATGACGTCCTGCGCATCATAGTGTGGGACAGCAAGGATCTCGAACAGACTGTCGTCGTCCGTCCAGACGGCAAGATCTCGTTTTCCGCTCGCCGGAGAGATCAGGCGCAGGACCTGACCGTGCCGCAACTCGCCAAGGAACTCACCAAAGCGCCTCCAGCACCGCCTGGTCGAAGAACCCGAACGTCTCGGTGATGGTTCAAGAGATCAAGAGCTTCCGCGTCCACTTCGTCGGCAAGGTCAGAAGCCGGGGGTATATCCAATCAAGGCGGGGACACCGTTCCTGCAGGCGCTTGACACTCGCCGGCGGCACGGTGAGAACGCCGACCTCACCGCTGCATACATCATTCGGGGGAACAAGACCCTGCCCGTCGATCTGCGAAAGCTCGTGCAGGAAGCCGACCTCAGCAAGAATATACCGCTCGAGCGCGACGATACGATCGTCGTACCAGAGATTGCACTGGGCAGCAGCCTGCAGGAGATGCAGGACCGTCGCATCTACGTGCTTGGCAAGGTTGCCAAACCTGGCGTGTACAGCCTCAAGCAGGACGTCCCCATCCTTCACGCGCTCTTCCTCGCCGGGAGGCTGCGGAGGCGGTGATCTGAGCTGCCGCCTTCATCATCCGAGGCAAACAAAAGATTCCCGTCGACCTCTGGAAGCTCATCCAGAAGGGCGACGTCTCTCAAAACGTGATGGTCAAGCACGAAGACACGATCGTCATCCCGGCCGGCGGCGAACTGCAGAATGCCGTCTACATCATGGGTGAGGTCCTGAAACCGGGTGTGTACTCGCAGCCCGAGGCGCTCAGCCTGCTCAAGCTCGTTAGCTTGGCTGGCGGGTTCACGAAGTATGCGGCACCCAGTCGCGCCACGCTCGTCCGTCGCGATGGTGACAAGAAGGTTCTCGCAAAGTCGACCTCAAAGACATCATGAACGATCCGCAGCAGAACGAAGACCTCGCACTCCGCCCCGGCGACGTGCTCATCGTGCCGGAGCGGGTGTTTTAGGCCAAAAGCCCAGGAGACCTCCATCGTGCTCAGAATCGGAGTCATCGGCTACGGATACTGGGGCCCGAACGTCGTGCGGAACTTTGCCATGCAGCCGGATTGCCGGGTCACCGCCATTTGTGACCGGGACCCGGCGGCTCGTGCGCGGCACTTATCCAGTATCCAGCGGCGCAGACGATCACCGATGCCACCGAGGTGGTCACCTCGCCGGAGATCGACGCGGTGGCCATCGTCACCCCGGTGTCGACGCACCACGCCCTTGCCCGGCAGGCGCTCGAGAATGGCAAGCACATCTTCGTCGAGAAGCCCTTCACGGCGGAATCGAGGCGAGGCCGAGGACCTGATCGAGCTCGCGGAACGGAAGAACCTGGTCATCATGGTGGACCACACCTTCCTGTTCACGGGCGCCGTGCGGAAGATGAAGGAGCTGATCGATCAGGGTGTGCTGGGACGCCTGTACTACTACGACTCGACTCGCGTCAACCTGGGGCTGTTCCAGCACGACGTCAACGTCGTCTGGGATCTGGCCCGCACGATCTGTCCATCATGGACCACCTGATCGGGCTGGAGCCCGAGCAAGTGGTGGCCACCGGGCGAAGCCCACCTGAACGGTTTCGAGGACATCGCGTATATCACGCTCTATTTTCCCAACTGCGTGACGGCCCACATCAACGTGAACTGGCTCTCGCCGGTCAAGGTGCGGACGACCCTGGTGGGTGGCGAGCGGAAGATGCTCGTCTGGAACGATCTCGAGCCTGCCGAGAAGGTCAAGGTCTACGACAAAGGCGTCGAGCTCGAAACGAGGAGGGCATCTATAACCTCCTCGTCAGCTACCGCAGCGGCGATATGTGGGCCCCGCGCGTGGAGCAGACCGAAGCGCTCCAGCTCGAGGCGCGCTACTTCCTCGATTGCGTCAGCTCGGGGCAGCAGCCGTTCAATGACGGCCGTGCGGGGCTGCGCGTGGTGAGGATGCTGGAAGCCAGCCAGAAATCGCTCAAACGTGGAGGCGAGCCGGTGTCCGATCGGCTCGAGTCAGCCACGTACGATGCGTGCTGTCCCGGAGGCTCTCGCCCCGCTTGATTAGGGCGAACGAGTATGTCGACGCCGGTGAACCGGAAGCATGATGTGCTCCGCATCGAAGAGGTCTTCCGTCCGCACAGCGGAACGGTGGTCGCACCCGTTCTCGACGAAGGACTTTTCTCACACGTGCTCGTCAGAGAGCGCAAGCGGTCTGAACGGTCGAAGCGACCGTTCATCCTCCTGTCCGTCGAGACGAAAGGCCGGCTGCATCCCGACTCGTCCCGAGCCAGGGAGGAGTCCGCTCTCGAGGCTCTGGCAGCCGCCACCGCGGGACGGACATCGTGGGCTGGGTCAAATGGCCAACAGTCGTCGGTGTCATCTTCCTGGAGATCAGGGACGCCAAACCGAACCGGGCGATCGAAACGATTCGTGCCCGCGTCTATCGTAGAGCTCGCCCGACGCCTCGCGGCGGAGGTTATCGCCGACTTTTCGCTCGAGTTCGAATCTATCCGGAATCAGGCAACGACGACTCGGAGTCCGGCCCGGGCTCTCCCGACCCCATCTTCCATCCGGACCTCGCTCGCCAAGAGCGTGCACGTAGGCTTTCCGACTGGATCAAACGCACGCTCGACCTCTTCGCCAGCGTCACGCTTCTGGTTTGGCTCGCGCCCTTGCTGCTGGTGGTCGCCGCCGTGGTGCGGCTGACTTCTCCAGGACCGGTTCTGTTCAGGCAGCTTCGGATCGGCAAGATGGGCAAACCCTTCAAGATGCTCAAGTTTCGGACGATGTACGTTAGCGCCGAAGAAAGTCCTCACCGGGAATTCATCAGTCGCTTCATCAAGGAGAGCGGGCGTGTCGACGTTCCCGCGACCGACCAGCTTTTCAAGCTCACCAACGATCCGCGGATCACACCGGTCGGACACGTTCTTAGAAAGACCAGCATCGACGAGCTGCCTCAGCTCTGGAACGTGCTGATCGGGGGAGATGTCGCTCGTGGGTCCTCGGCCTCCCCTTCCATACGAGATCCAGCAGTACGCGCCGTGGCATCGCCGCCGGATTCTGGAAGCCAAGCCGGGGATCACCGGCCTTTGGCAGGTGACCGGCCGGAGCCGGACGACCTTCGACGAGATGGTCCGGCTCGATCTGAAGTATGCCAGGACCCGATCGTTCTGGGTGGACCTCCGGATCCTGCTGCGCACCCCGGGAACTGTCGTCGGTGGAAAAGGGGCCCGTTGACGTGGCGAAGTGGCCGGTCCCCGCGGCGATCCAGGAGTTGCCGCTTCCGCTCACTAGATGGACTCCGGCCAGTATGGGACTCAGCTCGAGAGTGCGTGACGCCGGCTTCCTCCTGCTCCTCGTCCTGTCGGTTGCATGGTGCTGGCAGCCACTCATGACCGTCATCAGCCGCTCGTTGGGGTCGGGAGAGTACGAGCACTACTCCCACATCATCTTGCTGCCTTTTGTCGCCGCGTATCTGCTCCACCTGAAGCGTGACGCAATCTTCGAGCATGTCCGCCCCGCGTTCCTTACAGGGCTGCTGGCGACGGCAGCCGCTACCACGGCGATCTGGCTCGGCCAGACCTCAACGATCACCGGAGGACCGCAAGAAGGGCTCGCCCTGACGATTCTGGGACTCGTCATGCTCTGGGCTGGCGGGTTTGTCCTGTGCTACGGGCTCCGCGCCTTTCGAAGGGCCGCTTTCCCCTTCGCGCTGCTTGTGTTCATGGTTCCGCTCCCGCCGGTCGTGCTGAGCAGCGTCATCGTGTTCTTACAGACGGCGTCGGCCGACGTTTCCGAATTGCTGTTCGGGCTGATCCGCATGCCAACGTTCCGGGACGGCTTCACCTTCGCTCTACCCGGCTTGACGATCCAGATCGCTCAGGAGTGCAGCGGCATCCGGTCGAGCCTGTCTCTGCTAATCAGCGGCCTTCTGATGGCGCATCTCTTCCTTCGTACGACCTGGACGAGGGTGGTGATCGGGCTCGTGATCATCCCGCTCGCGATCCTCAAGAACGCCGTGCGGATCGTTGTCCTGTCGTGGCTGGCGGTGCACATCGACCCCAGCTTCATCACCGCCAGCGCAGCCCATCGCAACAGCGGGATCCCGGTCTTCCTTACCTCGCTCGCAATTCTGGGAGGCTTCGTGTGGCTGCTGCGGCGATGGGAGGCAGAAAGGGTCAATACGTAAAATGGATCGCTGTCGACTAATACTGGCAGGAGCCAAGCCGATGGCCGTGGGTGCACTCGCGGCCCTCGCCGATCACCCGCGCTTCGACGTCATCGGCGTCCCTGCCATGCCCGAGCGATGATCTTGACGAACTCGCTTTCCCGTCCTTAACCCGGGCCGCTTCGAAGCGAGGCATCCCCTGCCTAGGTTCGGCAGAAGCACCGCCAGCCCTCGAAGCGGTGCGCCAGCTGGCCCCGACCTTATCGTCTCCGTCTTCTACGGTCGAATCTTCCGCGAGCCCATGATCTCGCTGCCGCGGCTAGGCACCCTTAACCTGCATTTCGGGTTGCTGCCGGAGTATCGCGGCAACCGACCGATGCCGTGGGCGATGATCAACGACGACTTGCCCGGTATGACGCTGCACCACGTCGATGCCGGCATCGACTCCGGCGACATCATCGCGCGGCTGCCCGTGCCACCGCGTCCCAACGAAACGATGGGCGGCCTATACCACAGGGCCTCGGGCGTCGGCGTCGACCTGCTGCTGCGCGAGCTGCCGCGCGTGGTCGATGGCGTGACGGAACGCCTTCCTCAGGACCCGTCGAAGGCCCGCTACTACAAGAAGGGTGAACCCTACGATCGTTGGATCGACTGGCGCCAGCCGGCTACCGCCATAGAGCGGTTCGTGCGCGCGCTGTGGTTCCCGCCCTTCCCCGCCGCGCGGTTCATGCTCGGCGCTCTCGAGTGCGAGGCGTGCCCGCCGGTGCGGGTGGCGGCCGGTGTTGGTGGGGAGCCGGGCGCTATCCTGCGCGTGGACGGAACCCTCACCGTGGCGGCCGGCGACGGAGGCGTCGAACTCGAGCGGCTCCGCGTCGGCGGCAAGGTTCTCGACGCCGCCGCTGCCGCGCGCGAGGGCGCGGTCACGTGCGCGACGAGGCTCCCGAGCGAGCCGTGGAACCCTGCGGCGTGGCGGCAGTGAGGTCATCATGAGGGTCCCTTTCGTCCGATCTGGGCGCTGCCCACCGCCACCTGCGCGAGGGCCTGATGTCGGTCTTCGAGGTGGCGCTCGACACCAACCAGTTCATCGGCGGTCGCATGGTGCAGGCATTCGAGGAGGACTTCGCGGCCTTTGCGAGACACGCTTCTGCGTCGGGTGAACAGCGGCACCGATGCCCTGCGGTTTGCGCTGGTCGCGGCCGGTGTTCGTCCCGGAGACGCTGTGGTGACCGTGCCATTCTCCTTCGTGGCGACGACGGAGGCGATCTCACAGGCTGGCGCGGAATTCGACTTCGTCGATATCGACCCACGCACCTACACGATGGACCCCGAGAAGTTAAGCGCCTACCTGGACGCCGGCTGCACGCGAAACGGTCAGACACGCCGGGTGGTCAGCAAGCGGACCGGAAGCCCGGTGACGGCGGTCCTTCCCGTGCATCTCTATGGGCAGATGGCCAACATGGACCCCATCCTCGAACTGGCGGCTCAGTACGACCTGGCCGTGATCGAGGACGCGTGCCAGGCCCACGGCGCCGAATACTTCTCCAAAAAGGAGAATCGCTGGCGCCGGGCAGGGTCGATGGGCACCGCTGCCGCCTTCAGCTTCTATCCCAGCAAGAACCTGGGCGCCTGCGGCGAAGCCGGTGCCGTCACCACAGACGATGAGAAGGTGGCGCAAGGCTGTCGGCTGCTGCGCGATCACGGCCAGTCGGCGAAGTACGTCCACGCTGTCGAGGGCTACAACGGCCGGCTCGACGCGATTCAAGCGGGTGTCCTGCACATGAAGCTCAGGCACCTCGCGAAGTGGAACGACCAACGCCGCGACAACGCGAACAGATATGACGAATTGTTTGCGGCCAGTGACGGCGCGTTGACCCTCCCCTACGTGCCGGCCGGGTCTCGCCCCGTCCATCATCTCTATGTGGTGGGCGTGGCGAATCGCGACGGTCTGCGGGCCGAGCTGGCCAGCGAGGGGATCGAGACAGGCATCCATTACCCGATCCCCCTGCACCTGCTGGAAGCCTATGCGACCCAGGCCTTCCGCCCCGGCGACTTCCCCGTCGCCGAACACGCCGCCGCCCGGGTCCTGTCACTTCCCATGTTCCCCGAACTGCTTCCGGAGCAGCAGGTCATCGTAACCGAGGCTATCCAGTCAGAGCGAACCTGCAGGTGATCGAACGGACCCTCCTCGACTACTATCGCTGTCCTGAGCATTTCGTGAAAATGTCCCTGGCCGGGGACCTCTCGCCCGGGTCTGGCTACTTCCGATTCGGCTCCGATATCTGCTACGGCCAGAGTGCTCGTGGTCCGCTCAGCCGAGTCCCAAGCACCGCGCTCGTCGACGTGCTCCCCGACGCCATTGCGGCGGACGGTCTCCTTCGGGTGCCCTTCGACCCGTCGCAAGTCATCGACAACCTGCGCCTGGAGCGCTACGCAACCGACTCCTGGAGAAGTACCAACCCAGTGCGGCAGATGCCGTGGCTGAAGTCCTACTACTCTCTCCGACGTTACATGCCCAGCCGCCTGCGGCTGCAGCTCCAGCGGACGTACTTCCGAAACTGGAAGTCGCTCACCTTCCCGGCTGGCCAGTCGCCAGCAGCGTTGACCAGATTCTGCAGCGCCTGCTGTGTTTGTCACTGCGGAGCCAGGGGATCGCCAGGCTGCCGTTCATATGGTTCTGGCCGGACGGCGCGCCGAGCTGCGCAATCGTCACCCACGACGTGTGGAGACCGTCGTCGGACGCGACCGGTGTTCGTGGCTGATGGACCTGGACGACCAGTACGAGATTAAGGCGTCGTTCCAGGTCGTGCCGGAGGAGAGGTACGCCGTGTCTCCGGCCTTTTTGGACGAAATCCGAACGCGCGGCTTCGAGATCAACGTGCACGACCTGAATCATGACGGGCGGCTCTTCAGCAATCGCGACGAGTTCCTGCGGCGGGCCGACCGGATCAATCACCACGTTCGCGCTTTTGGCGCCCGGGGCTTCCGTTCGGGCGGTTTGTACCGACAGTGCGGACTGGTACGACGCGCTGGCGATCGCCTACGATATGTCGGTGCCGAACGTGGGACATCTGGAGGTTCAACGCGGCGGGTGCTGCACGGTGATGCCCTACTTCATCGGCCGGATCGTGGAGCTGCCGGTTACCACAAGCCAGGACTATTCCTTGTTTCGGATTCTGAAGGACTTCTCCAACGACCTCTGGAAGGATCAGATTGAATCCATCATGAGCCGACACGGTCTGCTCAGCTTCATCATTCATCCCGACTATCAGGATGCCGAGCGCACGCGACATGCCTATCGGATGTTGCTCGACCGCTTGTCTGGCCTCCGAGAGGCCGGGATGTGCTGGATCACGCTTCCCGGTGACGTCGAGCGCTGGTGGAGACAGCGTAGCCGCCTGACGTTGGTGCAGGAGGGCGGACAGTGGCGTATCGAAGGCCCCGGGAAGGAGCGAGCACGGATCGCCTATGCGGAACTCGACGGCGACGACCTTACTCTACACAGTAGAGCCGCCGGTATTGTACTCGTCGATTCCTTCTCCCGCCGTCCCGACAAGCTGACGGGAGCCTCGGAGTTGCGCCTCGCGAACTTCATCGACTACTTCTCGATTGATGACCTCGACGTCGAGGCCCTCGATCGACGCCGGTACGGCCGGAGCCGAGTCTGCTGCGTGAGCGACCCGGCCTGTGAACGACCGTGCCGACGAGAACAGGCATGAGCCCTCTACGGTGCGTCCTGATCACTCCGGCACGAAACGAAGAGGCATTCATCGCGAAAACAATTGAATCGATGGTGAGCCAGACGATTCGCCCGATTCGGTGGGTCATCGTGAACGACGGCTCGACGGATCGCACGGGGCGATCGCCTGCCGCTATGCGGCCGTCCATGACTGGATCGAAGTGGTCGACATGCCCGGAGCGCCGAGATCGGAGCTTTGCCGCCAAGGTTCACTCCTTTAATGCCGGCTACGCGAAAGTGAAGGGGCTCGATTACGAAATCATCGGGAACCTCGATGCCGATATCTCGTTCGACATCCGACCATCTCGAGTTCGTCCTGCAGCGGCTGTGCCGAGAGATCCGCGCCCTGGAGTGGCCGGAACGAGTCTTCGAAGAAGAAGGCTACAGCTCGGAGACCGATAGCTTCGAGGGCCAACATCATGTCTCCGGACAATTTCAGCTGTTTCGGCGGCGGTGCTTTGAGGACGATCGGCGGATACGTGCCCCACAAGGCCGGTGGTATCGACTGGATCGCCGTCACCACCGCGCGCATGATAAGGTTGGAGGACGCGCTCGTTCCGCGAGAAGTCGTTCTTCCACCACCGGAGCCCTGGGCACGGCGGAGCGGGGCCGGCTGCGCCTCGGCCTTCTCCTACGGACAGAAAGACTACTACCTCGGGCGGTCACCCGCTGTGGGAGCTGTTCAGGGTCGGCTTATCGGCTGGCCAAACGACCTGTATCTCCTGGGAGGCCTGGCGCGTGGGGCTGGGATACGCCTGGGCGTGGCTGAGCCGGATCGACCGAGCCAGTCTCCGCCGACCTGATGCGATTTCACCGCAAGGAACAGATGCGGAAGCTGAGGGCGATCCTGAGATCGGCGCTGACCTTCAAGCGGATCGACAATTTCCAGGTCCTGCCCGGCTAGGCCGTCCGATTGATGCAGCCTCTGCCCGTTCGACCGCATCCGAGCAGCTCTCCACCAGTTCGTGGGGTGGCTCGATCGCTATGGCGAGACATCCTACGACTTATCAGAGCGTCTACGCCGGCACCGCTGGGGCGGCGCGCCAAGGCGCTGTATTATCGCAATCCGCCCCTCGGAACGATCGCCGTTCTGCCGATGGTCGCCTGCGAGGCGCTACATCCCGTCCGCGCGCCGGCTCTTCTGGATCCGGCAACGATTTCCCGATCGCCGATGCCCATTACGCGATGGGCTTTGCGTTCCTTTCGCGAACCTTCGACACCAGCAGCCTATTACGGCCGCGCCGTGCATTTCCTCGAGGTTCTCGAGGAAGACCCGCTGCCCGGATACGAGCGCGAAGCGCTGGGGTATCCGTTCGACTGGGAGACGATACTGGGCACCATCAAGAGCGGCACGCCTCTCATCACGACCCTGCCCTATGTGTACGAGGCGTTCCGGGCAGTCTACGAGCTCGATAAGGACGAGCAGTGGCGGCAGCATCATGCGGTCGATCGCCCAGCACGCGCTTGCTAGACTACCGGGACATCGAAACCTCGCCGGGCGCGGCGAGTTGCGCGATATACGCCGAATCCGGACGATCCGGCTGGCGTCGTCAACGCCAGCGCGTATCGAGCTGCGCTCCTCGCGACGGCCGCCGTGGACTTCTCGGAGGCCAAATATCGCGAGGTGGCGTGTACGTAACATGAACTACGTCCTGCAACTCTCAGAACGCCGACGGCTCCTGGTACTACTCTACTGATGGGCAGCGGAATTTCATCGATCACTTCCATACTTGCTTTGTCCTGAAGGCCCTGGCGAAGATCGAGCGGCTCGTCGGGAGACCCCCGCCGTCACTGCCGGCATCGAGCGCGGGGTCGCCTACTATGTCAGGAACCTGTTCGACGAGCAGCGACTGGCCCAGGCCCTTTCCGAACGCCCTCGACTCACGATCTACCGGCGTGAACTCTACGACTATGCGGAGTGCCTCAATCTCGCCGCGCTGTTGCGAGGCCGGTTCGCCGGAGCTCGACGCGGTCCTGTTGACTGTCCTCCGCGATGTGCTCGACCGGTGGCAGAGAGCCGGACGGCTCGTTCCGGTCCCGACAACTCCTCCTGGGCTGGGACGACGTGCCGATGCATCGCTGGGCACAAGCGCAGATGTTTCAGAAGTCTCTCGCTCTTGCTCGCACACTGCAGACTGAGCGCCATGTGTGGGATCTGCGGACAATTCAACTTCGGCGACCAGGGCTCCGATCGTGCCTCACGATCGTGGAGCAGATGACCCAGACCATCGCCCACCGAGGGCCGGATGACGAGGGCTACTACTTCGCTGGGCCGCTCGGGCTCGGGTTTCGTCGGCTCTCGATCATCGACCTCGAGCGGCGGCCACCAGCCCATGTCGGACGCCGACGAGACCGTCTGGGTCGTCTTCAACGGCGAGATCTACAACTTTCAGGAGCTACGGCAGGAGCCTCGAGAGCCGGGGTCACCGGTTCCGGACCGAAGTCGGACACCGAGGTCATCGTGCATGGCTACCGGCAGTGGGGCACCGACGTCTTCGACCGGCTCAACGGCATGTTCGGCGTCGCGATCTGGGACGCGCGGACGACAGCGCCTGGTCCTGGCCCGGGACGCGATGGGCATCAAGCTGATCTACTACGCCATCCAGGATGACACCGTCTGGTTCGGCTCGGAAATGCGCGTCCAGTGGCGGCAGGATTGCCAAGACGCTCCGGACGTGGACCCGATCGCCCTGAATCTCTTCCTGCGCTACCGCTACACGCCCTCACCGCTGACGATCTATCAAGGGAATCGAGAAGCTGGCGCCTGGAACGATGCTGGTCTTCGAGGGCGGTCGGGTCGCGGCGAGAGCGCTGGTATCGCTACGCGCCTGTACCGTTCTCGACTCCCAAGCGGGACGACGAGGCCTGCCTACGAGTTACTGGAGCTCTATCGCGCGGCGGTGGGCCGGCACCTCATCAGCGACGTGCCGGTGGGCATCCTCCTGAGCGGCGGGTCTCGACTCGGGCCTGCTGCTGGCGCTGATGAACGAGCACGGCGGCTCCTGGCCGGCGTACACCGTCGGTTACGGCGAGACCTTCGAGGACGACGAGCTGGCCGATGCCGCCGAGACTGCCCTGGCTCCTCGGCGCCCGTCACGTGCCCGTCAAGCTCGACCGTGCGGAGTTCGAGAAATCGCTGCCCGGGATCGTCGAGTGCCTGGAGGAGCCGATCGCCGCCTCCTCCATCGTCCCCATGTACTTCGTCTGCCCAGCGGGCCCGCCAGGACGTCAAGGTGGCCCTCGATCGGCCAGGGGCCCGACGAGCTCTTCGGCGGCTACAAGCGCCATCTGGGCGTCCGGTACGGAGATTACTGGCGCCGAGTTGCCGAGCTCCGATTCGACCAGGCGCTCGGTTCCGCCATCGCCCAGCTGCCGCGCAACGAGACGCTCAAGCGGGGGTCGCCTCGCTTGGGCGTGGAGGATCGGCTGCGGCGCTACCAGCACGTCTTCTCGCTCGCGCCCGGCGAGACCGTCGACGGGCTCTTTCCGCGACGGGGTCTCTTCCGCAGGAGGCCAGGCGACCGGGTGCTCGACATACTGGAGCGAGCTGCTTCCCCAGATGGAGCAGACGGACGAGCTTGGGGGCTGCAGCTCCTCGAGATCCGGTCGTCCCTTCCCGATGAGCTGCTCATGTACGCCGACAAGCTCTCGATGGCTCACGGCCTCGAGGTCCGGGTGCCCTACCTGGACCGAACGGTCGTGGAGTACGTCCAGCGACTGGGAGCCGGACTCAAGGTGCGCAATGGCAGCACGGAAGTGGCTCCACCGGCAGGTCTGCCGCCAGTTGCTGCCGTCTCGCATCCTGAAGCGGAAGAAGCGGGGTTCGCCGTGAATGTCGTGGACGGCTGGCTTCGCTCGTCGCTGTCCGGGAAGCTTCCGGAGCTGCTCCTGGATCCGAGCTCCCGGATGTTCGACGTCTTGCAGACCCGAGCCGGTGCGGACCCTCCTCGAGGAGCACCAGTCGAGAAGGCAGGACAACCACAAGCTGCTCTTCAGCCTCGTCCTCTTCGAGCAGTGGCTCAGGTCGGCCGGGGACGTTCGACCAGGGAAGGTGGTACGCGCGTGATCCGCAGCTTCACGCAAGGGAATCGCTGGTCAAGGGCAACCTGCTCCGGATCGAGTGTCTCGAGATCGAGGGACAGACCTATTCCCTCTCGAGGGGCCGCAACGGTCGTCCAGCTCGAGGACGAGTGGTACGACGACGTGGAGAATCCGGGATCGGTGATTGCCGCCCTGAAGGATTCGCGCCCCAAGGCCGACATCTTCACGTTCTGGCAACGGCTTCCCGACGTCGAGCCACGGTTCGATTTCTACACGGAGTGGGAGTCGATCGCCGCCCTTCCGGTCAAAGAGCTTCGATCACTGGTGGAACAAGCAGATCAAGTCTAAGACCAGGAACCTCATCCGCAAGGCGGAGAAGAGCGGTGTCGAGGTGCGGGAGGCCTGCTACGACGATGCGTTCGTCCGCGGGATGACCGACATCTTCAACGAGACGCCTGTTCGCCAGGGCCGGCGATTCTGGCACTACGGGAAGGACTTCGAGACGGTCAAGCAGCAGTTTTCCCGGTATCTCGTCCGAGAAGATCTGATCGGAGCCTACTACCGCGATGAGTTGATCGGTCTCGGTCATGCTCGGAAATGCGGGACGATACGCCGTCATCGGGCAGATCCTCTCGAAGATCCAGCACCGGGACAAGGCGACCAACAACGCCCTGATGGCCAAGGCCGTCGAGGTCTGCGCGCGAAAGAACCTCTCTTACCTGGTTTATCGTCCAATGGGGCAGTGGGTCGCTGGCGGAATTCAAGCGGCAATGTGGTTTCGAGGAAACACCGATCCCACGATACTACGTGCCCTCTGACGCGAGAGAGGCAGGCTGATCCTTCGGCTCAGGCTGCACCGTGGATGGAAGGAGATCATTCCACCGCCCGTGAAGAACCGGCTGAAGAGCCTCAGAAGCCGATGGTTTGGGTGGCGGACGATCGCGGAAAAACGGGCAGGGATAGCAGGGCCGATCAGCTGGGGAGCCGGCCGATCCGGGCGCCTGCGTAGAAATCGCGGACACCATCTCGTGACCAACTCTCGGCTTGACGAAAGCAGGTGCAGTCGCTCAATGGCATCCTCCAGGGGCTTCTTTTGTTCGGGAAAAGTGGGACTCGGCTTACCAGATGAGGCAAAGATCGGGGTTGAGCTATCGTTTGCTTCGCGAGGTGGACTCTAACGCAGAGTGTGCAATGAAAACGACCATGATGGAAGGCGATGCGATTCTTTCGGGAAGTACACGTCGCAAGATGCGATTATGAAGTACACCCGGGCCACGGCGGGGATTTAAGCCGTGCCAGTTGTCCGCTCGATCACGACGAGCAAAACGGGTCTCTACCTGCGGGCCTCTCAGCCGATCGCCCTCGGAGCTCCTCCCAGCGAGGTATTCGCATGCGCTGGAATTCGGGTGCGGGGAGGGATGAACCTCCCTTCACCTGGTTTCTATGCTGAGCAGGGACGGGATTGCCGTCGAGAGGGCGACCGGGACGGACTTCTCGCCGGTGCTGGTCGAGGAACCGCGAGGCGCGGAGGCCAAGGAGAGTAAAACCTCTCGAGGTGACGACGCGCAGCGGGAAGCTGGAGTTCCACGTTGTGAATAGTGAGCTGGATGTTGGCCGATCTCGCGGCCTCGAGTGGGACGATCGAGTAACGCCCAGCTGCTGAATTCGTTTCATTTCGTTCCGGGTGTGAACACTGTCCGATACCGTCACGCCGCCAAGCGTGGAGCTCGAGTGTGCCCGCTGACATCTTCGATCTACTGGCGCCCGGCGGGATGTGTGTCGTGACAGACATGAATGACAGCATTCCCTCGCTTTCGGAGTGATCTGAGAAGCGGGTCGGCCAGCACACAGCAGGAAGAGTGCTATGTCCCCACGTTGGAGGAGTACACCGCTCCGTTTGTGAAGGTCGGTTTTGAAGTGGTGAGGGAGCGCCTCATTTTTGCTGGGTGCCGCACTCCCCGAGCCAGCCGATGTGCCGCGGCGCCTTCGGCATCATGTCACCTGTGTGCTGGATTTGATGGCACGCTCGCGAGCCATGAGGTCATTGGTCGTGTCACGAAAACCTCGCTATGGTTGCGAAAAACCAGTTTTGCACCCCTCCTCTACGGGGGACGGACCCATCGAGAATCGAGTGGTTTCGCAATTCGATTCACCAGAAGAGTGCCCACAACTGTGTTTCTCGGCATTCTGTTGGTCGCGCGATCTCGCTTCGAGCCGAATCCGGCGGAGAGGCGCCGCCGTGATGGAAGAAGCATTGTTGTTGATGAATGGCGGCCCCTGCCCCTTCAGGGGATAGCCAGAATTGGCCGAAATGCTGCACTTTTTGGCATCCTGGCGGGCAACTGCGGAGGATTTTCCGGTTTGCATGGGCATGGGCCGGCACGCTCCGCGAAGTACAGGCTATTCTGTTCTTCAGACACCTTCTCTCGGATTGATACGTGGATTGGAGGAACACCCGGAGCGAGCAGGGCAGTGGCACGAGAATGTTCATTCGGCCTTCATCTATGCGGGTGGTGGGATTCTGGGACTGTGGAGATGTTCGCCAGGATGCTCACCAGAACGAGGCACGCCCCGGTAGGGATGGCCGGCGGGCCGCGGAATGTGCCGTGTCGGAAGAGTTGAGCGAATTTTGCGCGGTGATGAGGGAATTCGGGTTGCTGCCCGCAGCGCCAATGCCAGGGGCGCGTGATCTTGCATACTTCGGGGAGGAACGCTGCCAAGATCATTGAATGCGAAGGGCGGGACGTTCCTCAAGGTTTCAGTATCAGGGGAGACGGATGTGTTTTTTCTTGACATCGAGCCACATCATTGACATCGATACAGAGCTTTCCCGACCGGAGTGTTTGAGATCCGAGAGCACGTTCTGTCGGCGCTGCCCGTCGTACTGTACATAAAATGGGCTTTGCGGGTGCGTGTTGGGATCGCTCGAGACGGGCTGCCTGTGTGGTCATTGATGATCCGTGTTGAAACCGACGTACGGCTTGCTCGACTTTCAGGAGTTGCTTGGCCTGATGAAGCGCCATAGATTTTCCTCGAACATCGCGTTCATCCCATGGAACTAGCGCCGGAGCGATCCGCAGGTGGTACGGTTGTTCAACGAAAACCCGCAGAATACTCGCTGTCCGTGCATGGGTGCGATCATACCCGGAGGGAGTTTGGCAGCGCGGACGGCGCACTGACCTACTGGAAGGCAAGGCGGGCGCTCGAGCGGATGGCGCGCCACGTCGAGCACCGGCATCGCGCATGATCGGGTCATGGTGTTCCCGCAGGGCGTGTTTTCGGAAGCCGCGATGAGTGCGGTGAAGTACGCAAGTTCATAGGAGTGGTCAATAACGACACGATAAGCGTCGATCTGCATCCCCGTAGGATCAGGGTGTCGGACGTGTGGGACGTGGCGGTGATGGGCCATAGCGACTTCCCCTCTTTACGCGACGGTATCCCTGGGAAGGCGTCGAGAACTTCCGCGTTCGACGGTCTTTTGGGCAAACCGGCCATTGTTGTGATTCAAAATGCGACTTTTGCAGAGATCAGTTGTCGTGAGTTGGTGGAGTTTGTCGAGCGATTGAATTTGTTGAATTTGCCGGCCGATGGCGCAGCCTGGGCGAAATGATGAGGCGAAGGCTTCCGGCGAGACGGTTGGAGCCTGGCGTGAGCGAAATAGAATGTATGGGGCCGAACTTCACGGCTTGCAGATAGTGCCGATCCACCACGCACGCTATTGCATGAAGCGTGAAGCCAATCCATCCTTGATCGAGGACGTTGTGGTCGGCTCTCGGCGATTCCCTGGAAGTTCGCCGACGGGCATTTCAGGTTCGATCGAATTGGAGGCTGGTGAGAGCCTGCTCGTGCGAGTGATGTCGAATCTGAGCGAGGCGAAGGCACCTGCTGAGCGTATGCCCTACAAGGTGCGCACCATGCTCCGACGGTACCTGTCCGAGGCGGGATAACTACGCAATGAAGTACAACGTATGTCGCCTTCGCGATTCTTCAAAGTGAATTAGCCTGGATCCGCAAATATCAGGCAGCGGCAGATCAGCCTGTCGGTCAATGCGTGACGTCATGGCCCGACGCAACCGCCCCCAGGAGGGGCGTTGGCGCGGGGCGTCAAACGATAACGAGGCGGGCGATCTCGACGAGCGGGGCGACAGCCGAGCGCCGGATGTGTCCACACGACTAAGATGTGTCGAATTGCGGATCAGGGTGAGATTTTGGAACGACTTGCCACCCCTGGCTCGCAAGCTGATGCGTTGACCTGGCTGCACGTTACCCGGAAGGCAGGTTATTTCCGAGTAGATGGTGGTCGACCTAAGAGACGACGAGACGATGTCTCCAGTCAGGTCAGAGGTGGATTCCATTTGTGATGGGTGGATGCAATGGGCGGGGGGTGAGTGTATCAGAGTCGCCGCTTTCGACCGCTGCGAAGGAGAGACGAAGAGGAGATCAAGCAGCTCGCCCAATGTATCTTGTCGCTGAAGCTTCGGCGACGCTTGTTCTCTACGCCTTGTCGCCCGGCGCTTCTGACGTACGGCAAAACGATGCTGTCTGTTCGTAACGCGCAACCAAGTCTGTTGGGAGTCCCGGAGTCTCACTGATGGTGATGGCGTATGTTCTCCGCGGGGCGCGGTGGCGGATGATATTGGAACGCTGGCCTCAGCTATTGAGGACTCGTTGCCAGTTGATCCTGATCGGCTTTTATGGGCAACAATCTACTGCCCGCCCGGCTGGGTGAGATTCTACGCGCGCATTGCACGACGGTCAAGACAAGCACGACGAAAGGGGGCCACTGCCACCGCCCTGGCATCCATCGCCGCCCGGGCAAATTCTTAGACGGCTTGGTGCTCGCCGTATTCGGCCTCGTCGGCATCGCCCTCGTTCCCTGGCTCGACCGGCGGCTCCAGTGGACGTTGTGCCTGGTCTCGCTCGCGTTCGCCGGTCTTACCTTAGGGGCTCGTCCTTAGCATTTACCGACTCCACAAACAAGATCAGATCCTTCGTCGCCACCACCGCGAACCGGAGGAGTTCCCAGGACATGTGACCGCATTGGTGGGAGAAGGCATTCCCGCTTTCTCCGAATGGCCTTCTTCCGCTGGGGACGTGGCCGCGTATGATCCGGTGCGATCACCATCACTGCCATCATCACGGGGCATTGAGATTGGCTTCTACTATTTCGTGGGCCGAGACTTTGTGTGGGAACCCATGGGCGTTCCGACCGCCCGCTTCTGTTTGTCGTGGTCGTGAACTTCGTCCGTCACTTGTCCCATTCACGATCGGTGGCATCGGAACCATCAGGCCGTTGTGCCGGTGCTCTTCCTCATCAGTTCCGGCATACTCGCATCCCGGCGCTGGCGATGGTCCTGTTACAGCACGCTGGTCAGTATGTCTTTACTACCATCTCGGGTGCTGTGCTCTACGTAACGGCGGCTTCCACATCCGGATACCGTTCGCCCACCCGAAGGCTGCGATTCCTCGCCGCCCGGCGCCTGCGACCTTTTCGTCTGGCGATTGATGAGACCGTTCTAGCCTAGGTCGGCTCGGCACGTCAGTGGAGCTTAGGCCAGCGCCCAGCCGCGACGTCCAGTTGTCGATCGTCATACCCGCGTACAACGAGCAAGGGAGAACTGCCTCGGACGGCGCTCGAGACCATCCGCTGCAGTGCACAACCCGGAACGTGGATTTCGAACTCATCATCGCGGATGACGGCAGCCGTGACGGGACCCTCGCGCTGGGACACGGCTTTTTCAGGAGGTGGCGATTCAGGATCCGTTGCTCTCGCCTGCCCACACATGGGCAAAGGTGCCACCGTCCACGCGTGGGGATGCTGAATTCGAAGGGTCGCTTCGTTCTGCCATCACTGGATGCCGATGGAGCAGCCCCACTGAACGAGATTCGAAGCTCCTAGCAGCCCTCGAGGAGGTCACGTCGCGATCGGATCGAGGGTTGGCGAAAGGCAACGCACCCAGGAGGTGGAGGTCAGGACGTCGCTTCATCGGCGGTTTATCGGTCAGGTGTAGCGCCACAAGTTCAGCATCGCCAATTTCAGCTACCGGCTCGATGCCGAAGGGCGCGTGCTCCGGCACAGCATGACGCTGCAGACCACCGACCGCAGCGCGGCCTCGCGGCTCGCGCATACGCTCAAGGGAAAATTCCGACGGTGCTCGAGTTCCGCACTGTCGCCGACGGGTGATTGAGCCGCCGCGCGTCGTCACTACGAGATCCGCTGACTTAAGACCTGAGTTGTTTGTCCGGCTCAGTACGTCCGCTCTGCGGCGCGCCAGACTGGCGCCATGAACAAAAACATTCATCCATCGCGCATTGCGGTGCTGGCGCTGGCCGCTTGCGAAACTCCTAACGGCGCGGGAACCGGCTCTGGCAACGTGCGCGGCACGCAGAAGCCGGTGGCATTCACCTGGCAAAGCGAAGGCGATCATTCCGGTGACATCACCGCCACGTTCGGCACGGGCCGCGTGTTCAAGGGCGAGTACGTGCAGATCTCGCGTGACGTCCGCAGCGAAAGCCTCGATCCGCTCTGGGACGGCTGGGACAAGCCGCGCAGCAAGAACGCATGGCGCTACTGGAATGCGAGTTCGCGTTCCGAGTTCGTGCGGGAAAACAGCGGCCGCGTGCTCGCCAATCTGCATTCCGAAAGACGGCGAATACATGCGCTGCCGCTTCACGCTCATCGAGCCCGCAGCGCGGCATGAAGGGCGGCGGCGAAGGCCGTCTGCCAGCTTTCGGATTCGAGCAAGGAAATCAACGCGGAGTTCGATCGCCAGTCTTGATACGCTCCGCGAGTGAGTGCCGCAGGACTGACCAAACGAAGCTGACGAACGCCCTGGCGTGGACCGCGGCAGCGCTGTGCTTCGCCGCCTCGTGGTTTCCTGCCGGTGCTCGATGACGTGCCCGGATGGATGGCGTTCCGTTATGCGCTCGCGCCGCTGGTGCCCTATCAGCGCTGCGGGCTGCATCGCGGCTGGGACGACTCCGCGCCCCAGGTCGATGAGCGCGCTCACCAACGTGGTGTTCATGATCCTGTTCGCGCTGTGGGCTGACGAGAGCAGAGCGGTGCGGCCCGGGCTGTTCGTGCGCATCACGCTCGCCTGCTTCCTGCTGAACCTCTACTGGTTCGTGAAAGCCTGGCGCGAAGATGGCCTCAAGGACCTGCTGGTCGGGCTACTACGTGTGGCTGGGCGGCGTTCGCGCTGCTGCTCGCCGGTCGCCGATCCTCATCGCCTTCGCAAGCCGTCGAACATCGAAAACACCCACGGCCGGCACGCCATCATGAGCGCCACGCTGCGTTTCTCGCGGCTCGGGCAGGTGACGGTCGAGCTCCGCGAGCTCGTTGAAATCCGCGGTGAGCCGCGCGAGCTTGCGCTGCAGCACCATGGCGCGACGCCTCGGACAGCTCGGCCGAGCGGAAATGCAGCGCTTCGTCCTGCGCCAGGAAGCTCGAGCGCATGAACTCTTCGCGCACCTGCTGCTCGTAGGTGCGGCGGATCGGGCCGTCTTCGCGCCAGGAGATGGGCGCATGCACGCGCAGGCGCGCGCCGAGCCGCGCGCGCAGCTCCACCAGGTGCAGGTTGTCGAGCTTCACCAGCCAGCGGCGCAGCAGCTTTCTCGTCGGCGCCGAGCTCGCGCCGCCACTTCGCGCGGCGTGTGGCCGTTGGTCAGCAGATAGAAGCAGGCTAACAACTGCGGATCGGCGGCCAGCGCCGGTTTCCTGCGCGGCGCTCAGCGTGCTCGAAGTTCTCCGGCCGGCCGACGACACCGGCCGCATCGAGCTCTTCCATGCGAAATGCCCGCGGCTTCGCAGATGCGCTCGAGCCGCGGCAGGCTACAGCGAGCCGCGCGACAGGATGCGTTTGACCGACGGTTCGCTCAGCGAGATGCGCTTCGCCAGCATGGCGTAGGTGATGCCGCGCGAACGCAGCGCCGCGCTTCAGCGCGAGGATGATGCGAGTTGGTTTCTCCCATGGCGGCCGGATTCTGCCGCAAATGTCGCCGGTTCTGGCGCCAGCACCGTTGGTATCGCTATGCGATACCCGATATTCCGGGTATTGCCATTGCTGCCGGGCTGAGCCAGCTTCGGCCCCATGCATACGCGTCGACTTCGTCCGGTTCGCAAGGTCCGCAGGCCCGCTCTGGGTCAACGACACGCATTCGGCGCTCAACCGCACCGCGGTCAGCCGCGTGCATCGAGCCGCGCTGGGTGGCCGACGTCGCCGAAGCGGTGGCGCGAGCGCAGCGGCCAGCGCGAGCGCTCTGGCCATCAGCGGCGCGCGCCACGCCATGGGCGGCCAGCAGTTCCTCTCCGGCGGCACGTTGCTCGACATGCGCCAGCCTCAATCACGTGCGCTGGTTCGATCGCGGCCAGGCGCTCATGGAAGTCGAGGCCGGCATCACCTGGCCGGATGTCATCCGCGGCTATCTGGCGCTTACAGCGCGGCCCGGCCCGGCGTTCGGCATCCGCCAGAAGCAGACCGGCGCCGATCGCCTGACCGCTCGGCGGCGCGGTGTCCGCCAACATCCACGGCCGCGGCCTCCAGCGCCCAGCCCTTCGTCGCGGACATCGAGGGCCTCGAGGTCGATCACGCCAACCGGGCGAGCGTCGTGCGCTGCAGCCGCACGCAGAACACCCGAGCTGTTTCGCCACGTCGTCGGCGGTTACGGATTGTTCGGCGTCGTGACGCGCCGCGACGCTGCGGCTCGTGCCGCGCGTGAAAGTGGAGCGCTGCGTCGCGCGCCTCGAGATCGATGCGCTCATCGACGCATTCGACGAGCGCATCGCGGCGGGCCATCTGTACGGCGACTTCCAGTTCGCGACCGCGCCCGACAGCCCGGAATTCCTGCGCACCGGCGTGTTGTCGAGCTACCGGCCCGTGGCCGACGATCGCCAGATTCCCGAACGACCAGCGGCGGCTGTCGCAAAGCGACTGGAACCAGCTGCTGACGCTCGCGCACAGCGACAAACGCGCCGCCTTCGAGCAAATTCACCGGAGTTCTACCTGGCGACGCACGGCCAGTTGTACTGGAGCGATACGCACCAGCTCAACCTGTACCTCGAGGACTACCACGGCGCGCTCGATCATCGCCTCGGCGCCGCGGTGCGCGGCAGCGAGATGATCACCGAGCTCTACGTGCCGCGCTCCGCGCCTGCTGGCGTTCATGAACGACGTGCGCCGCGATTTCCGGCTGAATGGCGTCGACTTCATCTACGGCACCATCCGACTCATCGAAGCCGAGACACGAAACCGCGCTGCCCTGGGCGCGCGAAAGCTACGCCTGCGTGATCTTCAACCTGCACATCGATCACCGCCGCGCAGGACGTGGCGCGCGCCGCCGACCACTTCCGCCGCCTCATCGATCACTCGCTGCGCCATGGCGGCAGCTACTTCCTCACCTATCACCGCTTCGCGAGCGCCGCGCAGGTCGAAGCCGCGCATCCCGCGCATGCGCGCAGTTCCTCGCGGCCAAGCGAAGCGCTCGGATCCGCGAGGGATCTTCCAGAGCGACTGGTATCGCCACATGGCGGGCTTGTTCGCATGAGCCGCGGCGCCTGGCATCGCGGTCGCGCCGCCAGCCAGTGCTGCTGTGGAGCTGCGCGGCGCTGTTCGCCGCGCGCGTCATCGGCCAGCTCGAAGCCTTGTTAGTCGCGCCGGCCTGGCTGCCGGACATGGACGCCTGGTACTCGGGACTGCTGCCCTACCACCGTCCTGCTGCCCGGCGCAGATCGCGATCCTCATGCTGATGGCGTGGTCGCGTGGAATCGCCGCGTCCGCAGCGGCAGCTTCGCGCGCGCGAATCCGCGCGCCGCGGAGTGCGCTGCGCATCTTGGCGCGGCATCTACTTCACCGTGATGGCCGTGCGGCTCGGCGTGAACGTCATCGGCGAACGGCGCGGACTTCTGGCGCGAAGGCGCGATCCCCGTCGCCTTCCACTGGGTGCTCGCGCTGTTCATGCTGGTGAGCGGCCGTGCTTCAGTCACGATGCGAGCATGCGGATGCCAGCCCAGCACCGCCATCAGCACGATGAAGCCGACGACATACCCTACGGCGACGTGCCAGCCCTCGCGCAGCCACTGGACCACGGACTTCGCCTCGGGGAACAGGTTCGACACGGCCACGCCGGCTGACGAGCCGAACCAGATCATCGAGCCGCCGAAACCCACGGCGTAGGCGAGCGCGCCCCAGTCGTAGCCGCCCTGCTCGAGCGCGAGCTTGGTGAGCGGAATGTTGTCGAACACCGCCGGAGACGAAGCCCAGACCCGAAGGTAGTGTGGGCGGAGGCCGCGGGCAGCTGTTCCACCGGCATCATCGACGCCGCCAACACCAGCGACAGCAGAACACGCTGCCCGTCAACGCGTACCCGGCATTGCTTCCAGTCT
>ERZ1370068.8290-contig-7157_pt1 | contig 32497 bp, 50 predicted proteins | sample MGYA00561227_ERZ1370068 | MGnify/ENA primary metagenome ERZ1370068 (study PRJEB38410, sample SAMEA6850437) | metagenome | study: Metagenomic assessment of the ecological functions of the soil: analysis of the soil microbiota associated with the...
TCATGTTACGTGCCATACTCGCGAGTGCGAATGTCGCTTTTCCGCAGTAGCCGTCGATCTCGACGATGGTGGCACGGCTGCCTTCGACGGTCCGAATGGCCCCCGCGCCGCGATAACCAGTAGCTCAGCCTCTCAGCCCTCGAGCCACTTTCGATCTCGGCGCGCCGCTCTCAAGATGGGCCAGACTTGGGTTTACTAGCGGTGGCGAAGGCGACTTGTGCTCGAAGGCGCGTCCTACGCCCGCATAGCCGCCATGGAACTCGCGTATTTTTGTGCGGAGCGGATCGTCGTAGCGCCGCGGTATCGGATGCATCCAGAACGCATCCGCACGGTTCAGCGGCCGAGTCGACCTCGCGCGCGCCGTGGGTGTTGGCCACGGTATCACTGTGGTCACGCACGATTGCGCCCACCTCGGAAGCCGAGCACCGCCGCGAGCGTCGGGAACAGAATCTCTTCCGTCGCCCACAGCCGGGTAGTTGCCATGATCCGCTGCAGATCCTTGTCGCGGCCGAAAAGATCCACCAGTGCGGCGGCCGCGGGCCGAGGTGATCACGGTAGACGGCCAGAATGTCCAGTGCACGAATTTGTCCGCGCCCGCAGGGAATCGATCGAGAAAGCCTCGCCACAGCTTCATTTCTTGATGGGCAGTCACGGCCGGGGGAACGCGTGCTTGTGCCCTGGCGCTACTCGACAATAGTCCCAGCCCGGTTCGATCGGGCAGACAGTCGGCAAGATAGCTGGAATAGCCTGGAGTGCCAACTGGTCGAATCGACCACCGTCATCATCGTAGGGATCGCCGACGTTCAGATGCCGCATGCAGTCAAGGGCAAAGCCAGGCAGCTGGCCCCATTTCATCGGACGCGGTGCTGGGTGCCGCTGGACATGCCACTGCGACCACGGAAACGCTGTCTCCAACAGGCCACGCTGGCGCTGCTGTCGTAGAGGAGAATCCGCGATTGCGGATCGGAGATGCCGCAGATTGCGCACGAGGTCGACGACGCATTCGACTCTCGCAGAGGCACGCATACACATTCCTGAGTGGTCGCATTCGCGGGTCGCAATCGCTTGGCGTGCAGCGGGCATGTTGCGATGGGCTGCATAGATCGCGCGCGACATCGGCGATCGGCACTGTTTCCGGAGCTTACAAGGGGCGGTTGGTACTGAACACCCATAACCGCCCGAATGGCGTCGACCGTCGTTTTATGCCAGCGGGCGTCGCGCAATTGCTTTGGGCTGGTGTTCGACTCATGGACCAGCCCGACGCAAAACGCATTCTCGGAGAGGACGAGGATTCCATTCCCGCCCTCCCTAGCCCGACTATCGGAGGGGTCGTCCCCAAACGAGCCGTACACTACATCATCGGTTGGTCGCTTGTCTATCGCACGTGAACACTGGCGGGCACTGCACTCCAATAGCGAACGCCGCCCGAAGTCATCCTCGCAAACCCGCAAATCGACAACGCAAAATTGATCACGTCGCCATGGTATCCGTCAGCGCGGACCTTAGTTGATCTCGACGTTTGGTGATGCACCAGTCGACTGCATCCTCCAGACGATCGTCTCCAGAAGACTTTTCCGCACGCGGAGAACGAGAATAGCGTCCACGGACGACCGCAACCCGCTCGAGCTCGACATAAGGCGATACGCGGCGAGCAGATCGGCGCTTTCGCCAATGCGACCGAACGTCTTACCTCGCCGCTGGGTTTCCGCATTTGATTCCCCCTCAATGCTTGATGGCTTGTTACACGGGTGATACCGCCAAAAACGAAAAACCGCCCTGTAGGCTGCTGTTGCACGAACGGCGCGCGCTCGATCCGGCTAGGCGCGGCTTTGGCTCGGCTCTACGCGTTAGCGTCTTTTTGAACCTGTCGACCATTCCGGTGGCGTGTCTGCCACCGACACCAGATGCTCGAGCAGCGCATTGGTTCGCTTCGTTTCGGCGAGCAATTTGGTCAACAGCGGCTTTCAAAATACAAGAATCGCGAACGGCAGGATGATCCAACAGATTGCCAACACGATCAGGAACAAGACGATGAACAGGTAGAGTCCGGCAAGCCCTTCCACCATAGATCCCCTTTGAATTCGCACCCGCTGTCACGCGAGAGCCAGCGAAGTATCTCCTGCTGCCGAAGCCGCGTCACGCGAGGCGCTGGGGAAGGAGCCCCCTCGCCCAGACGTGTCGCGAGGCGGCGTCGCCTCGATCGCGTGGCCAGGGCAGAAGGGGCTACGCTGGTCTGGATTCCACAATCCGCCTCCAACAGTTGCTACGAACCCCGCCGAGGCGGGTTTTTTGATCGCCACTTTCTGCCATAGCGTTGCGACTGCCATCGGAGCGACCGATAATCGCCTTCCCGCGCGCCGCCCCGGCGCGCCACGCGCAGAAGGATCGACATGGACGTGCAGCTCCCTGAAAACGCTCGGCCGCACGTGGTGGCTCGATGATGCTCCCTGCGCAGGCTCGCCGCGATCGTGTTCGGCATCCTGGCCTGGACTTGGCCGAGCCGCGACGGTGATCACACTCGTCGCATCCTGTTCGCAGGGCGCCTACGCGCTGGTCGGATCGGGGTCACGCCGCGCTTGCCGTCGGCGGCTGGCAGGCGAAGGACAGCGGGAAGCCGATGTGGACCGCTGACTGCCGGTCGGCGTGGTCGGGATGCGGCGCCAGGGATCTTCGTCGTTCGTGCCAACCCGGCGTCCGCCGCGATTAGCGCTCCTGATGCTGATCGCCGTTTGGGCCATCGTGCACGGCGTGTTGGAAATCTGGGCCGCGATCCTTGCCTGCGGGAAGGAGATCCAGAACGAATGGCTGCTGATCCTCTTTGGCGTGCTGGTCGGTAGCCTCTCGGCGCGCTGTTGATCCTGAGCTCCGGGCGCGGGCGCGCTCGCGGTGCTGTGGCTCATCGGCGCATTCTCGATGCCCACGGCGCGCGCGTTTCGCTCGTTTCGGCCTTCAGGTCAAAAGCACGCCGGGGACCGCGTCGCTGCATCTGCCAACGGCGAACGCCGCCATAAAGGAAGCTTACGGATAACCAGGTTTACCCATGCGTTCAATGATGTCAGTCTGCGTTCACGCCAGCGGCTCGCCGTAGCCGTTGACTGCGATGGTCGGTCCCGGAGGGGCGTCGATCTGTACCGAACGCTCCACGCCGCGGAAACTCATGGTAGGTGACGTTCCAGTACGCTGTTCCGCCGGAAACGGTCGCACCGCTGGACGTGGCTCGCGTGCTCTGCCGACCGGCGAGAATATGTCGATCGTACCGCCAATGATCGCGCCGGGAGCTCCAACGGACCAACCTTGGCGTCTGTCCAGCAATGCCTGCGCGGCGCGTCCGTTACCGCACGGCGGACAGGACCGCGCTGGTAAACCCTCGTTGGCCGGGTAGATCACGACGGGATTGCTTCTGCTCGTGTAACGATCGTCTGGCCCCCCGGCGCTTCGCAGCCAATGCGACTCCGGCGATGGCAAACACTACTTTCAAGTCGTTCGCATATTCACCTCCAAGTAAACAAACAAACTGCTCTCAAATCGTAGTGCAAAGAGCGCGACCAAGGTGTCGTCACGTTCGTTGTCAGCGAAAGGCGCTGGCGCGTAGAAGTCGCAGCGGAATTTCATTGCGAAACCGACCTGTTCTTGAGCCGTCCCAAGACGGGCTTTCGACCCGCCTGAAGATACCGTCGCGTTGGGATTACTCCGAACCAGTAGCGCCGTGCGTAGATCACGGTGATCGCGCAGCCTGCGCCGATGACCAGGTAGCGCATCAGCCGCGCCGGAATCGAGGCGCACCATCCGGCCGCCGGTGTACCCGCCGATCAATCCGCCGATGCCCATCACGATCGCGTGCGGCCAGTCGACCAGGCCGCTGACGATGAAGATCGTCGCCGCGACGATGCCCATTGCACCGCCGATCAGGTTCTTCAGCACGTTGACCGAGCGGAAGTCGCCGTGGTCGCCGAGCGAAAGGATCGCGAGCAGCATCACGCCCGCGGCGGCGCCGAAGTAGCCGATGTAGACGGCCACCGGCGTCAGCAGCACGAGCCCGATGCGATCGGCGCGCGCCGTGTGCAGCGCGGGGTCGTCGCTGTGGAGAACCGTCCAGCGTTTGATCGGCCCCTGGATCGCAGAACAGCAGCGTGGCGCTCGCGATCAATACGGGCACCGCGGCCATGAACACGCGCTCGGGGGTCAGGAACAGAAGCCATGCGCCGAACCCGCTGCCGATGATCGAGATCACGACGATCCACGCGGAACGCCGGCCGCCATTGCGGCAGCTTCTGTAATCGGCCATCGCGGCGATGAAGTTGCTCGGCGTCATCGAGACAGTGTTCGACGCCGCTGCCGCCACCGGCGGCAGACCAACCGCCAGCATCGCCGGGAAAGTGATCAGCGACGAGCCGCCGACCACGGAGGTAATCACGCCGCCGACGAGGCCCGCGCCGAGCAGCCACGCGACCGTCGCCGCATCCATCAGTTAAAGAAGCCTTACCTGCTTGATCGTATTGTGGAACAGGGACTTACCGAGCTCGGGCCATGGACGCTGATATGTGAACAGGTAGACGACGTCGGGGCATTCGAGCACCCCCTGCTGCGCGAAATAGCCCAGTCTTGAGCCGTCCGAGGCGGGATTCGCCCAATATATCGCACGCCTTCGCGCAGCGCTCTGTTCGGGGCCGTGATCGCCACGCCAATCTGCGGTCGACAAGCGCGAACAACAAGCCCCGGAGCGGGGCTGGTGTCAACGTGCAAATCGGTTACTGCTTGCGGCGCGAGAATCCGAGACCTGCGAGACCAAGATCGAGCAACGCGAGAGTCGCGGGTTCGGGGATGCACACGCTGCCATCCGGTGTCGTCGAGGCGCCTTCTACAGCTCAAACCAAGGCGCGCGGCCGCATGAGCTGTTCCAGCACGCGCACCACCGGGGCGTTGCACGGGCGCAATATCGCTGCCTACGGGTAGATGCAGCGTCTGCTCGAGCAGGTACTGGCCGCTCAACGCTGCGTGCGAGACCTGATCGGAGAAGCACGCACCCGCGTACTTCCGGCCGGGAACAGCCACCTCGGACGCCTGGCGCGTCGCGCTGATAGGCGGCATCCGCCTTCATCCGATCAGCGCAAGTCCTGCAGCATGATGTGATCGTGGCCGGACTGCGGACCCTTTCGTGATGCCCGTAACGCTGCAAAGCGTGCGCGCGGCCCCGGGAGAGGCGGAAGGGATTACCGGGAGGTATCGCGCGGCAAGTATCCTTTCGAACGGTTCACCGACGCGCCATACTGGAGGCTCGCCGCTGGGGTTCACGTTGCTGAATACCCGCAGGATGCGCTCGCCACGATTCGGTCGCGACGGAACGGCATCGACGTGAAGCAGTGCGATCGTCCTTGCGCCATGGCAGAGTGGCGCGGCTTGGCGGCCGCGACGGGCGCGTGAAGCTTGCACGCGAAACGACGACTGCGGGCTCGTAGCGCGGGAAACAGCGTCGCGATCAAACCGCGCGCGCAGCAGTGCAAAGCGCCGGATCATCCGATTTCAGCAATGTGCGATATCCGGCTGTCGTGCCCCGCGCGCCCGCGAGCGTCAAAGCCCGTCCGCGAATCGAAGCTTGATGTTCTTGGCGCTCCTGGTCCAACCAGGTCGGCCGATCAGAAGGGGGCGCTCGCCCGGCTTCGAGCGCAAAGGCGAGTGGCGTGAAAGCGACAGCACTCTCCCGGACTCGACCGCGGCAACCGCCGCTGCTCGCTCCGTCGGGGTCCCGGTGTCGAATCCCAGCTCTCGAGGCAGCAATTCGATCAACGGCGCGGAAGCATTCATACGCCCAATAGGGTGCGGTCCAATCTGAAGTGCTGCGCCGGGGGCCGAGCATCCATGGAACACCGGTTTACGCGACTCGGTTCGGTGGCAAACATAGGTACACGGGCTCCGGTACGCCCGTTCGGCGCCGCATGGCCGGGAGGTCCTGCGCCCCCGCGTGTGGCGCTTCACGGCTGTCCGCTACTCGGAAGCCCTCGTGGCGCTGCTTCGCCGTCGCCGCGACGCGGCGCTGGTGAGGTATGTCGGCGGTCTGTCGCCTCCAAGCGCGCTTCGCAGGTCGCCGATGGCCCTTTCCAAAGTAGCTTGGACTTCCATCAGTTTCGCCCTTCCTGCGGTGGCGGTCAGCGCCTTCTCGCCTTCCGTCGAGTTGGCGATTTCGAGGCGCAGGGCAATCAACGAATCGAGCAGCCTAGAGAGGTCTTCTGCTCGGGACCAAGCGGGAAGTGGTCCGTGATGGGGCGCCGAGTGTCTTCCACTGCTGAACCTTCCCTACCCTCGTCGATAGTAGCATCCACGCTGACACGGCGAAACGAAGGCGCACCGCGGCCCACACTTGAAATGTCGGCTAGTTCGCGAGCGACTCTCCACGACGTCACCTGGAGCCGAATGCACCAAATCGCAGGCGTCGGCGATGGGCTGGAGTGTTTTCCGTGTTGACGGCGATCGAGTCGCCGCGGCTGATAGGTCGCAGGTAAAGCTGCGCCGTCACCAACTTGTCCGGCACGGAGAGTAGCTTGCTGACGAGTTCAGCGATTTGCGTCGCATTAGCGTCCATGGTTGCCTCAATCGGCACTACTGGGGGTTGCGTGGCGTCGATCGGCCGGCCGCCCCGGACGTCGTCCCCCGATGGCCCAAGCATCAAGCGTGATTTTCCGTCGCGGTAACCCTCGGTCAAATGTTGTACGCAACCGTACAAACTAGCGGCGAGGCCCGCTGCACCAAGGGTGCGCCGCGATTGGGAGCTCAACCGTCGCGCCGGCCACGACTACGAGCTCGCTGCCGCCCGAGGCGGCGATCGACCCGTCCGAGGATGCGGTCAGCATCGACGCGGCGACAGCCACCATTTGAGGTGCGAGCATCGGCGCGGCGCATCCAGTTCTTCGATGCGCGGGTAAGCGCTGCTTACCGGAGGCGCACGTAACCGCTGACGCCTACACGCGACCCGTCAAGGCGAGAACCGTGGATTCTGCCCGTTGCGAAAGTCGCGGTTTCGCAAATGCCGAACTCGGCGGGCGTCAAGGGATGGCTCAGGTGGTAGCCTTGAATGTGGTCACATCCAAGGCGAAGGAGGAATGCGCGTTGCTGCTCGGTCTCCACTCCCTCGGCGACGACTTCCTTTCGAGCGCGTGCGCCATCGCAACGATGGCCGTCGTGATGGCGGCGGAGCCTTCGTCGGACGGAAGGTCCTTGACGAAGGATCGATCAATCTTCACGACAGACACCTCGAAGCGCTTGAGATACGCCAAGGAAGAGTAACCCGTCCCGAAATCGTCAAGCGCAAACCGCACGCCGCACTCGCTGAGTCGAGACAAAGTGGATTGAGTTCGAATGTCGTTTCGACAAGCAGACTCTCGGTAATCTCGAGATCGAGGTCCGTGGCGTTCATTCCGGAACTGCGAATGATTGCCTCGACCCGGTCAACGAAACCCTTCGCTTGAACTGCCTGGGCGACACATTGACGGCGATGCGCGGATCGCGATTCCCTCCTCTCGCCAAGCCAGGAATTGTCGGCACGCCTCCTCCAGCACCCACTCTCCAATGGAATCGATGAGACCGGTTTCCTCGGCCAGGTCGATGAAGCGAGGAGGCGCAAGGGTTCCCAAGCGGGGGTGATGCCAGCGTAGCAATGCCTCGACGCCCGAAATCCGTCCGTCGCGCAAGTTCTGCTGCGGCTGGTAGACCAAGGCGAATTCCCTGCGGTCGAGCGCCCGCCGGAAGGTCCCGGTCAAGTGCCATCCGAGCCACAGTCACTGCGTTCATCCGCCTCGCAATACACAAAGCGGCCCCGGCCACCCACCTTCGCGCGATACATCGCCATGTCGGCATTGCGGAGCAGGTCGTCGACAGTGCTCCCATCCATGGGATAGATCGCGATTCCAATGCTTGCGCCTCAGGAAGTGCGTTTCGCTGCCGACAGTGAATGGAGGGCGCAGGGATTCGAGAATGTGCTCCGCAATCATCTCCAGATCGCGAGGCGACTTGAATTGCGACACGATGACCGGTGAATTCATCGCCACCCAACCTCGCGAGTCGAGTCGGACTCCCGCGTACAGCGCCTTCAGGCGCTCCCGCGGTTTGTCGCAGCGCCTCACGCCGGCGGCGTGCCCCAGGCTGTCGTTGACGTTCTTGAATTGGTCGAGATCGATGAAGAGGGAGCGCAAACTGGGACCGTTCTGCGATGCGCCTGAACGAGCACCTGTGCGAGGCGGTCCTTGAAGTGATGTCGATTCGGCAGCCCGGTCAATGTGTCGTAGCTGGCCTGATAGTAGAGTTGCTCGTCCTTGGCGGCCGTTGCAGAATGCCACGCCGAGACGATCTCCGAGATTGCAGGCTCGGGCGCTCGTGTCGACATCGAGCACGAGCGTTTTTGCAAATCCCAGCACGATGACGCCGACGACCTCCTTCGACCAGACTATGGGAAAGGCGCACATGGACTCGGCGCCGAGCCGCACTGACCGGGCCAAAGTAGGCCGCCGCGGCAGCCTTGCGGTCCCGCCAGATGCCATCGGGGTGCGGCAGCAACTCGCGGAGTTCTCCCGTGCAATGGCAACGCTCGATGTCGACGCGGCCAAGGTGTACCTGATCCCGCGAATAGATCGACACGATGTCGGCAGAATGCCGGTCGCGTATGACGACGCTGACATAATCCGCCGGAACTATCTGGTGCATCCTGTAGGACAACGGTTTCTGCGATTCGATCGAGTTCGAGGCGCGCGAGAATCGCGTGGTCGATCTCGGAGAGTGTGCTGAGCGCCGTGAACTGACTGCCTCAGCCGATGCGCCATGGTGTTGAAGGCGGTCGCGAGCTCTCCGAATTCATCGTTGCCTTGTATGTTCACGCGCGCGGCGAAATCCCGGCTGGCAGCCCGCCGCGTGCCGGCGATAAGTTTCTCAAGCGGGCCCAGCGTCCGTCTGACCTGCGTAAGACTTAGCAGCGAGACCGTCAGCAGAGTCAGCACGAGAACCGGAAGAAAGATGGCTCCTGAATGAGACCGCCTGGCACCAGAGCCTCGGCTTCGGGCCTGACAGCAAGCACCGTCCAACCCTTGATCGGGAACCATGGCCGCGAAGAACAGTTCGCGTCGGCTTGCGAAGGACGCCTCCCCGCTCGCGCGTGAACGTGAACGTCTCCAATGTGGATCCACTTCCGCGGCGCGGGTGCTTCAGCTGCCGCAGGCGGAGCGGTTGGCGTCGAGCAGTACAACGGCCTGCCGCTCTCATCGGATACGCAGATGTCCGTCATTGCAGGCAACGTCGACGCATCGCCGAACAAGTAGTCGGGATCGATCTCGGCGACCAGAGTTCGTTCGAGCGGGGGTGCTACGTCGATCGCGCGCAGGCAGGAGGTCCGTGCGACGCCCCCTTCGCCGGGGGTCGTCGCGAGGACCGTGCTTGCCTCGGGCCAGGTGGAGGGCATCCCCGGCAGCCACCTGCGGCACGTCGGTCAGAGCACCGATGATCGGAGTCAGGTGTCCATGCGGTCCGACAACCGCCACTGCCTTGAAATGGCGCTGCAACCGCCGCTCGAGGTCCTGGTTCGAAACGACGTTGCTGCGTACCCTGTCCGCGATGTCAATTGCTTGTTGATCTGCGGTCAGCAGGCGGTCAAGGAGCGACGCCGCATAGGACTCGCCAACCCGCGCCAGCGCGACATGGCCCTCCTTCGCAAGCAGTTGTTGTACCTGACCAAGCGAAAGCACCGCAAGGGCGATGGCCGGCACGACGCCGATAGGGATGAACAGCAGTACGATTCGCCGTGCGATCTTGCTGCGGAGAAATGTTCCCTGCAGCTTCACGGGTCGTAATCGGACGCGACCCCAACAAACGCCCCGTGCGTTGGCGCGAATGATGTCATCGCGGCTGTGCCCGGCCGTCGTGAGGCGGTGCCGACCTACCGTCCGGGCCCATGCTATAGAGGTCGAAGTCGCTGTTGATCGGGACGATATTCTGTCCTTGCGAAATCCGCCGTTTCCGTTCACGTCGTCGTGACTCAGGTATTGGTAGCGATTGCCCCAAGGGTCGCGCATCGACTGGCGGCCGATATCCGCAGGGTCGCCGGGTAGCGTCCGGCATCCTCACCGGCTTTCTTGATTTCGGCCCCGGAGTCCCGCGATTTCGAAGACGGCCTTCGCCCTTCGCCCTTCTTTCCATGTACTGCCCGAACATCGAAGGGCGATCGCCACGAGAGTGCCGATGATCCCCACCACGAGAGCAGTTCTACGAGAGTGAATCCGTGCGGGCTCTTGACACGGGAGTTGCCCTTCGGCGGCACTTGTACGTCGCGCTGGCACGCCGCAAGCCCGAGAGGACGCGTGCCGCTGGGGCAGCGAGTCCACCACCGGCGTAAGGTGTAGGCGGCAGCATGTGATCGGTACGGCTATTATCATTATGTAAATGTGAGCAGATTAAGCAAGAACCAGGCCAGCGTGGCAACGGGAGGCGCGACTAGCTTGGCATCGGCCGGACTTTCTGGGCGAGCTGGATTCGCACTGCAGACCACAACATGTGCCAACGGATGGCGGTCTGTCTCGGGGCCGTCCTTGCCGCCACCGTCTCGCTCAGCGACCCTGCGCGCTGAGTGCGTCGCCGGGCATGTGATCACTCTGCGACAGAGGATGTCGGGGTCCACGCTTCTCCGATTCCTCGGCGCTCGCGCATCGCGCGGCCGATACGCGCGAGATCATCGTCGCTCAACAATCGCGCTGCCATCGGCAACAGGCTCGTCTTCCTCGCGCGCGATGTGGCGTTCGTAGAGTGACGACGAATGTTTCACATCATCGGTCGCGAGTGGCGTGGATTCGCCGGCCGCAATCCGTCCGAGCAAAACTCGTAGATGCCGCCAGGCCGCTTCCAGCGCGCGGTGATCCGCAATGAGTCCTTCGATCATTTCACGCAGGCAAATCGGTCGGACCCAGCCATCGAGTCGATCAAGGCAGGAAAGAGGTCCTCTTCCCTCGTCGGCATGATGGTGCCTGGCCGAGGTGTCGAAGTAGCGAATGACGTTGGCAACAGCCTTGCGGGCCTCCTCGTCGGCACCGTGTTCAACCAGGTGCGGCACGAGACGCCTCAATGTCGCGCACTGGATCTCGACGCGACCGTGGCAAGCGGAAAGCATCTCCAGGGGACCTCGGTTCCAGCGCCCGGCGGAGAAAATCCTGGAATCTTCATGCTCACCTTGCCAGTCCCCCTCCCCTTTGCGGAGACCGGATCGTGGCCTGATCACGGCCCAGCGCCGTCAAGTCAGGTACGGTAAACGTTCCCTGCAATGACAGGAGCTCGGAGCCGATGCAGGCGCGCCAACCTGCTCCAGGCATCGATTTCCCCTTGCCTGTCAGTTGCACTCGACCCGACGGCGGTCGGTGCGACTGATGCTTCGCCTGACCAGCCCCGCAACCGCGCATCTCGAGACCAGCGACACGACCCCGTGATGCTTTGTTGCTTGCGAGGCGCTCCGCCAACTCTCCTATCGTCGCCCATTCGCGCCCGGGAAAGCCCTTGATCTGGAGCATCAGAAGATATTGCAACCGGGGTGATGCCCTTCCTGTGCGTTACCTTTCGCTGAAGTGAAGATAGCGGCGCAGCTGGTAGCGAAACTGGGCAGTTTCAAAATCGAGTTTGCGACATGTGGTGGTCGGGCATCTTTCACGCTTAGCCTTTCATGGCGCTTTATATCATATTGTGATATATTTTTGCGGAGGCCATTCGACACTCGTGCGGTCTGTTCGTCACCAGCACACCATTGCCCGACATGCCGACGCCTTCGCGACGGATCACGCGCTCGTGAAACTCGCAACATTCTCTCGGATCTGCATCTGAGCCGCGCCGCGCTGGCGCTCCCCAAGAACGACGCCGGGGTGGCAGTCCTGGCGGGGACATTGCCCGCCCGCGGGAGGCAGTCGCCTGGGCGTCAGGCTTTGCCGGCACCACGTCGTCTACGTTCCCGGCAACCACGAGTTCTACGGTGGCAGCCTTCCGGTACGGTCGCTGCGCTCAGGCAGGAATGCGCCGGGACAAACATCCACGTGCTCGACAACGACGAAGTCACCATCGATGGCGTGCGCTTTCGTGGAACGACGCTGTGGACGGATTTCATGCTGTTCGGCGAAGGCGAGGCACGGCGGGCGGCGATGGAGGAAGCACAGCGTTTCATGCGCGACTTCAGCAGGATTCGTGTTGGCGACGCCCGGATGCGCTGTTCACCCCCGCCGATTCCACGGCGCTATTCCACCTCAACGCCGGGTGGCTCGAGCGCAAGCTCGACCGAACCGTACGACGGTCGCGACGGTGGTCGTCACCCACCATGCGCCGCATCGCGCAAGAGCATCCATCCCCGGTTTGCCGATTCATTCGCTGAATGCGTAGCTTCGTGTCCGATGCGGAGCACCTGCTGGATGGAACCCGCGCGCGCCTCTGGATACACGGACATACCCACGACAGCTTCGACTATTGTCCTGAATGGAGTTCGGGTGGTGTGCAACCCGCGCGGCTATGCGGAGAATGGGGTGAACTGAGAATCCCCTGTTCGATGCGAATTTCCTGGTCGAAGTCGATTAGCGCAACATGGCGCTCCCACGCCCCGCCGATGGCAACCGCATCCCAGTCGCTGGCGGATAGACCCGATTGAAGCTCTGAGAGAGAATTACTGTGGAACACGACACCTACCCGGACGTCACGAAAGAGCTGGCACAAAAGCGCCGCGAGCTTGCGCCCGACATCTACGCCGCTTTCGGGCGTTCGGCCAGCGCGTCTTCGCCGACGGCGCGCTGCCGTCGAAAACGAAGGAGCTGATTGCGGTCGCGGTGGCGCATGTGACCCAGTGCCCATACTGCATCCGTGGCCACACGACGCTCGCCATGCAGAAGGGCGCGACCGGAACAGGAAATCATGGGAGCCATATGGGTTGCCGCCGAAATGCGGGCCGGCGCTTCGTATGCGCACTCCATCCTCGCTATCGATACGATGAATCACGCGGAAGCGAAGCCGGGTCAATAGGCGACAACAACGCGCGTCTATTCGCGTGTCAGACGGGTAGGCAATCGCCACCCGCACTAGCGTGAACGGCTCTGCGGATTGCGTTCGAGGGAGGCCGCTCGGGACTCCGGGCAGACCTTATCGCCGACTCTGATAACCCCGACTGGCCGGGCCCGTAGGATTGCCGCCGAGATTAAGCGGTGGTCCAGTCAGTGCTTCATCCTCTTCGGCCGCGCGAGGCCTTCAGGCCATCGCGATAGCCACGCCCGCGCTCCCGGCTGGCTTTGTCTGGGCCGCCGTCGGCAAGGCGCATCCATTCCTCATGCTCGGCTTCTGTGCCGAAGAGCTCGCCCTGAAATCCGCGGCGCACCCGCGTTGATACCCGTGCCAATAGTCCGCGTGCTCCCGCGGCGGGAAGCCATCCGTGCCTTCGTCATCAACGACAGGAACCGACTCTCGTTCATCGGCTGGCCCTCCAGCATCTTCATCCCTGCGACAGTATCATACGCCGGCGGCCATGGGCAATGGTACGGACCCACCCGCTTCGATCAGCTCAATCCCGTGACGGGCACGGCGGCGCCATGGATCGCGTGCGCGGACTCCGACGCCAGGAACGCGATCACTCGGGCAAGGTCCATCGGCGCGACCCACTTCGACGGATCGGCCTTGGGCATCGCGGCGCGATTTTCGGGCGTATCGATGACCGTCGGGCAGGACGCAGTTCACGTTGATGTTGCTGCCCGCGCAACTCCGCCGCCATGGCTTCGGTAATGCGGATCACGGCGCTCTTGGACGCGACATATGCCCCATCTGCGCCACGCCCTTCTGCGCCGAATGGGCGCCCGCATTGACGATCCTTCCACCTCCGCGATCCAGCGCATGTGCGGAACCACGGCCCGGACCATGTTCAGCATCGTTCGCACGTTGAGATCCCACATGAGCTCCCACGTGGCATCCGGGGCTTCATGGACGGCTTCTCCCATCCGAAAGCCACCCGCCAGATTGCAAAGCGCGTCGATGCGGCCGAAGCGTTCGACCGCAGCCGCGACCGAAGCCGTGACCGCCGACGCATCGAGAAGGTCGGTCGCCAGATACAGCCGGCCGGCATCCTCGTCGCCATAGGTTCGTCGCAATCCGATCGGCGCTCCGATCGACGAGCGCCAGGCGCGCGCCCGACGAAGCCAAGGTCTCCACGACCGCGCGACCGAGGTTGCCTGAGGCGCCCGTCACCATCACCACCGTCGGCTCGACGCTCACTTCGACGCTCTCCGACGCCTCAGCCCGCGGGAGCGCCGAACCTGGCGAACGCGCTTGTCGATCAATCGGGCGAGCTCGATGTCGTTGATGGAAAGCCCGTCCGCGTCGTGCGTGGTGAGCGAGATCGTGACGCGGTTGTAGACGTTCGACCATTCGGGATGATGATTCCGCTTTTCCGCGATGAGCGCGACCTGCGTCATGAAGGCGAACGCCTCCGCGAAGTCCGCGAAGACGAAGTCCCGATGAATGACGCCGCCGCGCTCGGCGCTCATGCGCCACCCCGGCAGCCCCGCGAAGCCAGTTCGCGAGCGGACGATGGATCCAGCTTCTTCATCGCAAAATCCCTCTACGGTTTGCCAAGCTTCGTGCCGCCTGCCTTGCTTTGCGTATTCTACGAAGGGAAAATGGACAGCGTACTCGCGATGAGCGGCAAATGACAGACGATGCAGGGGAGCTTCGCGAGCGCCAGCGCCCGGTTTCCCGAACGCATCATCATCCGCGAAGGTCGGTTTGCGGGATGGCCTGCAGAGCATTGCCGCCATCATGCCGACGCCCCGCAAGATCGAATGGATCCAGGCCGCGCATCGCGGCGGGCCAGCGCGAGATCGAAGTCGGGTCGTTCGTCCCCGCGAGGCTTTTGCCTCAGCTCGCCGACACGGCGGAGCTCGTGGCTTTGCCAAGACCCTGCCCGGATTGGTGGTGTCCGTCCTCGTTCCTAACCTGAGAGGCGCCGAGAAGCCATCGAAGAGCCGCCGCTCACGTCATGCTCGTCCCGCTCTCGGCAAGCCACGCGCATAGCCTCGCCAACCTGCGCAAGCCGCCGGACGAGGTCGTGGCGGAGGTAGGACGCATTCGGGCGGCGCGGGACGCCGCGGGCTCCAGGACGATCATCGAAGTCGGCATGTCGACGGCGTTCGGATGCACGATCCAGGGTCGCGTCGAGCCGAGCGAAGTCCTGCGATTGATGCAGGCCGTCCTCGACGCCGGGGCCGATCGCGTCGGTCCCGCCGATACTGGTCGGCTATGCGGACCCCCGAATGGTGCGCGAGCTTTTCGAGGAGGCGCTTTCGCGTCGTCGGCGACGATCGCCTCTGCTGCGGGCACTTTCACGATACGCGCGGCCTGGCGCTCGCGAACATCTATGCGGCCCCACGAGCTTGGCGTCAGGCGGTTCGACGCGTCGCTCGCCGGCATCGGCGGCTGCCCGCATGCGCCGGGCGCGAGCGGCAACGCCTCGACCGAGGATCTCGCGTACATGCTCGCGAGCATGAACATCGACACCGGCATCGACCTCGACCGGTTGCTTGCTCTGCGTGCGAAGATTGCGGAGTGGCTGCGGGGTGAAACGCTTCATGGAACGCTTTGGCTCGCCGGTTTGCCGAAGACGATGATGGCCTCCGGCGCGGCCATCCAGGCAGCCTGACATCGCGGGCAATGCTAACGTCGAGCGATCGAGACGAGGCTTCGAGCAATGGCTGATCTCTTCGGAAAATCCGATGGGACTGATGGGCTTCGAGTTCGTCGAGTTCGCCTCCCCGTCGCCGAACGTGCTCGAGCCCGCGTTCGAGATGATGGGGCTTCACAGCGCGTCGCGAAGCACCGTTCGAAGAACGTCGCGCTGTACCGTCAGGGCGACATCAACTTCGTCGTCAACCAGCGAGCCGGGCGAGCGCTCGCGGCATATTTCGCCGCGGAGCACGGCCCATCGGCCTGCGGGATGGCCTTTCGCGTCAAGGATTCGCACAAGGCGTATGCGGCGAGCGCTCGAGCTGCGGCGCGCAGCCGATGGACGATGCCCACCCGGTCCGATGGAATTGCACCTGCCTGCGATCAAGGGCATCGGCGGCGCGCCGCTGTACCTGATCGACCGCTTCGAGCGACGGCAAGTCGATCTACGACATCGACTTCGAGTTCATCGACGGGCGTCGATCGCCATCCCAGAGGGTCACGGCCTCAAGCTCATCGATCACCTGACGCACAACGTCTACCGCGGCCGCATGGCGTACTGGGCCGCGCTTCTACGAGCGGATCTTCAACTTCCGCGAGATCCGCTACTTCGACATCAAGGGCGAATACACGGGCCTCACGTCGAGCGCGATGACGGCGCCGGACGGCAAGATCCGCATTCCGCTCAACGAAGAAGTCGTCGAAGACCACGGGCCAGATCGAAGAGTTCCTGATGAAGTTCAACGGCGAGGGCATCCAGCACATCGCGCTGCTCTGACCGACGATCTGCTCGCAAGACCGTCGACAGCCTGCGAGGCGCCGGCGTGCCGCTGATGACGGCGCCGCCGGCGACGTACTACGAGATGCTCGCCGAGCGGCTGCCCGGGCATGGCGAGAGCCGAGCCGAGCTGCAGGCGCGCGGCATCCTGCTCGACGGCACGACGGAGGGCGGCAAGCAAGCGCCTGCTGCTGCAGATCTTCTCGCAGACGCTGCTGGGCCCGGTGTTCTTCGAGTTCATCCAGCGCAAGGGCGACGACGGCTTCGGCGAAGGCAACTTCAAGGCGCTGTTCGAAGTCGATGGAGCGCGACCAGGTGCGCCGCGGCGTGATCGAGACGACGTAGCGCCCGAGTTCCCCGCCTGGGGAGCTACCCGACTCTTCAGGGTGTCCGGATAGCGCTGCCGCCGCCTGACGTAGTCCGCCGTGTTGAAGCGCAGCATCTCGACGTCCTTGTCGGTCAGCTGCGCGTAGCAACCCTGCCGGGCACGCCGAGGATCAGCGGAGCGGGCCTCGAAGGTCTTCTCCCTTCCCGGCACGATCGTACCTGCGCCCACCAGGCAATCATCGCCGATCGACACCTTGTTCATCACGACCGACTGAATGCCGATGAGCGCGCCGGCGCCGATCGTGCATCCGTGCAGCATCGCCTGGTGGCCGACCGAGACGCCCTCCCCGATCGTCAGTGGAAATCCGACATCGTTGTGCAGGACGGCGTTGTCCTGGATGTTGGTTTCCGCTCCGACGATCGATGGGCTCGTTGTCGCCGCGGAGGCTCGCTCCGGCCAGACGCTCGTGCGCTCGCCCAGGACCACCTTCCCGATCAGTCACCGCGTCCTCGCTGACGAAAGCGGAGGCCGGCACGACGGGTCGCTCACCTTCGCCGAATTAAATCGCCATGGCCGCTTTCCGTGGGGCTATTCCGACGGACGATAACCCTCGCGTCTTCGGATAACATGGTGTCCCCGTTGCGGTTCACTGAGGAGCGTCACGTTGACCTGCTGCCAGGACACCCTCGAAGTGGAGGCACGATTCTACAGGCCGGCTTGAGCTATCAGTCCGGCTTTGCGAACGAGTTCGCCACCGAAGCATTGACCGGCGCGCTGCCGGTGGGCGCAACTCGCCGCAGCGCTGTCCGTACGGCCTCTATGCCGAGCAGCTCTCCGGGTACCGCGTTTACCGCGCCGCGCGGCGGCGAACCGCCGCTCGTGGTCTCTATCGAATCCGGCCGGCGGTGACGCGCATCAAGCCGTTCCGGAAGATCGGACGATGGTCGCCTCGTCGGAGCGTTCGACGCGGGCCGTCACGCCGCCGCATCAGTTGCGCTGGGATCCGTTGCCGTTTCCCGATTCACACCGCCGATTTTGTCGACGGCATCGTCACGATGGCCGGCAACAAGGCGTGCGGAATCCACATTTACTGCCGCCAACCCGCGTCGATGGCTCACCGGCTACTTCTACGACGCCGACGGCGAGCTGCTGATCGTGCCGCAACAAGGGACGATTGCAGCTCTGCCACCGAGCTGGGCGCGCTCGATGTCGAGCCCAGCGAAATTGCGGTCATCCCACGCGGAGTGCGCTTCCGGGCCGAGTTGCCGGACGGCAGCGGCGCGCGGCTACATCTGCGAGAACTTCGGCGCGCTGCTTCCGGCTGCCCGACCTGGGACCGATCGGCTCCAACGGCCTGGCCGAACCCGCGCGATTTCCTCGACACCCGTGGCCGCCTACGTAGAATCGCGACGGGCCGCTTCGAGCTCGTCGGCGAAGTTCATGGGCGGTCTGTGGTCGCGCCGAGATCGGACCATTGCGCCGCTCGACGTCGTGGCCTGGCACGGGAACTACGCGCCGTACAAGTACGACCTGCGCCGCTTCAACACGATCGGCTCGATCAGCTTCGACCATCCCGATCCGTCGATCTTCACTCGTGCTGCACTCGCCGTCCGACACGCCGGGCATCGGACAGCATCGACTTCGTCGATCTTCCCGCCGCGCATGCTGGCGATGCAGGACACCGTTCCGTCCGCCCTGGTTCCACCGCAACGTCGCCGAGCGAGTTCATGGGCCTGATCGCACGGCGCGCTACGATGCCAAGGCCGAAGGCTTCGTGCCCGGCGGCGCCATCGCTGCACAACTGCATGACGGGACACGGGCCCGACGCCGACACGTTCGACAAGGCATCGGCCGCCGATACGTCTGAAGCCGCACTACGTCAAGGACACGATGGCTTTCATGTTCGAAACCGCGGACGTGATTCGCCCCACGGAGCTTGCGCCTCCGCACGAGCGAGCTGCAGGCGGACTACGCCGAATGCTGGCAGGGACTCGGGAAGCGCTTCGATCCGTCGAAGCCCTGAGGAGCCTGGTACTCGCACGGTCATCCGTGCCGGAAACGGCACGCGGTGACAGCACCGGAAACGACAAGCCCCGCGACGCGGGGCTCGTGCGCGTGGTGCCGGGCCGGCGTTTACCTGCGACGCGCGCGAGGCCGAGCCCGGACAAAGCCGATGCCAAGGAGCGCGAGCACGCCGGGTTCCGGCACGGCCGTGATGGAGCCGAACAAGCCATCGACCTCGTCGTTGATCCCGGCCGCGAAATACAGCTTGGCCGGGTCGCCTCCGTTGCCGCCATTCCCGAACGTCAGTCCCCACAGCCCGGTATTCGCGATCGGTGTGCCGTTGTTGTCTTGGAGCTGGCCGGGGAAAGCGCCCGTCTGGAAGTTGAATGCGCTGATGCGGCCATCTTCTTCGTTGCCCACCAGCAGCGCCCCGCCGAACTGGCCGAAGGTCGACGGCGCGAGCGTCACGCCCCACGGAGAGTCGAGCGGCCCGCCGTCGGCGTTCGACGAGACACGCCGCAGAAAATTCCCGTTGAAGTCGAACGCGTCACGACGCCGCCGCCGGAAGTCTCGTTCTCGTAGGTGACGAGGAGCAGGCCGCCGACCTCCTGGGACGTTGTAGACGGTGAAGCCCGCGGGGAGGTTCAGGGTCGGTAAATGAACCGGAGAGGCTGACCTGAGCAAACAAAGGGTTGGAAGACGTCGATCGTGTTCCCTGCGGAATTCGCGGCATACAGGAAATTTCCGGAGCCGTTGTTGCCGAGCGCCAACCCGGTGTAGACCGCCCCGGGGTCGTAGCCACGATTTGCGCGAGCGTGCCTTGGGCGCCGTTCCATCCGTCGATCGTTCCGTTCAGGTTGGCGAACAGGAATAGCGCTTTCCCCCAGTCGTCAGGGCAAAATCGCTCGATCGGGTTGAACACCTGCTCCGGTCGGACCCGACGGGTCGCCCGCTCCCGGGATGGTCACGATGAGCGCTTGCGGCTGCCCGGCACTGTTGTAGAGCGTCGCCGTGCCGGTGGCTTGATTCCGAAACCCAGAACGGGCTCGTCGCGCTCTTCGAGATGCCCCATGGATTCTTGAGGTTCGGATCGGTAAACGCCGCGAGGCCCGGGATGTCCGAGACGAGATTTGACTGGACGAACCCGGCAACCGCGGGGGCCGTCGCGGCGAGCAGCGCCGCACAACCCGATCGCGAACGCGTGCAAATGCCGAAGTCATTGCTTTTGGAATCCGGGCCGCGGCTCCTCCTGAAGGAAGGGTCCGGCAGTGTTAGTCGGGTAGGCTGCCGGAGGCGCGCGCTGCTCGACGAGGGCACGCTGCGGGGGCGACGATTTCGGCGACGCCGCGTGGTTCGCCGTCTCGATGACGACTCCCATAGGATGGTGCGAGGCGACAGTCTGCCAATGTTCCCCCTCGCAAGCACGGTCGTCAAACCGTGTACGAAGGCGCGTACAATCCCCGCGAAGCCTTTATTCCGCCGGCTGGCGCGAGTCTGTACGCCTCCGTACACGGTTACCACTGTCGGCCGAATCGGTCTAGCCCTTCCTCACCGGAACGGCCGCGGTGGCTGTCGCGCAACTGGCGCACCCGGCAACACGGAGGTCGCACATCTTGGCACTGGAGTTCCTGCTGCAAGCGGCTGCAGCAACCGGCCTGCAGTGGGCGAGGTTGAGACAATCGTTTCCGCCCGGCGGCATCACGGGCGCGGCCGGACCGAAACAGGACCACGGCCACCCGCGACCACTATTTCAGCGGAGGTCCTCTTCTCGCTCGCCGTGACGGCGTTCGTGATACGTGCAAGCCATGCTCGACAGCGTTCATCCTGGCGTCCATCGACCCCGGGACCGTCTCTTCGGGCATCCTGGGTATTCCTGCGCTGTTCGGCGCAATGACGGCGGATACCTCTGGAGGTCATGTCCGGCAGGTGGCGCACGCTGTTTCCAGTTGCATCTGCACTCCGACCATCTGAAGTCGGCATCGGGACGCCTAGCCACCGGCGAACCGCCGTCCAGAAACTACGAGCCCGACGAAGCGTGGGGGCCCATGTAGCAACCCTGAGTCCGGATCACTGGCTGCGGCGCGAGAGCCGAGCAACGAATCTACTGGATCGTGAGGCTTGCCACCTGCGGCGTGGAGGCAAGGTCCGCGACGTCGACCAGCGTGGCGTTCACGAAGTGCAGGCGACGCTCACCGTTGATCGGCGAGCCGTAGCTCCATTCCTCGGCGCCACTCGCGCGCCCTCTTCTCACGCGTAATGCGCGTGGGCACGCCCCAGCCCGGCAGGTTGAGCACTTCGTCGTCCGACATCCCAGCGATCAGCGTGCGGCGGAAGGCCAGACCTGCCGCGAGCTGCAGCTACCGGGATCGATGCGCCTGGTTGGAGCTGAAACCGCTGCTGGCGTTTGAGCGTCCGTCAACGATGCGCGCGCAATCGTCGCCAACCGCATCTCGGGTCTGTCCGTTTGCGCAAGGCATCGACTGATAGGCGATGGTCTCGCCGTCGACGCATTTGAAGATGCCTTGCGCGGTGGCAGCATGCAGCACCTGCAGCCAAGCATCGCAGAAGGAGACACGCAGCATGGATCGAATTGGACTCATGGGTCCATGCTGGCCAAGTGTGCATCATGCCCGCCGTAGGTGGTGCTCCGCCTTCGCCTGTAGGGTTCATTCCGCGCATTCGATGCGGCATTCCCGGACATCTCATTCGCACAACTGCGAGGGATTTATTCGATTCCCGGATACCTCGCCGCATCGCAGCTACCGTGACGGATTATTCATTCGGGAAATATGCTTAGCCTCGTTCTTATTACCTCGCCGCGCACTCCGGAATAAACCGGCGTGCGGAAGGTATACAGTTGGCACTGGTCAGCGTCCGTTCATCGTCCGGATTCGGCCTTTGATCGCACGCTGCCCGTCAGCGAGCCTGCTCTCGCATACTTGCGCAAATGCAGTTTCCGTTGGCAATGAAACGGAGGCAGGAATGGAATTGGGATTGATTGTGCTGGGCTTCGTCGGTGTCGTTCTCGTGTTCGCCTTCCTGCATGTCCTCAGCAAGATGGCGAGCGAGCGGGAATCAGTCGCGCGTCGCAAGCTAGCGCACGCAGGCCTTCATTGTCCGGCGACACGATCACCTACGCCGGCCTACAGCTGACTGACTCGGCCCGTTGCCCGTCAGTTTCAGCTCGGTGATCCGTTTGAACGCCGTGCGCAGGCTCTTCTTTGATGCGCGCCGCGAAATCTCGCGTCTTCCGCAGGTAGCGCCTGGGCCAGACGAACTGCGTCGCCAGGATCGAAAGCCCGATCGGAATGACAACGATCGCGGGCCCCGGCAAGACGATCGAGAAGCAAGCCCTATGAGGGTGACCGAGCCGCCGACGATGGCGACGCCGATCCGTTTGGCGAGGCATCCCTTCGGCGCGTCTTCGCCATCGGCGTCCACCCAAAACAATCCCAACCCGTCAGCTCGCGAGGCCGTGTGGCTTGCGACCGCGACGTTGGTAGCGCTCTCGGGCGCGGGCGCGACGACACGGCTCGGCCGAGCCGATATTCATGATGAAGTCGCCGTGGCGATAACGCGCCGGAGGCGTCGTGCATCCGCCAAGCATCATGACGAGCATCGCCACGAGAAGCACATCCGCGACGATCAGAAATGTGACCCCTGGGTACGTCGTACATCGCCTGCTCCTTTGACTCCGATGCCCGAATTGACTCCAAGGAGCTGGACTCGTAGGCGGGGCAGGAGCCCTCGTGTAGGCCATCGCCCGATATTGGCGTCGGCACGCCGGCCCCGCGGAATTCGGCGGAGCCAAGCTTAGCCGGACGATGTGCGGTCCCGCACAGACCATAGTCCTTGATTTCCTTAGATTTCCCATATCGGCGCAGGTCGCGCCTTGGCTCAGAGGCGAAGCCCATGGCATACGGCGACAACAGCGACGCAAGACGCAGGAATGGTCACCGGCCTTTTTACCGACCGGGATGGTGCGGAACGGGCGTATGCGGTCGATCGCATCGCGGGGTTACGGCAAGGGACAGAAATCAACGTCTGTGATGACCGACGAGACGCGCAAGCGCCTCTTCCCCGAGGACGGCCTCGTCACCGAGCTCGGTACGCAAGGCAGCCGAGGAAGGCGTGGACCCCGGCAATCCCAAAGGCGGCACGTTGGCTACCGTCACGACGGCCCTCAGCGCGATCTGGCGCGGCGGGCGCGGTGCTTCTGTCTGCCGGGTCTCGGCATCGCCGCCGCCGGCCCGGTCGCCGCGGCGGTGGCCGGCGCGGCGACCGCGGGCATCGCCGGTGGTCTGATCGGGGCGTTGCACCATTGGGGCATCCCCAGAATCGCGCCAGGAAGAATACGAACTCGGGATCAAGCATGGGGCGGCATCCTCCCGGGCGTGAAGCCGCACTCCGATGCCGACGCCGGGTATTTCGAAGAACAGTGGAAAGTGGATCAAGCGGAGTCATGTCCACGCGTAGCGGCTCGTCACGCCGGCGACGGCGGTCGTCCGCGGCGTTGCCGCTTCGTTCGGATCGCCGCCCTCATGCTGCTTTGTCCTGAGGACCTCGAACCCTGCTCCCGTCCCGGTTGCCGCGCAGGCGGCTGTGAGGCGCACAGGAGAGGCGCCGCTTTCCGTGTGCTGGCAATGCGGCGTCGTCATGTCCACGCGGTCGACGATATACGTTTGCGTCGAGTGCGCGCACGCGGACGCCCCGGCAATCGCAAAGGAACCTAGCCATGGCCCGCGCGATCTGGAAAGGCGCCATCAGCTTCAGGCCTCGTCAACATTCCGGTCGAGCTCTATCCGGCGGAGGACCGCAAGGCGTTCAAGTTCTCGATGCTCGACAAGCGCGACCTCTCGCCCGTCGGCTACAAGCGCTACAGCAAGAAGACCAACAAGGAAGTCGAGTGGTCGAACATCGTCAAGGGCTACGAGTACGAGAAGGACCAGTACGTCGTGCTTGTCCGACGAGGACTTCCGGCGCGCGAACGTGAAGGCGACGCAGACGATCGACATCCAGGCGTTCGTTGCCGGCGGACGAGATTCCGGTCGAATACTTCGAGTCGCCCTACTATCTCGCGCCCGGCGCCCGCGGACAGAAGGTGTACGCGCTGCTGCGCGAAACGCTGCGTTCGTCGAAGCGCATTGCCGTCGCGCAGGTCGTCATTCGCACCACGCAGCACCTCGCCGCGATCGTCGTCGAATGGCCGCGCACTGATGCTCAACACGCTTGCGCTATCAGGACGAGCTCGCGCGACCCCAAGGGTCTCGAGCTGCCGGCGGAAGGGCTGAAAGCGGCCGGCGTGACGGCCAAGGAAGTCGCGCTCGCCAAGCGCCTCATCGACGACATGACCGAGCACTGGAAGCCGGGCGAGTTCAAGGATACGTACCACGACGATCTCATGGCGCGCATCAAGCAAAAGATCAAGCACGGGCAAACCAAGGAGATCACCGAGCCCGGCAAGGACGATGAAGAGGAGCCGCGGTCGCGCAAGTCATCGATCTTGCCGAGCTGCTGAAGCAAAGCCTCGCCGAAAAGGCGGTGCGCCACGCAAGGCAGGCGCGCGCAAGGCCGCCGCGACGCGCGCGAAACCGGCGTTGCGCGTGTAGCGAGCTCGCGCGGCGCGCCAAGCGACGGCCAGGCGCAAGCGCGCCTAGACTCGCGACGCGGCGCAGGGCGATCGCCATGGGACTGGAGAAATATCGAGGCCAAGCGCAACTTCAGCATCACGCCCGAGCCGCGCGGCAAGGTCGCGCGCAGCGACCAAGCGCGCGCTGTCGTTCGTGGTCCAGAAGCACGCGGCGAGCCACCTGCATTACGACTTCCGCCTGGAGCTGAATGGCGTGCTGCTGAGCTGGGCCGTTCCCAAGGGTCCGAGCCTCGATCCGCGCGGACAAGCGGCTCGCGATGCAGGTCGAGGACCATCCGCTGGAATACGGAGGCTTCGAAGGCGTGATCCCGGAGCAGCAGTACGGCGGCGGGCACCGTGATGCTCTGGGATCGCGGCACGTGGGTGCCCAAGGAAGACCCGGTCGCCGGCTACGCGAAGGGCCATCTCAAGTTCGAGCTCGACGGCGAGAACCTGAAGGGCGGCTGGACGCTGGTGCGCACGCGCGGCAGCAAATACGGCGGCAAGACCGGCGACAAGGCGTGGCTGCTGATCAAGGAAAACGACGAGTACGCGCGCCCGGGCGCGCCGTCCATCGTCGACGACCGCGCCGAACAGCGTCACGACCGGACGGAGCCTCGAGGAAATCGCCGCGGCGCGCACGCGCGTCTGGCAATCGAAGTTGTCGGTGAAGGAAAACGTGGCGGCCGGCGCGATCGCCAAGACCAAACGCGGCGACGGCAAAACGCGGCCGCGCGGCAGAAGCGTCGCCGAACGGACGTGAAAGGCGCAAAGCCCGCCAAGTCGCCGGCGATGCTGTCGCCGATGCTCACGACGCTGGTGGCGAGCGCGCCCACCGGACCGGATTGGCTGCACGAGATCAAGTACGACGGCTACCGGATGCTCTGCCGCATCGAAAGCGGCAAAGCGCGGCTCGTTTCGCGCAATGCGCAAGGACTGGACGGACGTCTTCGCCGGCATCGCGGCCGACCTCGCGAAGCTGCCGGTGCGCACGGCGTGGATCGACGGCGAGGTGGTGGTGCTCGACGCGCGCGGGCCGCACCAGCTTTCAGGCGCTGCAGAATGCGCTGACGCACCAAGGGCGCGCCGCTGTCGTTCTTCGCGTTCGACCTGTCTCATCTCGATGGGTACGACTTGCGCGCGCGTCGCGCTGACCGAGCGCAAGCGGCTGCTGCGCGGCATCGTCGGCGACGGCGTCGGCGCGATCCGCGTCGGGCCGGAGCTCATGGGGCACGGCGACGAGTTCTTCAAGCAGGCGTGCACGCTCGGGCTCGAAGGCGCGGTCTGCAAGCGCGCCGATTCGCTCTACCGCGACGGTCGTCGCACGCGCGACTGGGTCAAGGTGAAATGCACGCGCCGGCAGGAAATGGTGATCGGCGGCTTCACCGATCCGCAGAGGCTCGCGCAGCGGATTCGGCGCGCTGCTGCTCGGCGTCTACGACAACGGCGAGCTCCGCTACTCCGGCAAAGTCGGGACCGGTTTCGACCAGCAATCGCTCGACCGGATTGCACAAGCTCCTCGTCAAGCGTGGAGCGGGACGAAGCCGGCGTTCGTGAATCCGCCGCGCGGGTTCGAGGCCAAGGGCGCCCATTGGGTCAAGCCCGACCTGGTCGCGGAGATCGCGTTCACCGAATGGAGCGACGACGGCGCGCTGCGCCATCCGTCGTTCCAGGGCTTGCGCGCCGACAAGAAGGCGACCGACGTCGTGCGCGAGGAGCCGCAAGCCGCACGGCTCGCAAGCGCCGCCGCCAAGGCGCCCGGTGCACGCGACGCCAAATCGGCCACGACGAACGACGGCCGCGAAGCCACGCGAAAGCCGACGGTCGCCGGCGTTGCCATCTCGCATCCGGACAAGCTCTATTTTCCGGAAGCCGGCATCACCAAGATCGAAGTCGCGCAATACGCACGAGCGGATGGCGTCGTGGATCCTGCCGCACGTCGAGGATCGCCCGCTGTCGCTGGTCCGTTGTCCCGATGGCTGGAACCAGCAGTGCTTCTATCAGAAGCACGCCGACAAGAGCGTGAACGCCGCAGTCGACCGCATCGAGGTGCCGGAAGGCGACGGGACCGCGATGTACATGGGCGCGAGCAGCGCCAAGGCGCTCGTCGCGCTGCGTCCAGTGGGGCGTGCTCGAATTGCATCCGTGGGGCTCGCGCACGCCTCGCCTCGACCGCCCGGATCGGCTGATCTTCGATTTCGATCCCGACGAGGCCGTGGCCTGGAAGGACCTCGTCACCGGCGTCGAACTGTTGCGCACGCTGCTGGGCGAGCTCGAGCTCGAAGGCTTTCTCAAGACGACCGGCGGCAAGGGACTGCACGTCGTCGTTCCGATTCGCACGACGCTCGATTGGGCGCAGGCGAAAGGCTTCACCCGCGCCGTCGCCGACTTCATGGTGACGCACCTTCGCCGACCGCTTCACGGCGACCGTGTCGAAGGCGCGGCGCAAGGGCAAGATCCTCATCGACTACCTGCGCAACGCCGAAGGCGCCACCGCCATTGCGCCGTACGGCGGTGCGCGCGCGCGCAACGCGCCGGTCTCCATGCCGATCGCGTGGGAGGAGCTCGCGACGCGACGTCGCGTTTCGACCACTTCAACCTGCGCAACGCCGAGCGAGCCGCCTGGCGAAGCAGAAACGCGATCCGTGGCGCGACTTCGACGACAACGAAGCAGACGATCACCAAGGCACACGGCAAGCGCGTAGGATTCACGCTTTAGAATTTGCCCTGCATTCGGCTCGAGCGACGCCGCATGCAGAGCTGACTGCCAATGCGCCTCCCTACCGTCACGCTGCGCGAGAACGCGCTGCTTTACGTCGTCAAGCTGATCACGGGCTCGATGATCGTATGGTACGGACTGCGCGCCGTCGGCATACCGGAGCCTTACTGGGCGATGATCTCGCTCATCGTCGTGACCGGAACCCGACGTACGCGTCGCCACGAAGAAGAACGTCCGCGCGCGGTTGATCAATACGGCGCCAACGGCGCCGTCGTGGCCTGCCTCGCGCTCTTCGCTTTCGGCGCGAGCTTCTCGATGATGGCGGCGATGACCGTCGCGGTCCTGATCGCGATGATCTGGCAGAACTATCCGGAGAACTGGCGCCTCGCGCCCAACACCGCGGTGATCCTGATGGCGGCCGCGCGCTCAACGGCAGCGGCCTGCCGGAAGAAGTCCGTCTGGCGATGTTACCGCGTGCTCGAAGTGGTGACGGGAAGCGCAGTGGCGCTTGCTGCAAACCGTCGTCTACGCCTACGCTGGAGCTGACTCGCTGGCGCGATCTGACGCTCCCGCTCTGAGTCGCGATCTCGACGCCGCCGCCGTCACCGGCGCAGCGGGCGAAGCGCCTGCCAGACGCGCTCGCTCGTCAACGGCATCTGCAGATCGCGCTCGCCGTCGTCGTCGCGCACCGGCGCGCGCCAGCGCGTCGATCACCGCGTTGACGACCGCCGGCGTTGGCGCCGATGCGTTCCCGAGCTCGCCGACGCCCTTCACGCCCATCGCGTTGTTGAGGCAGGGCGTCGACTCGTCCATCGTCGTGCGGAAGTCGCGCGATGATCGACGAGCGCGGCAGCGCGTAATCCATGAAGCGTGCCGGTCAGCGCCTGGCCCGACTCGGCGTCGTAGACGAAGTTTTCGCACAGCGCCTGGCCGATGCCCTGCACGGCGCCGCCGTCGAGGCTGTCCGATCACGATCAGCGGATTGACGACGCGGCCGACGTCGTTCACCGAGGCGTATCCGACGATCGTCGCACGTGACCGGTGTCGGGATCGACCTCCGACTTCGCAGATGATGGCAGCCGTTCGGCCACGTCGGACCGGCGACCGAGCTCACCGAGACACGAGCCGGATCTGCTGCTGCGGCTGCCGGCGGCGCAAGTTCGAAGAGGCCGATGCGCCGATCGGTGCCCGTCACGGTGAAGGCACCCGCCGCGTACTCGATGTCGCGTGGCCGCCGCCTCGAGCGCCGCGCGCAGCGAGATCCCTGCGCGTTCTGCACCGTCCGTTCCGCCGCGACCCGAATCGCCGATCCGCCGACGAACAGCGAGCGCGATCCCGCGCTGCCGAACCCGGTTCCGCGATCGGTGTCGCCCTGCACGATCCTGATCTTCTCGATCGGGACGTCGAACACGTCGACGCGCGAGTTGCGCGTAGGTCGTCGCGAGGCCCTGCCCCATCGCCTGCGTCGCCGAAAAGATCTCGACGTAGCCGTCGGCCGACGACGGTCACGGTCACCTGCTCTTCGAACACGTCGGCGCCCGTCCATTCGAGGAACGCCGCCATGCCGCGTCCGCGCAGCCGCCCGCGCGTGCTCGACTTCGCGCGCCGCGCCTCGAATCCGCTCCAATCGGCGAGCTGCGAGCGCCTGGTCCAGGACGGCCGCGAAGTTGCCGCTGTCGTAGGTCTCGTCCATCGGATTCGTGTACGGCATCTGCTCGGGACGGATCATGTTGCGTCGCCGCAGCTCGGCGGGATCCATCGCCGAGCTTGCGCGCCGCCGCGTCCATCAGGCGCTCGATGAGATAGATGGCCTCCGGCCGGCCGGCGCCACGGTAGGCGCCCGTCGGACTGGTGTGCGGTGAGCACGCCCCTGATGCGGATGTCGATCGTCGGAATGTCGTAGATGCTGGTCGACACCCACGGCCCGATCGAGCAGCTGGATCACGACGCCGGCGGGCGTCGCATACGCGCCGAGGTTGCGCGAGCGACGACACGCGGAGCGCCAGCACGCGGCCCGATGCGTCCAGCGCGCAACTCGGCCGTGCTCGTCAGGTCGCGGCCATGCGATGCCGCGAGGAACTCGTCGATGCGCTCGGCGCACCACTTGAGCGGACGCTTCAGCTCGCGCGCGCAGTACGCGAGCGACGACGTCCTCGGGATATAGATCCCGTCTTCATGCCGGAAGCCGCCGCCGACGTCGCCGACTTGACGCGCACCTTCTTGTCGTGGCGCGATGCCGAGCACCTCGTCGCACAAGCGTGTCGCGCAAACCGGCTGGCGTCTGGCTGCTCGCGCGGAGCGTGATGCGTCCGCTTGCGTGTCGTAGCTCGCAACGAGAGCGCGCGCGGCTCGATCGGGCACGGCGACGAGCCGCTGATTGAACGAGGTCGAGCGCGATCGACATGCGCGGCGCTCGCAGAAGCCTTGGCCGCCGCCGCGGCGTCGCCGTGGCGAATTCCGCCGCGACGTTGCTCGTCGCCGCGGCCCAGAGCGCGGTGCGGCCCGGCGCGACGGCGGCTACGGGCGTCGACGACGACACGGCAGCGGCGTCGTAGCGCACGTCGATGCGCTTCCAGCGCGTCACGCGCTGCCACGGGTCTCCGCGACGACGGCGGCAACCGCTTCGCCGACGAAGCGGACGGTATCGACCGCGAGCGCATGTCGCGGCGGTGCCGCCGTCGGGCGATCCGTCGGCGCGGCGGAAAGTCGGCGGAGGCAGCGGCTTCACGCCGGCGCGCATCAGGTCCGGCCCGTGACGACGGCGACGACGCCGGGCATCGCGGCCGCGGCCTTCGTGTCGATGCCGACGAATGCGCGCGTGCGCATACGGCGAGCGCAGGAACAGGACATTGCGCCTCGCCCCGGCGGTTGATGATCGTCGACGAAATCGTCCTGCGCCCTGTGAGCGAGGCTCTCGTCCTCGACGCGGCGAACTGCCTGTGCCACTGCCGAAGCGACCGTATTGCGCCGACTGCCTTCATCCGAGGCTCTCCTCGACCAGTTCGTACGCTGCATGCGCTGCGCATGAGGTTTACCTTGTCTGGACCGCATGGTGGCTGCCGCAGCCAGACCGGGTCGCGTACGCCTTCCGCGAAAGGCCGGTCAACGAACGACGCCAACGTGATACATCGATCTCCGCGACAATCTCCCGCAGCGCAAAAGTCATGCGAGAGCGCGCGATGATCAAGATCAGGCCGGCGGGCGAGCGCAGGGCAACGCGAACTTCGGGTGGCTCGACAGCCGGCACACGTTCTCGTTCGGCGAGTATCACGACCCGGAGCACATGGGCTTCGGGCCGCTGCGCGTGATCCAACGAGGACCGGGTCAAGCCGGGGCAGGGTTTCGGCACCGCACGGCCATCGCGGAGATCCTATCGTACGTGCTGGAAGGCGCGCTCGAGCACAAGGACAGCATTGGCACCGGATCGGTGATCCGTCCGCGGACGATGTGCAGGTCATGTCCGCAGGAACCGGTATCCGTCACAGCGAGTTCAATCCGTCGCCGGCGGAGCCGGTGCACTTCCTGCAGATCTGGGTGATTCCCGGACCGCGAGGGCATTGCTCCCGCGGTACGCGCAGAAGACGTTTCCCGCGTGCACGCAAGCGCGGCCGCCTCCTGCTCGTCGGGCTCGTCCGACGGTCGCGACGGCTCGGTCGTGATCCATCAGGACGTCCTGAACTCATGGCGTCGATCCTCGCGCCGGGCGATACAGTGAGTCGGCAGCTGCAATCCTGGCCGCAAGGCGTGGCTGCAGGTCGTCTCGCGGCGCTGTCGACGTCAACGGCCACGCAACTCGACGCGGGCGATGGCGCCGCGATCGAGCGCGAGGTCGGCGCTCGAGATCACCGGCAAGGCCGACGGCAGCGAGCTGCTTGCTGTTCGACCTCCCATAGTCAACTTGACGTGCCCCTGACAGACACCTAACGCAGCATCAGCTTCCAGCTTGTTCGCAGCCTGCGCCGACTGGTCGGCGCACGCGGCCACGCCCGGCGCGTGAGCATCGCGTCGAGCGCAGCCTCGCGCGGTCTGCGCCTCCGCCGCCGGCACCGCAGGTGCGACATTTCCACGTACAGTTCTCCGGTGCGGAAGCTTCGACACGTCGACCTCGTAGGACTTGTCCGGCATGACCGTAGGCGCGCGACTGCTTCGGACCCAACGGGCGCAGCTGCGCCGGCAGCGGCCAAACCCTAGGCGACGTCGCGCAGATACGCGACCTGCACGGCGCTCAACAGGTCCGCAGCGGCCGCGCGCCCGGCAACGAGGTCCGTCCGCTCCTTGTGGCGAGAGGTTGCGCGACAGCGAAACCGTCCCTGCCATGCTCGCGCCGTGCAGTCGATCTCGCACTTTGCCGGCTTTGGGCGGCACCATTTTGGCGTCGATCCTGCGCGCAGTCCTGGATTCGCTATCTTGACCGTCAACTCCGCGTGCTTCCCTTGGCGCGCAGGCGAACGCGCACGTCCGCGGTCGAACAGCGTCAACGCGGCATCGTCGAACAGCCACACCTCGAAGGGATCGCCGTCGGGGCGCAACTCGAGCGAGCGCTCGATGTCCGGCGAACGGCGTGCAGAGCTCGACCTGGACTTCGGCACGCGTGGCTGGAACGCCGCTTCCCGGTGCGGCAACGCGCCAGGTACACGCGGCATTACCGCGAGGGCGATCGCCGCCGCGAGGAACCGGGGTTACGCAAGGCTGGGGGCATTGATTGAAGAGCGAGCCACGCGACCAACGAGTCGCGCAGAGAACGACACCTTAACATGACGCTACCTCGATCGGTCCGCCGCGACGATGACACGCACGCCCGCGCGCTCGCGGCGAGTCGCCTGGGCGAGCGCCGCCTCACGACGACGAGCGCGTCGATGCCGGAGAGCGCGCACACGCGCTCGAAGTGGACCTGCTCGTACTTCGAACGGTCGGCGAGCAGGATCGTCTGGTCCGATCGCTCGGCCATCGAGCGCTTGATCGAGCAGCTTTCGAATCGGCGTCGGTCACGCCTTCCGCCGTGATCCGCCAGCGCCGATGAACGCCTTGTTCGCCTCGAAGCGGCGGAGGTAATCGACTGCGTCGGCTCCGAACCGCGCTCCGCCTCCTCCCGCGCGACGCCGTCGCCCCGGGCTGGGAAACGTCCGGCAGGTTGGGATTCAGCTCCCAGCGCCCGGGCCAGCCAGGAGACAGTTGGTGCCGACCGTAAGGTGCAGTTCTCTCGTTGCGAGGGCCTGCGCAAAGATCGCGCAGTCGATCGAGCCGGCGTCGATCATCAATGCATCGCCCGACTCCACGAGAGACTCGCGCGCGGCGCGAGCGATCGCCGTCCCACGGCAAGCAATACGTAACTGAACGAAGTAA
>ERZ1370068.11024-contig-9675_pt1 | contig 32486 bp, 53 predicted proteins | sample MGYA00561227_ERZ1370068 | MGnify/ENA primary metagenome ERZ1370068 (study PRJEB38410, sample SAMEA6850437) | metagenome | study: Metagenomic assessment of the ecological functions of the soil: analysis of the soil microbiota associated with the...
GGTATACTTCGTTCAGTTTACGTATTGCTCCGCAGCATCTGCGCGCTCCCGCACGGCATCGTCTGTCCACTGGTTTTGATCGCGCGCCGGGCGTGCAGCCAGGCGGCGATACCCGCAGGCCGAGGCGAAGCCGGGGTCGAGCTCGATGGCCTTGTAGGCGAGACGAAGCACCTCCTCGCTCTGTTCCTTGGTCGTTGGATAGCTGTTCGCCAGCGCGCGCGCAGCATAATAGTCGCAGGCGCCGAGGTTCGGCGGTCGGCTTGCGCCTGGCCACGCTCGCGCTCGACCTGAGCCAAGCGCGGTTCGATCTCGCTCACGACGCGCGCGCGCGACGCGATCCCTGCAAATCAAAGACGTCCTCGAGCGCACCGTCGAAACGGTCTGCCCAGAGATGGGCGCCAGTGAGCGCATCGATGAGCTGCGCGAGTGACGCACCCGCTCTGCCGACCGGCGCACGCTGCCCTCGGAGGACATAGCGTACGCCCAGCTCGCGGCCGACCTGCTTGATGTCCACCGACCGGCCTTTGTAGGCGAAGCTGGAGTTGCGGGCGATGACGAACAGGGCAGCGGAAACGCGACAAGAGCCGTGATGATCTCTTCCACCATGCCGTCGGCGAAGTACTCCTGCTCCGGATCGCCGCTCATGTTCTGGAACGGCAAGCACCGGCGATGGACGGCTGGGCCGGAAGCGCCAAGGCGTCGGCGTATCGCCGGCCATTTGATGGATCCGCGACCGCCGACGCACCGGCGAGCTCGACTTTGCATGCCCTGGTCGCCGATTCCGCGCCCGGCCGGACCGACGAACCGGTAACCGCGTCGCGGCAACGTCTCGATCCATCACCGTCGCCGCCTGGCTCCTGGCCAAAGCGCGCGGCGCAGGGCCGCGATCTGACGGTCAGGTTGCTCCACTACCTCGACGGCTGAGACCGCCTCGCACGCGGCGCTCGATCAGCGCCTGCTTGGACACCGGCACACCCGGCCGCTCCGACCAGCGCCCGCAGCACCGCGACGCGCGCGCGTTTGCCCAACGCGACGGGCTCGGCGCCGCGAAACAGCGTCGCCAGCTCGCCGTCGAGACGAAACGGATAAATATGAGTTGTCGCCGCACAATTTATCGCCGATTTAGAACAAATTGGGGAAGCTTTTTCATAACTTCACGACTCCACGGCCACCCCGGGTGCAGAAGTAGGGCTGACATCAAGGGTCCCGACATCCGCATCGCCTCTCGGCGGCGATAACTCTCAGGACAGGGCGGGTCGCCGAAAGACGCCGGCGCTCCCACGTGCCGTCGACGATACTGCCGCCCGGATTGCGAGCCATTGCCTCCCCTGACGTTCCGGCCGCAAATAGGCTCTACTTCCGGTTCCTGGGGAAAAGGCCGCCAAGGAGGCGCCCATGACGACCGCCGTTCTCATCGTTCGCGCATTGCTGACCAAGCTGGCCGATCGGCCGAAATTGATACCTCGGTACCGGGTAGAACATTTTCCGAGCGGCGTCAGGGAATACAAGGCTCAACGAGGATGGCGCTGCTGGAGCAGGACCAACCCTCTTGTTCACCTCGCCCTCTACGAGTTCCCCAGTGTCGAAGAGGCCGAGAGCATCCTGGACTCGGCCGCGCTGGCTGCCCAGATCGCAGAGTTCGATCGTGTCTGGGGAACGGGCGTCACGCGCACGCGCGAAATCGTGGAGGTGGTCGAGGAACTTTCCGCGCCATTCGATCGGTAGCCTCCATGTCCGCACCCGACCTCGACGGCCGCATCGCGCTCATCACCGGCGCCGCCGGCGGTATCGGCCAACCCCTCGCGCGCGCCTTTGTCGGGGCCGGCATGCGCGTGGCGCTGTGCGACACGTCCGCGGACGGCGTCCTTCGTCTCCAGGACGAACTCGGCGCCGACCGGACCATCGCGCTGCCCATGGACGTGTCGGACCCTGCTGCCTGCCGCGACAGCGTCGCCCGCACGATCGCCCGTTTCGGCCGCCTCGATGTGCTGGTCAACAATGCCGCGGTGGGGATGTCCACGGTGCGCGCCGACCATATGCGCCGCGTCGTGCAGATCGAGGATATCTCGCCGGAACTCTGGGCCCGCTTCATGGCGGTCAACCTGTCCGGCCCGTTCTACATGGCCCACGCCGCCGTGCCGGGCATGCGCGCCCGGAAATTCGGGCGGATCATCAACGTCACCACCAGCTATTTCACGATGCTCAATCCCGGCTTCTCGCCCTACGGCCCGGCCAAGTCCGGCCTGGAAGGCTGGAGCACCAGCCTGGCCGGGGAATTGAAGGGCTCCGGCATCACCGTCAATGTCGTGGTGCCCGGCGGGCCGACCGACACGCCGATGGTGCCGGACGACGGGTCCATGGAACGCAGCCAGCTGATCCGCCCGGAAAAGATGGCGCCGCCCATGCTGCATCTCGCGTCCGATGCCGGCGGTGCGCGTCACCGGCATGCGCTTCGTTGCCGCGAAGTGGGATCTCTCGCTTTGCCGTCGCCGATGCCATCGCCGCTTCCGGTGCGCCGGCCGGCTGGCTGACGCCAGAAGCCCGGTTCGAAGCCGGGCGGCGGCAAGCGCTGATCAGGCCGGCAACGTCACACCCTCTTCCGATGCCTTCGCCAATGCCTTGAGGGGACCCGCACCTTGCCATCGTTGCAATGGCGTGTCTGCGGCACCGTGCTTTGGCTGCAGTGCCACCGAGGAGCAGCGGCTTGATCCTGCTGAAAATCGTCCCGCCGCGCGCCCGGAGCCTTCATCGTCGTCGACTGGGGCATCAGCAGCTTTCGCGGCTGGCTGATGAATCAGACCACCGATGATGGCCAGCGTCTTTGCGGTCCTGCTGATCGCCTTCATCTGGAATTTCCTGCGGGCTCAGACGCGTGGCCGTCTCTCCTGTCTCCTCGTTTGCCTTGCCCTGTGCGTCCGAGGCTCTTCCTGTGGGAAATCTACAGTCCCGAGTACGGCTTCCGCATGCCCTGGCTCCAGGTCCGAGCTGGGACGGGCGCTTCGCACCCATCCGGAGCAGCTGACCCCATGCGTCCGACGGCACGCTCGGGCCCCGATCATCACGTCGTACTGGACCGCCTGGTCCTGCTGCTCATGCTGGCGATCGTGGCCGCGATTCTCACGGCGGCGATGATCACCGCGGTTACGCCTTCAGGAAATTCCGGTGCCCGCTGTTGCCTGCTGCAGCGGAGTCGCCCCTGTTCGGCTGCTGCTTCGGTCTCAGTCCAGCAATTGCGCGCCGGGGAGGTCGAACGCGGCTCCGGGCATCAGTCTCGTCTTCGTGCTCCTGCACCGCTGGTGATCTCGGTCCGCCAGACCTGCTGCTCGATCTCTCCACCGCGCCCCGGTACAATTTCATACATTGGCGGCGCGGTCCTTAGCTTTTTCCTACATGGAAGTCTGCGGAGTCGCCGTCTTCGTTGCCGTGGCATTGTTGCTGGGCTTCGCGATCAGATTCGACGCTCTTTGGTGGCCCGCGCGCGCCGCACTGGAGAGCCGAGGGGGTTCCCCTGATGCGCCGATGCGCCCAAGGGCTCCGAGATCTATGTCGTCGCTTCCTCTGCGTCCATCAATTCCGTGTCCGTCAGTGCTACACCAATGCGGGCTCGGCGAATGCCACCCTTCCGGCTACCGGCTCCTCACAGTGACGCCCGAGCCTCCACCTCGAGGCCCGTGCACCTTCGTGGTTGTCGACTGGGGCACCAGCAGCCTTTCGCGGCTGGCTGATGTCGGCCGACGGCGAGGCGCTGGCGGAAAGCCGCGGCGGCAAGGCATGCTGCATTGTGCCAGGTTGCCGGCGGCTTTGCGCCGGTGCTGCGCGATCACCTCGCCCGGCTCGGCGCGCCGGCAGGAGCGCCTGTCCTGATCTGCGGCATGGCGGGCGCGCGCCAGGGCTGGGTCGAGGCACCTTATCTCAAGACACCGACGCGGCTGGATGCCCTGCACGAGGGCGCCATCCGGATCGACGCGCCCGGCGACATCCGCATCCTGCCCGGCATCGCCCAGGCCCGGCCCGACCGGCCCGACGTCATGCGCGGCGAGGAAACCCAGCTCCTGGGCGTGACCGAAGCCCGACTTCAGCGGTCTTCGTCTGCATCCCCGGCACCCACAGCAAATGGGTCAGGATCGAAGCCGGCCGCATCGTCGGAGTTCTCGACCTCACATGACCGGCGAGCTCTACGTCGGTGATCGCGCAGCACAGCATCCTCGCCCACGCCGTCGAGACCGGAGCGGTCCGGCTCCGGTGGACAGCCGGCCCTTCCGTGAGGGCCTTTCGACGGCGTTGGCTGCGCCCACGGCCTTGACCGCGTCGCTGTTTCGCCTGCGGTGCGGCGCAGCTCTGGGCTTCGAGGCAGCGCCGGACGGCGCGGCGCGGCTGTCGGGCCTGCTGATCGGGACCGAGCTCGCCGATGCACTGCACCGGCATGGGCTAATCGGATCGGGGCCGCTCCGATCGGTGCGGTTGATCCGGCGCTGGCGCCCTCGGGCAGCTTTATGAGGCGGCGCTGGCCGGGCAGGGTCTCGACGTGACCACGGTCGATGCCGAGCAGGCGTCGCGGCTCGGCCTCGCCAAGGCCGCCACCACGTCTCTGGGGAGCAAGGGTCGGAAGACATGACGGAGCTCTACACCTGGCCGACGGCGACGCGTCCGCTCATCGCCATCCTGCGCGGCATCCGTCCCAACGAGGCGGAGTCCATCGTCGAAGGCCTCTGATCGACAGCGGCTTCTTCGAGCTGATCCGATGCCGCGCTGAATTCGCCCGACTCCACTTTTGCCTCGATCAAGCGTCTCAGCCGGCGCTTTCGGCAAGGATTGCCTGATCGGCGCCGGCACGGTACTGAGCGCCGCCGATTGCGCTCGGGTCGGTGCCGACCTCGACGGCGCTACGGCCTCACGTCGTACGCCGCCATCTTGCTTGCCATCTCGCTGTCATTCTTCAGAGCCTCGGCGATTTATCGGCATCCACTGCCGGCAAGGTCGCCTTTCCTGCGCTTGGCTACCCCACGTCCGGACTTTGCGACCACGCCGCGAGGCCCGGGTTGGAGCATGTGCCGGTTCAGCGCGGTGTCGTAGTCGGCGATCGCCTTGTCGAGCTCGTTGAGCTTCAGGTAAGCGAAGCCACGGCTGTCGTATGTTTCGAAGTTCGGCGACAGGAGCAGCAGTGGGCCTTGTCGCAATCCGCGATCGCCAAGCGGTCCCCGCGGATTGCCCTCAAGTAACAGCGATTGTTGAGAGCAGAGCGGATGCCTGGCATCGAGCCTGATGGCCTCATCGTAGGCCTTGATTGCCAAGTCACGCTTTTCCAGATCCTCGTAGGCGCGACCGAGATCGAAGAATGTCTGAGCCGTCGGATTGAGCTTGCCAGCCTGCTCGAAGTCCGCGGCCGCGCAGCTGGGGCAGCCCCTTGTCTCTGTAGGCGATGGCGCGATTGCGAAACGCCGAGGAGTTGGATGGATTGAGCCTGATCGCCTCTCGATACTTCTCTCTATTGCCGCGTCGGCATCTCCTTCCTGACCAGTGCGCTGCCCCGTGGCATTGTAAGCGTCACTGAAGTCGGGGTCTTCGTCGATGGCTTGCTGAAAGAATGCGATCTTTTGCAAGAGCCTTGTCTTCATGAAGGCCACGGATGAACAGCCCCTGCTTTCGCGCTGTTGCCGCTCCCGTGCCTCCGATCAAGGTCAGCAGCCAGTTGGCTTCATCTCGTCCGGCCTACGGTTCTTGAGGTGGAGTACGCCGCCAGACCGACAGGATCGTATTGTCTGGCGATCGAACGTGCCGAAAGGCGGATGGCTTCATCAAGGTTGGCGTTTTCCTCGGGTTTGGCGGAAAGGCTCGCGGAAGGGCCCAACAGAAGGGCGACCCTGTGTAAACGGCATGTGCCCTGACCGTCCAGGTCTGGATGATGGTTATCGCTCCGCCGATCTTTTGCTCGGGGATGCCGAGAAAATCCCGCAGCATGACGGTTATGGAGCGCAGCGTCAGGCTCGACGACGGGACCTGTATCGTCGCTAGAGTCGCAAACTCGTCTTCGCTGCTGAAACTGAACCTGTGCATTGTTGGTCGGTGCGCTAAACTCGAGCGTGTCCGCGGATTGTCTGATGGTTTGAACCTCCGCAAGCAGGAGGCGCGAGACCACCGCGCCGGAGTATCCGTCCTCCTCGAGCTTGCGCGGCACCGATATCGGCTCGATCACGACATGATCGGTAAACATGGCTTTGCCCGCAGAGAAGAGCAGCACGAAGGCGATGGCAAGCACATGACGGTCTTGATCCCGGCCCGGATAAGTAAGGTCCAGGGCATCCGGGACGAGATCTGGCCTTCGACATCATCGATCGGGATGACGCCACCAAGCTCTGCAGAAGTTCTGATGGATGCCGCATGATCGACCGCCCCCATCGTTCCTCGCACAACCTAGAGTAACCATTTCCACGATGATTTTCAAGCCCTACTGGCCTGCAAGAGCCGCACGGCGCTGGCTGGAAGGTCGGCGCCCGTGACCATCTCTCTTAGCCGAAGGGACCGGCTTAGCCCCCGCCTTGCCCTACATGGAGTCGCGCAAAACCAGCTTTTTAACGACGAGGCTTGAGGATGATGGAATACAGGCCACTCGGAAAAACCGGCCTCACGGTCAGCGTCGCCGGGCTCGGCTGCGGCGGCAACAGCCGTCTGGGCCTCGGCCGCGGCGCGAGCTTCGACGACTGCGTGGCGGTCGTGCGGACGGCCGTCGATCTCGGCGTCAATTTCCTCGACACCGCCGAGGCCTATGGAACCGAGGAGATCGTCGGCGCCGCCGCCCGGTCCTATGACCGGGACAAGCTGGTGATCTCGACCAAGGCCATCTTCAGGCACGGGACGATACGGGCGAGACGGTGACCCGCCAAGGTGGAGGCGGCGCTGCGGCGGCTGGGCCTCGACTACGTGGACATCTTCCATTTCCACGCCGTCAATCCAGCGGCCTACGACCATCATCGCGACGTCCTGGCGCCCGCTCTCGTGAGGCTCAAGGAGCAGGGCAAGGTGCGCCATATCGGCATCACCGAGACGAGCCCCAACGATCCGGAACAGAAGATGCTGGCCCGGGCGATCGAGGAAGCACCCTGGGAAGTCACCATGCTGGCCTACAGCCTCATGAACCAGGGCGCGCGCCGCAGGATCTTTCCGGTGACGCAGCGTCGAGGCATCGGCACGCTCCTGATGTTCGTCGTCCGCAACATGTTCAGCAAGCGCCGCCTATCGTCGCGACATCTTCGCCAAGTTGGTCGAGCAAGGTGATCTCGACGCGTCGATCCTTGCCGACGGCGATCCGCTCGGGTTCCTCGTTGCCGAAGGTGCTGCGGAAAGCATCACCGGATGCGGCGTATCGCTACGCGCGCCACGAGCAGGGAGTCGATGTCGTTCTCTTCGGAACCGGCAACAAGGCTCACGTCAAGGACAACGTCGACTCGATCCTCCGTCCACCATTGGCGCCACCGATCATCGAGCGGCTTCACGCCACGTTCGGACACCTGACCGGCGTCGGGCTCGACCGGCCAGGCCCTGTCAAAAAGTAACAGGGCCTTAGTTCCCTTCCCAGGATCAGGGCGATGATCTCCGGCTTGGGCAGCGGGTCATCGCTGAGGGCGCGGTTGGGTTGCGGCCTTCCAGATACGACTGGCAAAGCAGCTGGGTGATCGCGCGGGTTCAGTGCATCGCCGGTGACGCGCCCGCCTCAGCACGGATCGCGTCGTTCCGCCATCGCTGCAAGCACCATCTGGATGGCAAACTTCTCCCTGGCGCAACACCGCGTCCGGCGCCGTCAGCATCGCCTCAGCGCCTTCTGCGACCATGGCCATTCGCCTCGCCAATGCGGGCCGCCGACTTCCGCGGCGATTCGATGGGGAGAGCGCCGTTGAAATATCCGCTTACGCTCCATCTTGGCAAGCCACGAACGCCTCGACCGTCCTTCACCATCTCCGCCAATGGCTTGCCGCGTGCGCGCCGGCGGGCGGCCTCCACCACCGCCGACACCCTGTCGAGATGATCCTCGAGCACGGCAAACAGCAACGACTGCTTGTTCGGGTAGTATTGATACAGCGTTCCCACGGAGACCCCGGCCCGCTCCGCGACCCGCGTCGTCGTCAGACGGTCGGCCTCGGGGCTCAGCAGAACCTGAGATCGTCGCCTCGGGGAAATCGCCTCCACCGTGACGGCCGATCTCGCCTGGAGGGCGCTTTCCTTGGTTCAAAGGCGGTCTGCGCGTTCCTCAGCCATATGCGAATTCAAACCTGAAGGATTCTTCATATATCACCCCTAAGCGAAATCCTCGCAGGAGAACAACGGCCATGCTAACCCATCGAAAAAGATCGTACTGGTCACCGGAGCGAACAAAGGGGCATCGGCTTCGAGAGTCGCGGCCAGATCGGCCGCACCGGCGCAACCGTCCTGTTGGGCGCGCGCAACAAGCTGGCCGGCGAAAAAGCCGCCAACCTGCTCCGCGGTCGAGGCCTGCTGCGCAGTTCATTGCCATCAACGTCGCCGACCGTGATTCCGTCTCGGCGGCGGCGGCGACTATCACGAACGAATTCCGACCGCCCCACTCGACATCCTGTGCAACAATGCGGGCATCGGCGACCCGCCGACGGCCCTGCCCCAGCCGCTGCCTCGACGCGGTCGAGCGCATCACCGCGCACGAACTTCCTCGGCGCCCGCGCGGTCACCCAGGCCATGCTGCCGCTGCTGCATGGAAAGACGCCACTCCGCGCGCATCGTCAACGTCTCCAGCGGCCTTAGCAAGCTGGCCCAGACTGATCCCGGTTACGCGTCCGCCAACACCAAGCTGATCGGCTACAGCGCCTCCCAAAGCAGCCCTCAACATGCTCACCGTGCAGCTCGACTTCCTGCTCCACATTTTACCGCCATCAAGGTCAATTCCGCCGATCCCGGCTACATACCGCCACCGACCTCAACGGCCACCGAGGTCCGCAGACCATCCCGCAAGGAGCCGCCGAAGCCATCCGCCTTGCGCGATGCCGATGACCCCTGGTACCTATTCCGACACCAAAGGCATCGTCCCTGGTAAAGGCCCGCATGGCCCAATGCCGGTTGCTTCAAATCAGGAAAACGCCTTTGCCGTCCGACTGCTTGTCGAACAGCTTGTAGGCCTCCTCCGCCTGGTCGAGCGTCCAGCGGTGCGTGAACAGCTTGTCGACATCGACCTTGCGCTCGATGCAGAACGCGCGCGCACTCGGCCTGGATGACGGTGGAGAAGGTCCAGGACGCGATCAGCGTCATCTGGCGCCGCGAGCAGGTGCGGGCTGACGTCGATCGTCACGTCGCCGCCTTCGCCCGACGAAGCACATCGGTGCCCCAGACCTTGGTGCTGCGGATGGCATTGAGGCGGGCCTCGCGGTTGCTCGACGTATCGAGCGACAGGTCGGCGTACTTGCCGTGCGTCAGTTGCTTGATCGCCTCGACGGGATCGTTGGAGCCCGGATTGACCAGCTCGTCGGCGCCGAACTCGCGGGCGCGTTCCAGCCGCTGCGGGTTGGTGTCGAGCGCGATCACCCGCGCGCCCATCGCCTTGGCGAACTGCGTGCCGGCCAGGCCGACCGGCCCCTGGCCGAAGATGGCGATCGTGTCGCGGCCGGAGACGTTCATGCGCCTGAGCGCGCCATAGGCGGTGCCGGAGCCGCAGGAGATGGCGGCGCCCGCCGTGAAGCTCAGGCCCTCATGCAGCGGCACCATCGTGTTGGCCGGCACCTTGAGGTACTTGGCATGCCCGCCGTGGGCGTTGTTGCCGTAGACCTTCACCGGCACTTCCTGGCAGAGCTGCTGCCAGCCGGAGCGGCAATGGCTGCACTGGGTGCAGCCCTGATAGTGATGCACCATCATGCGGTCGCCGACCTTGGCTTCCGCCGCGGCGACCCCGGGCCGACCGCCACGACGACGCCGCAGGGCTCGTGCCCGGCAATGACGGGATCGGCGCTGGCCGGTATGCCGGTGCCCGCGCGGCATGGTTTTCGAGTCGGCGGTATTGGTGCAGGTCGGACCCGCACATGCCGGAGGCCTTCATTTCAAGCACCACTTCGCCCGGTCCCGGCGTGGGATCGGGGAAGTCATCAGATCTCGACGGCCCGTTCGCCGGGAAAGACGACGCCGCGCATGGCTTCCTCGCTCTGTTGTTTGTTTGCGACTGGAATCTCTATCGAGGTTTGTTGCACCTACCTCCCTACCCGGAAATCGCCGTTGGCGCCGCAAGGCCTCCACGAAATGCCAGGGTACCGCATAGTGCCTCCCCCGTCACGTCTGACCGAGGGCCGCCGGGCTGAGAGCGGAACCTACCTCGACGATAAGCCGCTTGTTGTGGAGAAGAGGTCTCCGCTCCGCGCTTCGCGCTTCCGGTCAGCGACTGAAGAGACTATCAAGCCTAGCAGCGCCATCAGTCGCCGACTGCTGCAGAGCCCGGCGCGCGAGCAGCCGCACCCCGACGTAGCCCACGATGACCAGCGCGGTCTGGATGAAGCGAGCACGCTGACGCCGCCTCCTGTCGGCCGGTCACGGTCAAAGGAAGATATCCACCGACAACGTGCGCGCTCGATCCTGCCAGCAGCACGACGACATCAGGACGCGAACGGCAATGACGAAAGAGAAGGATCCACGCGCCGACAACGGCGGGGCCGCAGCAGGGCAACCAGATCCGCAGGAACGTCCGGAGCCAGGAGCCGCCGTGACGCGTGCCGACTCTTCGAGCTCGGCGCTGAGCTGGACACCATGGTGCTGGTGAAGAACCTCGAAGCGACCGGCAATCCGCGCGCCACAGAGCCAGACGACGACCCACAGCGTGCCGTAGATGGGCAGCCAGACGAAGGCCCAGAGGAAGCCGAGGCTCATGACCAGACCCAGGATCGCCCACGGCCCCCAGGCCATGATGTCGAGCGCCTTGCGTCCGTGCCAAGCGGTTCGCGTGACGACGTAGGAGATCAGCACCGAGATGACGACGCCCAGGGTGGCCGCGGCGCCCACCATGAGCGTATCCATGATCGATTTCAGCACCTCGTCACGCCCGAGTGCGTTTGCGCCAATGCACGGTCGTGAACATATCCCAGCTGATGAAGCCGCTCCAGCTCCATGAACGAGTTCAGCAGCAGCACAATGAACGGCAGGGGGGCGCCGAAAACGACAAAGAAGGCGAGGATGGCGCCGAAGGCGAATCCATCCGCCGGACCCGAGATCGAGCGGCTGTGCCTTGAAGCCGCGGCCGGAAACAGTCGTGTAGGACCGGCCGCGCGGGAGCCACTGCACCACGATCAGAGCTGCCGGTCAGCACGAGCAGGATGACCGCCAGCACCATCGCGGCGCCGAAGTTGGCGACATGCCCGCCGTAGGCCAGATCGTAGATCCTGAGTCGTGAATACGAAGATGCTGGCTGGTGTGCCCAGCAGCTGGGGATCTCGAAGGATTCCATCGCCACCACGAACGACAGGATGCCCGACGCCAGCAGAGCCGGCAGAAGCAGCGGGAAGTTGATCCGCCACAAGAGTGCGCCATGCGCTGGCGCCCGCCATGCGCAGCCGCCTCCTCGAGCGTCGCGTCCATGGCAGGAGAGCCGGAAGGATGAACAGGAACAGCACCGGAGCCGAACGCGTGGCGCCAGCACGATCAGGCCGCCGTAGGGATAGACGTCGATCAGGCCTTCGCCGCCCGGCACCCGCGCGCCCAGCCATTGATTCGAGCAAGCCGACATTCGGCGCGCCCAGCAGCATCAGGCGAGGACCCAGGGCAAGCTCGGGCAGGAAGAACATGAAGACGAGAGAGGCCTTCGAGAAGACGCTTGCGCGGAGCGTTCGTGCGGGCGATGCACCGGAGCGAAGGCCGTGGCCAGCACCAGCGCCAGCAAGGTGCGGGGAACCGCAATCGCCAGGCTGGTCAGCAGGACCTCGGACGTGGCGGAGTCCGACAGCACGCTCGCCCAGTTCTCCAAGGTGAGCGTACCGGGCTGGCCGGGCGCCGCACTCAAAGAAGGTCCGAGACGACCATCCCCATCGGATAGACGACCAGAGCGGCGACAAGCACCGTGAGGCGCGAGCGCGGCAGCATCGCCTCCAGCCGAAGCCGCGGCGCCAGCCGCGGCAGAAAACCGGCGCCCGCACGCCGGCCGATCGAGGCTTTCCGCGGTCGCCATCCGCTACTTCCTAGCAGGGCCCGCCAGCGCTTGAGGTACGGCTCGGCTTTCGCCGACCATTCGAGAGAACAGCTTCGAGGCCGAATTCGTAGGTGTCAGGGTTGCCGGGGAAACGGCTTGGCCGTAGCGAAAGTGCGCCAGCTCCGGAACCTTGGGCGTGACGTCGCTTTCGGATAAACGGTCCGCCGGGTCGTCGGCGTTGATCTGCTGGGCGGACTTGGTGAGCGCAGTAATTCATGAACACGCGGGCCGGCGTTCGGATGCGGGGCGTCCTTCAGCAGGCTCGTTACGCCAGTACGGAGCATCACGCCGTCCTCGGGGCACCACGAGCCGGAACGGGTGGGGCTTAGGAGCAGCTTCCAGATGTCAGCAGCGCCCACCTGGGTGGGATGGATGAAGATGCCGTACTCACCGCGGGCAATCTGCTTGGGGCCTCGATCTCGGCACGCGTCAACGCCTTCACGTTGTCGATCACCTTGCGCAGGTGATCGTCGCCGTATGCCTTCCAGGCGTAGGCCGCCCAGCGCGATCCCGGCGAGAGGCCCGATGGGCTCGGATAGAACAATGAGGCCCTTGTATTTCGGATCTTCGAGGTCCTTGTAACTGCGCGGCCCGCCCGCCGGCGGACAGAGCTTGTTGTTGACCAGGATGTAATAGCCGCCCGCGCTCGTCATCAGCGTATGGCCGTTGCCGGCCGCGCTTCACATCGACCAGCGGATCGATGAGTCAGGCACACCGGGCTCGACCGCTGCCGGAAGCGTATCGAAGGGTTGATCGAGATCCCGGGCGGCGAGGCGCCGGTTCTCCGAGGCTGCCGGAGGAGCGAATGTCGATGCTCGCCTTGCCCGCAGCCCGCTCGGCGTTCAGGCGCCTCGAAGTCGCGGCGGTGCGGGCCGGCGCAAGCTCCACGCGGATACCGTGGAGCTGCTCGAACTCCCGGGCATGACGCTCCGTCGACGCGCCGGGGGCGCCGAAGAACGACCACACGACAAGCCCCTCCTTCTTGCCGGCGGCGACGACCTTGATCCACGATTGCTTGGCTTCGGTCTGACCCGTGCCGGGTTGCACGTTGCCGTTGCCGTCATCGCCGCGCCGAGCGATGCGAGCCCAACATGGAGCCCATCTGGGAGAGTGCGTCTCTCCGCTTCATGTCATTCCTCCCTGGTTTTCTCGGCCGATCTTGCCGCCAGGCCATGGCGGATCCATCTGGTGGAAAATCGAGCTGCACCAGCGGCGCCCTCGTCGTGCAGGTCGGTGGTCGGACCAAAGGCACGGACGCGCGCGGCGCCGACGCCGACGATGTATTCCGTGCGTTCACCCAGGTAGATCCTCGACAGGACGCGACCCCGCCAACCGCCGGCTCCGCCGCGTTACTCATTCGGCCGCGCGCACCTGGACCCGCAGCCGAGCGCAGCATCAGGACGACTTCGTCGTCGTGCCGCCAGGCGTGCGCGTCGTCGAGAGCGGAACCGCGATGTCGCCAGCGGCACGAGCACCCGCGCCCGCGGCGGCCCGCCGGGATGCCAGTGCGCCACGCGGGCGGTCGAGCTGGTCCACCTGGCCGAGAAACTCCATGACAAACTGCGTGCTCGGTCGCCGGTAGATCGCCTGCGGCGTGCCTTCCTGGACGATACGACCGGCATTCATCACCACCACGCGGTCGGACAGGATCATCGCCTCGCTCTGGTCGTGCGTGATGAAGATCGTCGTCACGCCGACCCGCGCGCCTGGACCTCCTTCAGTTCGAAGCGCATCTCGTCGCGCCGCCGTGCATCGAGATTGGAGAACGGCTCGTCGAGCAGCAGGACATCGGGGTCGCCGACGAGCGCCCGCCCCAGCGCGACGCGCTGCTGCTGGCCGCCCGACAGAAGCGGCGCCGGGCGGTCATCGCAGCCCCTCGAGGCCGAGGCTTTGCAGCATACGCCATGACCTTGCTCGCGGATCTCCGCCGGCGGCGAGCGCCCGCCTTTGCCGCGCAACGGGAAGGCAATGTTCTCGAAGACGTTCATGTGCGGCCAGATGCGCGTAGGACTGGAACACCATGCCCATTCGCCGCTTGTCGGGCGGCAGGTGGATGCCCTGCTCGGCCGAGGTCACGATCGCCGGTCGCCGACTCGCACTGCGCCGGCGTCGGGCCGTTCGAGCCCGGCGATCATGCGCAGCGTCGTGGTCTTGCCGCAGCCGCTCGGGCCCGAGCAGGGTCAATATCGACCCGCTCTCGACCTCGAAGCTCACATCGTCGACGGCGGGCACGGCGCCAAAGAGCTTCCGCAGGCCCGCGACGCGGATGGCTGTCATCGGCTTCCCTGTCCCAGCCTTCGTTGGGGACCGTGTCCGGAGGTACGCCCCGTCCTGTGGGGTGAGCGCAATGCTGCCACTGCCAGTGCGGCCAAACTTTGCTGCCAGCGCCGGGGCTTGCTTGTGGAAGCAACATCGATCCCGGCCCGACTTTCTGCGCAAGGCATCAAGTCGCTGCGCTGCCCGGCAAAGCAGCCGGCGCACGGTTGTTGATCAATGCTTGCCGGCAACCGAGCGCGGAAGGTGGATGTCCATGTTGCGTGAAGCCCCGTCGATCGCCTGGCCGTCGCCAGGACGGCAGCCGCGTGCCGCTTCGAGGTCTTCACGCGGGCCGACGTGTTCGCGCGCGGAGCAGGAGGCCGATCTTCCGGGGCCCGGTCTGGAACTACGTCGCGCTGGAGGCGGAGATCCCGCAGCCGAACGACTTCAAGGCGACGTTCGTCGGCGACACGCCGATCATCGTCAGCCGCGCCGAGGACGGCAGCCTGCATGCCTTCCTGAACCGCTGCGCCCATCGCGGCGCCACGGTACAGCGCCAGGCGTAGCGGCAACGCTCGCCGCAGCACAAATGCGTCTATCATCAGTGGTGCTACAACTCGCAAGGCGACCTGGTCGGCGTGCCCTACCGCCGCGGCGTGCGCGGGAATGGGCGGCTACGCGGCCGATTTCGATCCCGGCGAACCACGGTCTCACCAAGTTGCGGGTGGCGTCGCGCAAGGGCGTGATCTTCGCCACTTTCCGTCCCGACACCGTGGCGCTGGAGGACTATCTCGACGAGCCTCTGCTCGCTGCCCATCGACCGGCTGTTCCCGCGGCCCATCAGGGTCCTGGGCCACATGCGCCAGCGCGTCCGCGGCAACTGGAAGCTCTATTCGGAGAACACGCGCGATCCCTACCACGCGGCACTGCTCGCACGGCTTCCACGCGACGTTCGGCCTTTATCGGACGAACCAGAAGCGGAAAGGCGGAAGCGACCGGGCGAGGGCCGCACAGTACCGGTGCGACCTACGGCGACGATTGGCGGCAGGCCGCTCAGTCCGGCAACATCGGGCAGGACAAGTTCGTCGCCAGCTATCTCCCTGGCCGACCCTTCCCTGCTGGAAGGCCGGCCCGATTTCAACGATCGGCGTGACGGTGGCGATCACCAGCATCTTTCCTGCCTGGTCGTCCAGCAGATCATGAACACGCTGGCGACGCGCCACATCCGCCCGAAGGCGGCGGACGAGTTCGAGCTCTACTGGACGCACTTCGGCTACCAGGACGACGACGAGCAGATGACCGCCTGCCGGCTTCAAGCAGGCCAACCTCGTCGGACCAGCCGGCCTGATCTCGATGGAGGACAGCGAGGCGATCGAACTGATCCAGCGCGCGATCGTGCGCGACGGCCGCGAGAACTCCTTCCTGGAGTTCGGCGGCTTGCACGCCGACCTCGACAGGATCGCGTCGGCGAGGCGTCGATCCAGGGCTTTCTGGCGCTACTACGCCGGGCCTGATGGGGCTATCGCCGACGGCGCGAGGAGGCGTGAGGTGACCGAGGCAACGAGCCAAGTCTACGCATGACATCCGCGCGCTGGAGTACCGCTACGCCCGTCTCCCTGGATGACGACCGGCTCGAGGAATGGCCGAACCTGTTCGTCGAACGCGGCGTGTACAAGGTCATTCCGCGCGAGAATCTCAGCCGCCAGCCGGCGCTGCCCATCATGTTCTGCGACAGTCCGGGCGATGATGGTGGACCGCGTGCGGAGCCTGCGCGAAGGCCAACGTCTACAATCTCCACTATGCTCGGCACGTCGTATCCAACATCGAGATCCTGTCGGCGCGCGACGACACCTACGAGGTGGCGGCCTGCTACACCGTGTACCAGACGGATCTCGAGGGACAGACGCGGCTGTTCAGCGTCAGCCAGTATCGCGACGTCATCGCGGACGGCGACGGCGAGCTCAAGTTCCGGGAGAAGATCGCGCGGTCTGCGATACGTTCAATATTCCCAATCTGCTCGCCATTCCGCTGTAAGACGGTCTGCGGGCCGTCATGCAATCCCGTCACAGCGTCGGCCAGCGTTCGCGATGGGGCTTCGCGGAAGCGTGCCTTGTAGTCGCGCGAGAACTGGCTGAGGTTGGTGTAGCCCGCCGCGGTGGCGGCCTCCGTGACGCTGGTCGGTGCCGTTGTCGACGCCCGCGGACGAGGGCGTCGCGCGCCAAGTCGAGACGCACCGCCTTGAGATAGCCCATCGGCGTGGTCGAGCGGAAGCGGCTGGAAGCCATGGTAGATCGAGCGGGCGCTGACCCCGCCCACCGGCACGAGGTCGTCGGTTGCTGATCGGCTCATGCGCGTGTTCGCGGATGTAGTTCTCGACACGATAGCACGTAGTACGGCGCCGCCGGACGACAGCTGCGTCATCGGCGAAGGCCCACTTGTAGTTGTTGGGCACCGGCACTCCAGCAGCAGCAGCGAAGAGTCCGCTCGGCAAGCCGGCCGAGGATGACCGTCGAAACAGGGCTGCGGATCGCTGAGGTCACGGCAGATCGTGACGATGTAGTTCCACAAGGTCGATACGCGCTCGAGGTCGAGGACCTGCATGACGCCGAAGTTCAGCGGATCGCCGATGGCCGATCCCGGTCTCGCTGGCGACGATCCGTTCCATGCGGCTTCGACTGAGCCGAGACCATCAGGTGCTGGGTCGATCCGTGCCAGCGCTTGTGCGAGCGCTGCATGCCCTCGAGCAGCACCATCTGTGCCGGCGCCGCCTCGACCGTCGTCGAGCCCTGCTGCAGCTGCGCGCTGCCGCGCATGAGGATGTGCAAGAGGACGAGATCCGGATCGTTCATCATCTCGATGTCGTAGCCGGAGACGCTGTCGACCTTGACCAGGCTGAAGCGCGTCTCGCCGAAGCCGCGCCGATCCGGACATCGTACTGCCTGAACTCGCGGGCGCTCTGCAGCGAGAGGTCGAAGAGCCCGCGCGTGGTTCTGCTCGACATACCGTCTGGCGAGCATGGTAGTCGGCCGTCGAGAAATGCCGTCCATTCGACAACAGAGGCTGGTCGAACACGAAGTTGGCCGCGCCGGCAGCCGCCGGCATGGCCGCCGCCGCATCAGTCGATGCATTCATGGTTCCTCCCAAGCGCACTGTTTTGCCCCACTCGGCAGCGCCGGTGTGGTCCAGTCCGTTTCACGGATCTTAGCCGATCGACCTGCGGGGCGTCGAGAATGACGCACCGTCGCAACGAGCCCTGGAGAGTTTGCATGAAGGTCTTTGTCTTCGATCTGCTGGCCTATGGCGAAAACCTCGAGCACCTGAAGATCGGCGCCGAGCTGCCCTATCCGCTGAGCAAGAAATTCTTCAAGGCGGACGTCGCCGTCCGCACCTATGCCGAGCATCTCGCGGCCTGGGAGGAGATGGACAAGCTCGGCTACGACGGCGTGGGCTTCAACGAGCATCACTGCTCGCCCTACGGCCTCATGAACTCGCCGAACCTCATGGCCGCCGCGGCGGCGCAACGCACCAAGAACCTCAAGCTTCTGATCTACGGCAACCTGCTGCCGCTGCATGAGCCGCTGCGGCTTGCCGAAGAACTCGCGATGATCGACTGCCTGTCGAACGGCCGGCTGATCTCGGGCTTTGCCCGCGGCATCCCGCGCGAATACCAGGTGCACAATGTGCCGCTGGCCGAGAGCCGCGCCCGCTTCGAGGAGGCCTACGAGATCGTGACGCGGGCGTGGACCGAGGACGTGTTCTCGTACGACGGCAAGTTCTGGTCCTACAAGGATGTGGCGATCTGGCCGCGGCCCGTGCAGCAGCCCCATCCGGAGATCTGGATGCCGATCGTCGGCAGCAAGGATCCATCGAGTTCGCCGGCCGACACAACATCCCGATCACGCCGGGCCTGGGCGGCAGCGGCCTGCGCGACGACATCATCCGCTATTACGCCAAGTGCCTGGCCGCCGCGGGCCATCGGCTGACGCCCAACCATCTGTCGCTCGGCATCCATGCCTATGTCGCCGATTCAAGGCGCAGGCGGTGAAGGAGATGGGACCCTATCACCTCTACTTCAACCGCACGCTGTTCAGCCACGGCAACTTCACGGAGACGGCGTTGCAGCGCCAGGCCGGCTACTCCACGCCGCAGTCGACCGACTACGTGCGGCCGGAAAACCAGCGCGCGGCCCGCGCTGCTGCGCGAAGACTTCCGCAACACGACCATGGCCGACGTCGAACGCATGGCCGAGGGTTGGCCTTGGGAACGCCCGAGGAGGTGACCCGGCGCATCATCGCGCAGGCCGACGCGGCCGGCGCCGACACGGTGCAGATCAGCCTCAATCGCGGCGCCATGCCTCACGAGATGTTCATCGAGCAGATCCGCCGCTTCGCCCGCGGACGTGCTGCCGGCCCTGCAAGGCGCATCGGGTCGAGCGCGTGCCGGCGGTTGAGGAAGATTGCGGCCTGAAAGGCCGCGGCTCTGCCGTCCGTCGTCGATCTCTGGCGTCAATCGCCGCCGTTGCCGCCCAGCACGACGACGGTCAGCTTCTCCGGCAGCTCCTCGCGCACGACCTCGATGGTGCGGGCGGTCGGGCCATACGAAGTCGGCATCGAGCGGCTGCATCAGGCCCTGGAAGCGCTCGACCTGGGCGCGGCCCCAGTAGTGCATGGGCAGCACGATCTTGGGCTGGATCTGCTTGATGACGTCGACCATCAGCGGCTGGCCCATGGTGAAGGAGCCGTCGATCGGCACCATCAGCACGTCGATGCGGCCGAGCTCCTCGAGATGCTCCTTGGTCAGCCGATGGTGCAGGTGGCCGAGATGGGCGATGCAGAGATCGGCGATGGCGAAGATGAAGATCGAGTTGCCGTTGATGCGCGCCGTACTCGCCGCCCCAGTCGCGGGCGTTGGTCGGCACGTTCCACACCTTCATGTCCTTCAAGGCGACGTCGTGCTTGGCCTCGGTCTCGCCGGGCTGGCTGAGCCAGCCGCGCAGCGCGTAGGTGATGCCGTCCTCCGGGATCGTCGGTGAAATGCGTGGTGTGGGCGTTGTTCATGGTCGACGATGTCGGGCTTGCGGCCGAAGCCGTTGACGCCGTTGTAGTCGGTGATCGCCCGCACGCCCTGCGGCGTGTCGATCTGGTAGCTGGCATGGCCGACGAAGGTGATGATGGCGCGGCTCGGCGACTGGCCGGCCGCCAAGCGGCAGCCGTCGAGCGAGGCCACCTGCACGCCCGGCATCCAGCTGACCAGGTTCTGCGAGCAGCGCGCCAGCGCCGGTCCGGCCAGCAAGGCGAAGGCGGCGGCGAGCAGGGCCAGAAGGAGTCGAGACATCGAGCCTCCTTACGCAGCGAGCAGCGTCACGTCGGCGGGAATCCGTCGCTCTTTGCGACGGCGGACCGTTCGAGATCATAGTGCGACTCGACAGGATGCTGATGCCGAGCGGCTTCAAAATTGCTTCGCAAGCATCGTGCCGCGATGGGTGAATTCGCATCGTGGGCGTCGGTGCCGCTCTAGCGAGCAGAGCCGCCATCAACGGTCGACGCGGATGCTGAACTGTCCTCTGCTTTCTTCCTTCCAGTCGATGCCTGGCGGCGTGCGCAGATCGGTCAATGCGGTCACAGCGTGGAGTTGGGTGCATAGGTCTTGGGACACTAGGGATTGTGGTTGTGCCTCTTCAAGACCTATTCACCGGTAGGAAAAATTCGAGGTCTTCCCTCCTCGTGTTGACTCTCTGCCCCTCAACTGACTAGAACAAAAGAGAACAATTTATCCCCAACGCGTTCCATCAGACCTTTTGGAGGGGCAATGCCCGTCATTTCCCCAAGCGCTTTGCTCCCCTGCCTGCCAACGATGCGGCAGCCCCGGATCGCGGTGGATCTGCGCGAGCAAGGTCCGCCGGCTGGAGCGCGCCCACAGCGCCCAGCGGGCAGGCCAGGCCGCCGTGCCGCTCGGCCTGCCGGCCATCGACGCCCTGCTGCCCGAAGGCGGGTTGCTGACCGGCGCCCTGCACGAGATCGAGGCGGGTCCTGCCCCTCCGGCCGCGTCGCCTCCCACGATGGCGCGGCGCTGGGCTTTGCCGCCCATCTGCTGGGCCGCTTCGGTCCAGGCACCCTGCTGTGGTGCCGCCGCCCGTCGGGCGCGTTCGATGCACCGCCCTATGCCGCCGTCGCTCTCCGCCTGGTTCGATCCGGCGCGCCTGCTGATGGTCACGGCGCGAGCGCGACGAGGATCTGTTCTGGGCGATGGAAGAAGGTCTGCGCTGCCCCGGCATCGCCGCCGTGCTGGGCGAGACGCGCGCCGCCGATCCCACCGCCGGCCGCCGCCTGTCGCTCGCCGCCGAGAAGAGCGGCGTGCCCGCCCTGCTGCTGCGCTCCCAGCCCGCGCCGCCGCAAAGCGTGTGCACGACGCGCTGGCGCATCGCCTCGGCGCCGTCGCACTCGACGCCCGGCCTCAACGATATCGGCGCCGCGCGCTGGCGCATCGAGCTCAGGCGCAACCGCTTCGGCGCGCCGTCCGTCGCCGAAATCCCGTCCTGGCTCGTGGAGTGGAACGATGAAACGCATTGTCTCGCTGTGGTTCCCCAAGCTTTCCACGGATCGGCTGGCGCGAGCTGGGCAGAGTCCGACGCCGCGCAGACTGGTCGGCTAGGGCCGCCGCCACCGTCGTCTGGCTCGACGGCTGCCCGCGCCTGGTCGCGGTCAACCCGCATGCCCGCACCGCCGGCCTGCGCGCCCACATGCGGCTGGCCGATGCGCGCGCCCTCGTGCCCGACCTGCATCACCACCGCCGGCGAGCCGCAGGCCGACCGCCGCCTGATCGAGAGCCATCGCCAACTGGTGCGACCGCTACACGCCCTGGGTGGCGATCGATCCGCTGGGCGGCGCCATCGCCGAGGAAGGCACCGGAAGCCTGCAGCGCCGGCGGCTTCGGCGGCGATGCCGGCCTGCTGCTCGACGTCACCGGCTGCGCCCATCTCTTCGGCCGGGACGAGGCGGGCGAACGCGCGCTGCTGGCCGACCTGGTCGAGCGCCTCTCGCGCCACGACCTCACCTGCCGCGCCGCCATGGCCGACACGGCGGGCGCCGCCTGGGCGCTGGCGCGCTTTGCCGAGCGCCAGGCCGATCTCTTCTGCCCGCGCCACGGCCAGCGCGCCGCGCTCGCGGCACTGCCGGTCGAGGGCCTGCGGCTCGACACGCCGATCCTGGAAACCTTCCTGAAGCTCGGGCCTGCGCCGCATCGGCGATCTCTATCCCCTGCCGCGCGGCCGCTGGCGCGCCGCTTCGGCGATCAGCCGCTCACCCGCCTCGACCAGGCGCTGGGCACGCATCGCCGAGCCGATCGAGCCGCGCCGGCCCGCGCCGGCCTTCCGCACGCGGCTGGCCTTCGCCGAGCCGATCGGCCGAGCCGAGGACATCGCCGCCGCAACCAGCCGCCTGCTCGCCGCCCTCTGCCGGCAGTTCGAGCAGGCGGGCGTGGGCGCGCGCCAGCTCGAGATCGCGCTCTACCGGGTCGACGGTTCGGTCGATCGCACGGCCATCGGCACCAGCCGGCCCAACCGCGACAATCCCAAGCTGATGAAGCTGTTCGAGGAGAAGCTGGGCGAGCTCGATCCCGGCTTCGGCGTCGAGCTGATGATCCTGGCCGCGCCCGAGGTCGAGGCGTGGACCGGCGCGCAGGATGCGCTGCCAGAGTCAGGGCCGATCGGGCCGCCTCTGCTGGGCGAGGACGGCACGATCGACCTCGCCGACCGGCTGGCGCTGCGGCTGGGCGCGGAGAACGTGGTGCGCGCTGCTGCCGCGCGACAGCCACCTGCCCGAGCGGGTGCAGACGACGGCCGCGTCTCGGCCAAGCCCGCTGCCGACCGGCGCCTGGGCGGCGCGTGGCAGCGCTGAAGGGCGCGCGGCCGACGCGGCTGCTGCAGCGGCCCGAGCCGGTCGATGTCACCGCCCGCGTGCCCGACGATCCGCCGCGCCACTTCCAGTGGCGCCAGCACAGCCCATCGCATCGTGCGCGCCGAGGGACCGGAGCGGCTGGCCGACGAATGGTGGCGGCCGCGGCCCGACGGCAGCCGGCCGCCGGCCAATACGGTGCCGCCGTTCCGCGACTACTACCGGGTCGAGGACGACGACGGCGGCCGCTTCTGGCTGTTCCGCGACGGGCCTACACGACGGCCGCCAACGGCCGGCCGACGGCCCGCTGGTTCCTCCACGGTTTCTGCGCCTGAGGAGAAGAAGACATGGGCACTCTCACCATCCGCAAACTCGACGACAGGCACCATCGACCCGCCTGAAGGCGCGCGCGCCGCATCCGCGGCCGCTCGCTCGAGGCCGATCTGCGCGAGCTTCTGGTCCAGTCCTCGCGCCAGCCGCTGATCCTCGACGCGCTGGCCGAGGCCGACCGCATCGCCGCCATGACGCCACGCGACGTGCCGCAGACCGACAGCGTCGTGCTGCTGCGGCGCAGGAGGCGGGCGATGATCGTGGTGGTCGAGCCCGGCGTCGCCATCAAATGGTTCGTCGAGGAGCCGCTGCGCCCGCAGGCGCGCTCGCTGCTGGTGCACGGCCATGGAGCTGGTGCGCGCCCGACATCCTGATCGCGGGCGTGGCCGAGCTTGCCTGGAAGAAGGCGGCCAGCGGCGAGATCGCGCCCGACCAGGCCGCGCCCATCGTGCGCAACATCGGCCTGCCGTCCTTCATCTCGGCCTTCGTCGAATCGGCCCGGCTGCGCAACCGCGCCTTGGCGCTGGCCCTGCTGTGCGGCCGGCCGGTGCACGACTGCTTCTATGCCGCCTGCGCCGAGGCCGCATCGGCGACCCTGGTCAGCACCGACGAGACCTTCCTGCAGGCGCTGCAAGGCCGAAGGCGTCGCCATCCGCAGCGTGCCGCTGGCGCGCATCCACGAGCTCGCCGACGCGTGAACCATGTACGCCGAGCTGCAGGTCACGACCAACTACAGCTTCCTGCGCAGCGGCTCGCATCCGGGCGAGCTGGCGCTGCAGGCGATCGAGCCTCGGCCACACCGCCATCGGCATCGCCGACCGCAACACCCTGGCCGGCGTCGTGCGGGCCTATGCGGCGATCAAGGAATATTACGAGGAGCATCCGGCGCCCCGGAGAAGCAGCGGATCGAAGCTGCTGGTCGGCGCCCGTCTCGAGACGCGCGACGGCTATTCGCTGCTCGCCTATCCCACCGACCTCGAAGCCTACAAGCGGCTGTCGCGCCTGCTGACGGTCGGCAACCGCCAGGCGGCGAAGGGCGAGTGCGAGCTCACCTTCGACGATCTCGCTTCCCATGCCGAGGGCATTTTGGCCATCGTCCTGCCGCCGCGCCGGCCGAGGAACCCTGCCTTCCGCGAGCGCCTGCGCGCGCTCGCCCGCCTGTTCGGCGACCGCTGCTATCTCGCCGGCACCATGCTGTTCCGCGGCGACGATGCGCGCGCGCCTGGCGCTGCTCGACAATCTCGCCGCCACGATGGGGATCGGCCTGGTCGCCACCAACGACGTGCACTATCACGTGCCCGAGCGGCGGGCGCTGCACGACGTGGTGACCGCCATTCGGCTGGGCTGCACCGTCGACGAGCTGGGCTTCCGCCGCTTCGCCAGCGCCGAGCGCCACCTCAAGGAGCCCGAGGAGATGGCGCGGCTGTTCCGCCGCCATCCGCGCGCCATCGAGCGCACGCAGGAGATCGTCGAGCGCTGCCAGCTTCTCGCTCGACCAGCTCACCTACCAGTATCCGGTCGAGTACGAGGGCGGCGAGACGCCGATGGACAAGCTCGTGCGCCTCACCTGGGAGGGCGCGGCACGGCGCTATCCCGACGGCGTTCCGCCACGATGTCGCCAAGACGATCCGGCACGAGTTCGCGCTGATCGAGAGCAAGAAGATCGCGCCCTACTTCCTGACGGTGCACGAGATCGTCGAGCAAGGCCCGCGAGATGGGCATCCTCTGCCAGGGCCGCGGCTCGGCCGCCAATTCGGCCGTCTGCTACTGCCTCGGCATCACCGAGGTGGATCCCAACGAAGACCGAGGTCCTGTTCGAGCGCTTCCTGTCCAACGAGCGCAACGAGCCGCCCGACATCGACGTCGATTTCGAGCACGAGCGGCGCGAGGAAGTGATCCAGTGGATCTACGGCAAATGGGGCCGCACGCGCGCCGCGCTGGCCGCCACGGTGATCGCCTACCGCAGCCGCAGCGCCATCCGCGAGGTCGGCAAGGCGCTCGGCCTCTCGCCCGACACGGTGGGCGTGATGGCCGACACGGTGTGGGGCATGGGATCGGGCGGCGTCGATGTCGATCATGTCGCGCGAGGCCGGCCTCGATCCCACCGATCCCGCGGCTGACGCTGGCGCTCGAACTGTCGGCGACGCTGTGCGGCTTCCCGCGCCATCTCTCGCAGCATGTCGGCGGCTTCGTCCTGACCGAGGGCCGGCTCGACGAGTTGGTGCCGATCCAGAACGCGGCCATGGACGACCGCACCGTCGTCGAATGGGACAAGGACGATCTCGACGCGCTTGGCGATCTACAAGGTCGACGTGCTGGCGCTCGGCATGCTGACCTGCCTGCGCAAGAGCTTCGACCTGATCGAGAAGCACTACGGCGAACGACGCACGGCTCGGCATGGAGCCCACGGATCCGCGCGGTCTACGACATGCTGTGCAAGGCCGATCTCGGTCGGCGTGTTCCAGGTCGAAAGCCGGGCGCAGATGTCGATGCTGCCGCGGCTCAAGCCGCGGACTTACTACGACCTCGTCGTCGAGGTGGCGATCGTGCGGCCGGGCCCCATCCAGGGCGGCATGGTCCATCCCTATCTGAAGAACCGCGCCAATCCCGAGGACTAGATCACCTATCCCAAGCCGGAAGCTCGAGAACATCCTCGAAGCGCACGCTGCGGCGTGCCGCTGTTCCAGGAACAGGCGATGCAGATCGCCATCGACTGCCGCGGGCTTCGAGCCGGCCAAGGCCGACAAGCTGCGCCGCGCCATGGCGACGTTCCGCCGGGCCGGCACGATCCACAAGCTCAAGGACGACTTCATCGACGGCATGGTCGGCAACGACTACGAGCGCGAGTTCGCCGAGCGCTGCTTCAAGCAGATCGAGGGCTTCGGCGAGTACGGCTTTCCCGAGAGCCATGCCGCGAGCTTCGCGATCCTGGTCTACGTCTCGTCCTGGGTGAAACACTACTATCCCGAGGTCTTCGCCGCCGCCCTGCTCAACTCCCAGCCGATGGGCTTCTATGCCCCGGCCCAGCTCGTGCGCGACGCCCGCGAGCATGGTGTCGAGGTGCGGCCGCCCGACGTCAACGCCAGCGACTGGGATTGCACCCTGGAGCCGAGCCAGCAGCAATCGCTGCGCCCTGCGCCTCGGCTTGCGCCAGGTCACGGGCTCTGCCGGAAGACGATGTCAAACGCATGGTCGAGCGCCGCACCGAGCCCTATCGCGATCCGGCCGACCTGTGGCGGCGCTCCGGCCTCAGCAAGCGCCAGATCGTGGCGCTGGCCCGCGCCGACGCCTTCGCCTCGCTGGGCCTGTCGCGCCGCGACGTGCTGTGGGCGGTGCGCGGCTTCTCGGATGCGCCGCTGCCGCTGCTCGACGCCCGGCCGGCAGATGACGCGACCTCGAGCCCGCCGTGACTCTGCCCGCGCTCACCCTGGGCGAGCAGGTGGTCGACGACTACGCCAGCATCTCGCCATGTCGCTGCGCTCCCATCCGCTGGCAGCTGCTGCGGCCGACGCTCGCCGAAGCGGCGATGGCGCCTCACTGAAGTGCTGAAGCGATGCCCAGAACGGCGATCTTCTGTCACTGGCCGGGCTTGTGCTGGTACGCCAGCGGCCGGGCACCGCCTCGGGCGTGGTGTTCGTCACCATCGAGGACGAACACGGCATCGCCAACCTCGTGGTCTGGCCCAGGGTTTTCGAGGCCCATCGCCGCATCGTCATGCGGCTCGCGCCTGCTCGGCGTGCGGCGGGCCGCGTGCAGCGCGAAGGGCATGGTGATCCATCTCGTCGCCGAACAGCTCTGGGACTGGTCGGCCGACCTCGATCCGCATCGCCGAGATCGACGGCCACTTCCGAGCTGCGTACCAGCGGCCGCGGCGATCAGGCCCACTCCTCAACTCGATCCACGTGATGAGCCAGGCAAGGGCAAAGCCCTATGACCGCAACCGCATCGTCCTCGACCGTGGCCCAAAATTCGCATCCATAGTCGCGACTTCCACTTTGAGGCCATCGTCGAACTCTTGCGCAGCTCAGTCTCCTCGCCGCCTGCTGCTCGCCGCCGCGCCGGCCGGCGCGGAGCCTGCGAGTTGCCGCACTACGTGCCGAGCACGCTCGAAACCTGGATCGCCTCGTCCGACCTTCGGGTCGCGGCCTACGGCTATACCTGCCGCATGATCAATATTGACGCGGTGCTGAGTCAGGCACGGCGCGAGGCGTACGCAGTCCGACGATATTACGACGACCTGGATCGATACCTACCGCCGCACTCGACCGCATCCGCGAGGCGAGCGCCCTCAATCGCCGCTGGGCCGGCGCCGAAGCCACCCGCAACCTGGCCGTCTCACGCGCCTGGAAGTGAAATACCGCCAGCTGGCCGAGCTCTGATCTCAGCTGACCTCAAGCAGCCTTGCAGTCACCCGAATAAAGCTTCTTCACCTTGAAATGCGAAGCCCGACGCGAGAGCATGCCAGAGATCGTATTCCATCTGCATGCGAGCCAAGTCGTGCCGCCAAATGCCTTCGAGAGACAGATCGCCATTTCCGGCGAAACGCCGGAATGACCATTGATCAGCTCCAGCGCCTTCCGCGTGACGCCCAGGGCCTGAGCAGCCGCCGTCACCGTGAGATCAAAGTGGCTCCAGACATTCCGCGCGAACAAGTTCACCCGGATGAGGAGGATTATGCATGCGCATGACTTACTTCCTCTTGTCTCAATGATAGTCCACAAGATCGACATCAACAGCATCTTCGCCTTCGAACCGAAATACGACCCGCCAATTGCCAGATAGCGAAACAGCCCATTGGCCTCGTCTCTCGCCCTTGAGAGCGGATGCAGGCGAAACCCCGGCAGATTCATTCCGTCAGGCCCTCTGCTGTGATGAAGCGCCAACAGAATGCGCTTCAGCCGCGGAACAAGCTGCGCGGTGACGCCCTTCACTTCCTTCGAACAACCGCTCAGGCCCTTGTGCGAAACCGCCGTATCATGATACCTGTAACGTATCAGGTTACATAACTGGCTTCAAGCGTCTACAAGCCGTAGACGCCGCGCTCGAACTCCTCGAAGCGCCGCCACGGCGCGCGCGTCGTGAGAGACGGCAGGAGCTGCGTGGCCCACACGCCGGCCACCTTCCTCACCGGATCGATCCAGTAGTAGGAGTTGGCGAGCCCGCCCATGACAGGCTGCCGGCCGAGCGCGCCGGGGAACGGCCTGCGGGATTGATCATGAAGGTCAGGCCCCACTTCATGCCGTCGACGAAGTTCATGTCGGTGCTGCGGTCGGGGATCTGGCTCTTGAGCGGCCGGCAGGAGACGTCGCCCATGGCGTTCCGGGACATCAAGCGCCACCGTTTCGGGCTTCAGCACGCGCGCGCCGTCAGCGCACGCCAGCTCAGGATCATGCGGACGAAGCTGGAGATAGTCGCCGACCGTCGAATAGAGCGCCGCCGCCCATGAAGACTTCAGGCGCCTGGTTGAGCTCGTGGTCGCATCGGCGGTGAAGCCGCCGCTCGTCATTCCGGACATGCCGCCGCCTTGCGCGGCCGCATCGCCGGGCCGATCCTGAAGCCGGTGTCGGGCCATGCTGCAGCGGCTCGAACAGGTTTTCCTTCATGTAGCGATCGAGCTTCATGCCGCTCGCCGCCTCGACCATCAGGCCCGCCCAGTCGATCGAGATCAGGTACTCCCAGCGCTCACCCGGCTCGGCCAGCAGCGGCGTGCTCAGCCACCATCGGAGTTGGGCTTGAGCGGACTGCCTTGGCCTGGACGTAGCGACAGATGTCGGCGTCCCAGGTGTCGTAGCCCATGCCGGAGGTGTGGGTCAGCAGGTGGCGCAGCGTGATCGGCTTGCTTGGCCGGCCGCGTCTTCACCGTGCCGTCGGCGCCGATGCTCACCAGCACCTCTTTCGCGCGATCTCGGGCACGATGTCGGCGGCCGGTGTATCGGAGCCGAGCTTGCCGCGCTCGACAATCTGCATGGCGGCAGCACCGGTGATAGCCTTGGTCATGCGAGGCGATCCAGATCCACGCTGTCCGAGTTCAGAGTCGCCCGCCGCTCCCGGAAGATCACGCCCTTGTCGGTCGGCGGCAGCGGCGCCCGGCACGTCGCCGCATCGACGGCATCCTTCAAGCTCTCGGCGATGTCCATGTTTCCCCAGCGCTTGGCCGGAGACCTACGACAGGCGCGTCGCCTCATCGATCAGCTCCTGCGCGGCCATGTCGAGCAGCTCGTCCTCGGCAGTGCCGTCGAGCACGCGCTCCTTGCCGATCTCCAGCAGCACCGGCACGGCGAGCGGCGAGATGCGGTCGAGCCGGCGATAGTCGATGCGGCCCCTGGCCCGCTTCAGGAGATCGCCCAGCGCGCTTCAGGTCGGCGAGCTGCCAGGCGGCGTCCTGGCGCGTGGCGCGCAGCAGGATGTGGCCGGGCTCGTGCTGGCGCAGCGTGTCAGCAATAATACGTAACTTCGCTCGGTATTACTTCGTTCAGTTACGTATTACTCTCATCGGCTCGCCTAAGAAGGGCATGGGCAAAGGCAAGCCCGCGCCCGCGGCGTCTGGCTGACGACGGGGACGAGCCGGCGCCATGGGCGGCGGCGCAGAAGGCGCGCGGTCGCGGCTTCTGCGAGAAGGGCAACGCGGGCGACCGCAAAGGGTGCCACGGCGGCGTTTCACGGCGCGCGTACGACGCATGCTGCATGTCGGTGGACACGGCGAGGGCCCGAAGAGATCGACGAGGGTGAGCGCGAAGCGCGTCACGCTCGCTCAGCTCCCGCGCGGACGCGAGGTCACTCGCCAGCCAGCGCCGCTCCGCGTTCCTGCGCCTGGCGCGGAGTGGGGGATCGGTTTGAACCAGGCGGCCACCAGAGCTGTACGACCTGCAAGTGTTGCCGGGCGCGGGCACGAGGCAAAGCAGAAGATTGCGAGCCTCTCGACCCCGAGCAGGATCGGCGATCGTCGCCCTGCCCTGCCAGTGGCTGGTACGAAACTCTGACCATCCTCGCGAACTGGGGCTGGCGCAGCCGATCGAAAGATCGACTCGCTCGGCGCATCTTGGGGACCAGGTCGCTTACCGCAGCCCGGAACACGTTGGGCATCGATGAGCCCCAAGGCTTGGCGCCAGCGCGAAAATCTGATCGAGTTCTGCCACGACGCCGAGCACGGCGGCAGACCGCAGAATGCACGATTACATCTCCGGCGTTTCAGGATCTCGTTGGCGACGCGTCAGCCGCTGGATTCGTCAAATAGGTCGGGACGAGCTTGTCTCGGCCACGGCCGCCAGGAAAGCGCACTCGTCCTTCAGGCGCTCCCAGCGAATGGCGTTGACCGGATCATCGCGAACGTTCGCGAACGCGCTCGGCGTTGCTGGCTTCCAAGCGCGCGGCCGCCAACGGCCCAAGCATCCCGTGACGTTCGCTTCGGCATGGACGGCGGCTCGAATTGGTGGCGTCGGCGCATCCTGCCGAAGGCCGCTGGGCCGCTATCCCAAAAGCGCACCCGGCTTTGCGACCGACGACCCGCGCGCAGCTACGGGCGGATCTCCGGGTTGAGCACCGCGCGATCGTGAGCGGTTTGCCCGTACCGGCGACTCCGCCATCCGCGCTGGATCCGTCGGTTCTGCGCTATGGAACCGACGCGGAGACCGTGCGCGCGGCTCCTGACGCGGTCTGATGCGGTACGGACTGCACGCATCACCGGGCAACCCCGCCGGCGCTTTCGCTTCGCGCGCTCGAGGCAGGCTCGGCCCGACCGGGATCGGTCGTGACGGCCAACGACGGATCCGCCGATTCGGGAGTCGTTGCCGTGGACGTCATCGTGCGCGGCGGTTAGCGGCTGGTTCAGTACGTGCATTCGTCGAGTCGTCGGTTGACCGCGCGTTGGCTGGCACGGTGGCGGAACAGATGAGCGGAGATCCCATGCCTTTCGTCGTTGGGATCCACCAGGATGTTGATCCGGCCGTCGCTCCGCGAGGGCTCCCTCGTCCGGGTAACGAACGGTCGCGATGCCGCGTCAGAGGCGGGATCGTCATGCGGCCTTCCCTCTGCTCGACGTCGATCAGACGGTGGAGCCGTCTACCGCAGCGTCGTCACCGCAGGCGTTCGGTACGAGGCCGTCCACACGCGGCGAAGTCGATCGGCAGGCGCGACATTCTGGCCATCTCTGGGCGCGCCTATGCGCGGGATTCCGAGACGCAGCCGAGTTGGACCGAGGTGGCGCGACCGTCGTCGTTCCTGCCGCGCAGAGCGCATTTCATCGCCGCGCTCGATGGAGTGCGGCGCTCGGTTCTGATCGTCGATGCACGTCGCGACGCTCGGCGACACGATCGCGGTTACCCTGACGCGGAGACCGGGAACGCCAGCCGGCTGGCACCAGTGACCAATGCTGTTCTGATTCACGGTGGGTAAGAGCATGGTCCGCCGGTTCACGAAGAGAGAAGTGGCGAGTCGCGACCTGCCGCGCATCTTCGTCGTCGGTTCCGTCTTCGTCTGGACGTACAAGAACCTCGACAGCGGCGTGGCCGGCAGCTTTTACGGGCGCACCGTCGGCCCCACGACGTTTGCTGTCGGCGCCGAGACGGCGATCCGCGCGCGAAGCTCGGGAGCTCTCACGGACGCCTACGATGCGGCCCTGCCGAGCTCCACGACGTTCCTTTTTTATGGCGCGGGCCACGTTAGCCACGATGCGCGTCCAGACCGTTGGCCTAACGTTCGCCCTCGTGAACTTCGCGGCCTTCACGCGTGCCCCAACGCCAGGACGGAAGTCGCGCGTCTACGGCACGCCTGGAGAAGGCGCGTGGGGCGCATGGGTGGACGCGTCGGTGACGACGCGCCAGCATCGTCGCGACGAGGCTTCTGCAGCCGTTTCGGCGGTGACCGGGGAGCCCGACTGGCGCCATCGGGACCACCGTGATCCAGCTCGCGCTGACGCGCGCGAGCCCTACCAGCGATGTGGCTCGTCTACACCGACTTACCTTCGCTAACGTCCCCCGGGATGGCGGGGGAGCGAGTTTGCGACACTACTGGCGACCGTATTGAGAGACAGTCTCACGCACCAGTTCGGCACGCTGCCCGCGTCAGCCCACTTTTGATGGTGACCTGACCGGATTTGGCGGTATCACGGCTTAGCAACCAGGGTATGCCCATCGCCGACGCCTACCGATCAGCGCAGGCGAGTCGCGCCCCGTTTGCGTGCGCGTAGCAGCGGCTGACGTGTTTTTCGGAGTCGGCTGGCGCTCGATCCTCAAGGTCGATCACCACGTCGTCGGACGAACTCACTGCCGGCTACGTGAGGCAGCGGACAGCCGCCGGCCGTCCGCTGCCTCGGCGAGAGAGCGGCGCTTCTTCCCGGCGCGCGCGAGAAGCGGCGGCTTCATCGCAATCGCTCTTCCTCTACGAGTACGAAGATGCGAGCGCGAGAAGGGGGCGCCTGGCGCTCAGAGAGGAAATCGAATGGCTGCCAAGCGGGCGGCGTCAGCTGCGGGCGGTCACCTTCAGGAGAGTCCCGAGCGACCGCAACAATTCGTCGCTCACTTCGACCCGGTTCGTCCACCGCGCCGGCTTCGACAGCGGCTTCTTGAAGGCCCCGATCATCAACACGTCGGCGGCTGCCGGCGGTTCTGCTGCCGGCCGGAACCTATCTGTCGACTCTCGGTAGTTCTGTCGTTTTCGAGTACGTTGATGTTGACGGGCGCGGGCACCAGAGGCGAGCCTGAGCGCGGCGGTGGCCCAGGCCGCGGCACTCAACGACAAGAATCTTTCGGTCAATTTCGTGGCGTCGTCGCTCTGCCGCAGTGCGCGAGCTTTCTACGGACCAGAGTTCGCGGCATTGCCACCTTACGTTT
>ERZ1370068.9579-contig-8347_pt1 | contig 32484 bp, 51 predicted proteins | sample MGYA00561227_ERZ1370068 | MGnify/ENA primary metagenome ERZ1370068 (study PRJEB38410, sample SAMEA6850437) | metagenome | study: Metagenomic assessment of the ecological functions of the soil: analysis of the soil microbiota associated with the...
TTACGTATTGCTATCGGCGAGCCTGGTATGGCCCCGGTCTTACGCTCTCTGCTCTGGCAGAGATTGGAGGAGCCGGCGCGCGCGTGGGCGATCTCTTGACATCTCACCCAGCGAAGATTATGCGGAGACCGCGCGGCGATCGATGGTGGATCGCGCGCTCGTAGAGGAGGCCCGGCGGCGGGAGCATCCGCTGCTGACCGGGCGAGCACATTTTCCTCCGCATTCGCGCGCAGGTCTGAGTGGGACCTGTTCGCGGAGTCATGCGCGACATCGAGCTGAATCCGCACACACGATCCTGCAGGCGATTCGAGGAGCATCTGCACCTCATGATGCCGCCGGTTCCCGGCCGCGAGTTGCGTCTGCGCCGGCGACCAGCGCTCGTGTTCAAGCTGGCGCCTGCACCACGCGAGCCGCGCGGGCCGCCAGCACGATCGAAGCGAGCCGATCTGTTTTCCGCCGTGTTCGAGGAGACGCAGGGGTGTCCCGGTGTCGATCCTGCGCCGCCACGGCGTCGAGCCCGAGCGTGCTCGGTCTCGCGGCTCACCACGCGGATGCGCGACATCGAGCTGCGCGACGAGCGGCTGAAGAAGCGTTTCGAGCTGCCGCCGTTCCTCAAGCACTTCGCCACCAACCTGAACCTCGCTGGCGCGGCAGGACAAGGTGCCGCCCGTCTTCGGCCGCGACAAGGAAATCCAGCAGGTGCTCGAAATTCTCGTGCCACCGCGAGCGCGCCAACTCGGTGATGCTGATCGGCGAGCCGGGCGTCGGCAAGACGGCGATCGTCGAGGGCTCGCGCGCCGCATCGAGTTCGAGCCCGAACCGGTGCCGGTCCGCCTGCGCGACTGCCAGGTCGTCAACCTGCAGATGAACACGATGGTCGCGGGCACGATGCTGCGCGGCATGTTCGAGGATCGGATTCAGAACGTCATCCGCGAGATTGAAGGAGCGCGCCGAACCTGATTCTGTTCGTCGACGAGGCGCACACGATGGTCGGCGCCGGCTCGGCGCTCGGCGCGCCGCTCGGATGCCGCCAACGTCTTCAAGTCGGTGCTCGCGCGCGGCGAGATTCGGATGATCGGCGGCGACGACGCTCAGCGAATACAAGGAATACATCCAGGAGGACGAGGCGCTGGCGCGGCGCTTCCGCTCGGTCGCACGTGTGCGAGCCGACCGATCGAGGAGACGCGGCGCATCCTCTACAACCTGCGCCCGCGCCTCGAGCGGAACTACTCGGTCCGGCTGCTCGACGAGGCCATCGACACCGCGCTCGAGATGTCGCCGCGCTACATGCGCCATCTGCATCTGCCGGACAAGGTGATCGGGTGGCTCGACACCGCGGCCGTGCGCGCGGAAATCGACACGGCGCTGGGAAGTGACGCGAGGAGGACGTCGTCTCGGTCATCTCGCACGCCGCGCAGATTCCCGAGGACATGGTGTTTCCGCGACGTCGACCGATCGGTTCAAGGACGTCGAGAGCCGCCTGCAGCAGCGCGTCGATCGGCCAGAAGAACGCGATCGACGCCGTCGCCCGCCGTCTCGTGCTCAACAAAGGGCCGCTCAAGGACGGATTCGACCGGCCTGACGGCGTGCTGCTGTTCCTGGGACCGACCGGCGTCGGCAAAACCGAGCTGGCGAAGGCGGTCGCGGAGTTCCTGTTCGGCGACGAGAAGAAGATGGTCCGCGTCGACATGTCCGGAGTATCAGGACGGCGCGGTCGCCGTCGACAAGCTGATCGGCATGCCGCGCGGCATCGTCGGCAGCGAGCGCGGCGGCGATCCTCACGAACCAGCTGAAGGACAACCCTTACACGGTCGTGCTGCTCGACGAGGTCGAGAAGGCGAGCCCGAGCCTGCTGAACCTCTTCCTGCAGGCGTTCGACGAAGGCTGGCTCACCGACGGCCGCGGCAAGCGGGTCTATCTCAGCGACGCGGTCGTCATCATGACCTCGAACATCGGATCGGAGAGCTTCCGGAAGCTCACGAGCCCGCTCGGGTTCCTGTCGCAGCACGGTCGGCGTCGAGCAGGTGCAGGGCGAAGTGATGCGCGAGCTCGAGCGCCGCTTCCCGCCCGAGTTCCGCAACCGCATCGACGAGGTCGTGCTCTTCGCGCCGCTGACGCTCGACGAAGTACGCCAGATCGCCGAGGCACTATCTCGATCAGGTGAAGGTCGCCCTTGCGAAGGCCGGCAAGACCCTTCATGTCGATGACGAGGCGCTCGAGCGCATCGCGGCCGACGGCTACAGCCTGGCGTTCGGCGCCAGGTTCCTCAAGCGTTTCATCGACGAGCAGATCAAGCTGCCGCATCACCGCGCGCTGGAAGGAAGGCACGCACTTCGAGGTAAAGGTCGAGGCACGAGCGGCTCGTCGTTGTCCCGGAGCTTTGCCCGGATCGTCGCGGCCGACGGCACGATTGCCTACAGCGACGTCGCCTGGCGGTCCTCACTGATCTGCGATCTACGTCTCGTGGCTGTCGACGGCCGCCGGTTCGACAGCCCGGTCGTAGATTGCAGATGCTCTAGTCAGCCGGTCTCTCATCACCGGTCACCTTATCGGCAAAGACATTCGCTGGTGATCGAGCTCACCTCGTCAGGTCACGCCTTGGATACGGATCTTGCAGGTAGAGCCTTCCATGGCACACTACTCAAGTGAATCGACATTCAGTCAGCCTCTCGTCGTCCCACGCGCTCGAGTTCACCAGACGATACATGACCGACTCGTCTCATCCGTCGGCTGTCCGCGTGTTCGGCAGGTCGCCTTTACATGCTGGCGGGCCGGATGGGGCGGCGTCGATCCTGTGGTTGTGGCTGGTCGGGCTTCGCCAGCACGTCTATCGTTTCGGAACGACGCCCGACGATTTCGCCGTCTCTCTCTTGGTCGCCGGAGCGATTCCCGCGATCGTGCTCGCACTGCTTGCCCACAGATGTGGCAAGCTTACCGGCGCCGCGCCGTCGGCGCTCAGGAGAAGCACGAATGGCGTCACGCCTTCTGGTGGGCGCTGTTTCCCAATCTCATCCTGCTGGCGACTGCGTATACGCTGATCTTCGGAGGCTGAGGCTGAAGGAAATCCGCCGACGAACCCGTCGGCATTTGACCGGGTTCAGCCGCCGTCACAATTGCGATCCTCTGCTGGCAGGGACGCTCGTACGCTCCTTCGACAACTGGCTGCGCGCGCGCTCGAGAAGCGAAGCACTTCGCGGACCTGACCTTTCCCAGGCGTGGCGCGGGCCCTTCGCGCTCTGTCGTCGACCTACGTCGAGCGCCGCAGCCGGCTGACAACGGGGGCGGCATTGTCGGGCGCGGGGAAACGCGCCGCCTTCGCGCTGTTCTATGGGCCGCTGCACTACCTGCTCGTCCGGGAAATTACGTTGGCGATCGGGTTCAGGCCGGCCACGGCTCACCACCCTCCTCGATCTGGGATGCGGAACCGGCGCGGCCGGCGCGGCCTGGGCGCAGACGCTTCCGAAGCTGCCTGCCATTGTCGGTGTCGATGTGAGCTCGTGGGCGCTCTCGGAGGCGTCGCGAACCTACCGGGCCTTCGGCGTGGCGGCGCGCACACGCCTCGGCGACATCGCCACGACAGCGTGGCCGGCGTCACCGGCGGCGTTCCTCGCCGCATTCACGTTGAACGAGCTGCCGGGGATTCCCCACGGAAGCGGTGCTTCAGCGCGTCTCGTTGAGCGAGGCGAGCGCGGTGATATCGTGCTCGTGGTCGAGCCGGTTGCCGGCTTCGTCGCGCCCTGGTGGAACCGGTGGCGCGGCGTTTTCGAGGCGGCGGGTGGCCGCGCGGCGGGACTGGAGGTTCTCCATCGAGTTGCCGGCCATCGTGGCCAAGCTCGATCGCGCGGCAGGCTTGGACCATCGGACGCTGACAGGGCGATCGTTGTGGTTCGGGTGATGCTATCGTTCGATGGGTGCCTTCCGCCAGCCGCGATGTTCCAGTCTCTCCGGTTGTCGTGCTCAGGATACCCCGCAGCGCCGGACGTCCTCGCGGTCCGGCGCCACGATGCGCCGCGGCGCTCACCAACGAACGGCCGGGCGGAGGAGTTGGGAAGCATGAGGTCGCTGACGCTCAGTCGTCGTTTTCAATCTTGCGCTCGCCTCCGCGGCCCTCGCCGCCCCGGCCACCATGCGGATCGACTACTACCATACCGGCAACGACAAGGAGGAACGCTTCAGCGTCGATCGTGTCGTCGTCGAGCCCCTGCCGTGGCCGGGCAACCCAGGACGGCCAATCGACGGCACGAACCTGCGGCAAATACTTCTTCGAGGTGGTGGATGTCGCGAGCGGACGGACGATCTTCTCGCGTGGATTCAGCTCTATCTACGGTGAGTGGGAGACGACCGCCGAAGCGCATTCGATGAACCGCACGTTCTCCGAGTCGCTGCGGTTTCCAGCCATCGAGAAGCCCGCGCGGATCGTCCGTGAAGAAGCGGGACGCACGGAACGTGTTCGTCGAGCTGTGGACGGTGACGATCGATCCCGCGGACAAGTTCATCGAGCGCGGTAGATACCCGGCGGCGCCCGCGGACGCCTGATCAGGATTCATGAAGCCGGCGATCCGTCACAGAAGCTGGATCTCCTCATCCTGGGGGATGGCTATACGGCGGCGCAGCGCAGCGAAGTTCGAGCGCGATGCGAGGCGGCTGACGCGCATCCTCTTCGAAACATCACCGTTCAAGGAACGGCAGGGAGACATCAATGTCTGGGGGCTCGCTCCTGCCGCGCTGCAGTCGGGGTTTCGCGCCCTCACAGCGGATCCACCGGCGCTCTCCGATTGGCGCGACCTACGACGCATTCGATTCCGAGCGATATGTGCTCACGTTCGAGAACAAGGCGTTCCGCGACCTTGCCGCGAACGCGCCCTACGATGTCGTCGAGATCCTGGTGAATAGCGCGACATGCGGCGGCGGAGGCATTTTCGGGTTGTTACAGCACGGTCGCCGCCGACAGCGCCTGGGCGCCCTATCTTTTCGTTCACGAGTTCGGCCACCACATCGCCGGCCTCGCCGACGAGTGCTACACGTCGGATGTCGCGTATCTGCCGCCTGAGATCCGCGTCGAGCCCTGGGAACCAAACGTCACGGCCCTGCTCGATCCCGCGACGCTGAAGTGGAAGGACCTGGTGATGCCGGGAACGCCCGTGCCGACACCATGGCCAAAGACCGAGTTCGAGAATGAGGCGAAGAGCATCCAGGAACGCCGGCGGCGGATTCGCGCCGAGAACCGCCCCGAGGCGGAGATGGATGCGCTCTTCCGTGAGCAGATGGTGCACGACACGCGTCTGCTCGGCACGGGAGCGTACGCCGGGAACGTTGGCGCGTTCGAGGGAGCGAACTACGAGGCCCGCGGCTATTTCCGGCCACAGGCCGATTGCCTGATGTTCAGCCGCGACCAGGTGCCGTTCTGTCGTGTCTGCCAGCGCGCCATCGCGACGATTGTGGACCTATGCAGCCGTCCGTGAACCAGGGGCCGGGTCGGGCGCTCTGTCGGTTCGGCAGCCAGGTTGTTGACAGGTGCGCGCAGGCGGGACGAGACTAGGCGCCCACCTTAACTCAGGGGCAACCCCGCACGAAACGACGAGGCGCACTATGCAGGATGATTTCGATGACGGCGGAATGGGGTTACCCGACGATGAAATGACCGGAGGCTCGGGCTGCCGGATCTGGACATGGGCGGGGACGCGGAGACTGACCTCGACGCCGAGCACGGCGAGCCAGGCGGGCGGCCGAGCGGTGGCGCACGCGCCCGCGTGTCCGCGGGCCGGCGACGGAAGGTAGCTGCTGCACCCAAAGCGGCCGGCGGCCGTAAGCGCGCGGCGATGCCGAGCGGCGCGAGAAGTCGGCGGGAAGAAGAAGAAAAGCGCTGCGGGTGCTGCGCGTTCTGGATCGCGAGCCGCAGTGCGCAGAGGAAGCGTCAAGAAAAAGGCCGGCTTGAAGAGAGGGCGCGAGGAAGAGCGGCGGCGCCCGTAAGGCCGCTGCGAAGAAGAGGCGGCGCCAGAAGAAAAAGAGCGGCCGCCGGTAGTCTTCCGATCGACCGCGACCCGGCTCTGGGAACCGAGCGCCAGTACTGCGCGTTTCGGTTCCCAGGTTCGTGGCGCGATCGCGCAGCCACGGCCGCTCTCTTTCGATCGTCGTGGGGCGCGAAGCCTCTCCCGCTAGGGTCGTCAGGATGGGAATCGCGCCCGTCAAGGACGCGACCCGAGTGCTGGGTCTCCCGCTCGGGGGCTCTCGTTTGTCGACCCGTCGCCGGCGTGCCGCGGGAGTGTGCTCTGTCAGCTGGCGCGATTCGCCGGACGGTACTTGCCAAGCCTGGCGGTGTTCCAGTTCCGTCGTTCCCTGATAAAATAGGTGACGTTGTGTGCGCTCATCAGGAACCACATCGTGACACGAGGTGACATGAAGTTTAAACTTGCGGTCGTCGCACTGGTCGGAATCGCCCTAACCGGTGCGTTTCGTGCGGTCTCGGCACAGGAAAAACTCAATGGGACGGCATCTTCACGGCTGAGCAGGCCAACACGCGGCGAAATGGTGTTCGGCGATTCGTGCGCACCGTGTCATGGTCCCGCGCTGGGCGGGAGCGACCTCGCGCCGGCGCTCACGGGCGCCGATTTCGCATCGAACTGGAACGACATGAAGGTCGCCGATCTCTTCGATCGCGTGTCGCAGACGATGCCCCTGAGTGCTCCCGGCAGCCTGACGGCTCCGCAATACGCCGACGTGGTCTCCTTCATCTTGCAGAAGTCCGGCGCGCCGGCGGGCACCGATGGAACTGCCGCCGAAGAAGGATGCGCTGACTTCGATCAAGTTCGTGGCGAAGAAGCCCTAGGCGAGGGGGACTGCTTAGCTGCAGCTCCAGCTCTCCAGTTTGATAAGCGCAGCGCTGGTGGGACCTCAATCGCGTGCCCCGTCTGACAGCTGATAGCTGCTCAGGCGCGCAGGCGCTGGGCCAGCCGATGCAGGAACAATCCGACGTCCGTCACGATCCCCAGGGTTTGTGACGACCCGCGGTCGGCGAGCTTGGTGACCACCGCCGGGATTGATGTCGACACGACACCATCTTCACCCACGACGGCAGCATGTTCCCCACGCCGATGCCGTGCAGCATCGTCGACAGCGACGAGCACCAGCCGCACGTCCTCGCAGCGCTGCCGGCGTAGCGATCCTGCGCGCACGCGCAGATCCATGATCGTGTCGGGCAGCGGGCCGTCGTCGCGAATGCTGCCGGCCAGCACGTAGTCGACGTCGTGGCGGATGCACTCGTACATCACGCCAGATGTCAGCACGCCCTGCTCGACCGCCGCTTTCAGCCCGCCGGCTCTGCAGATCGTGTTGATCGCACGCATGTGATGCCGATGCCCGCCCTCGATGGCCTTGCCGGTATCGAGGTCCACGCCGAGCGAGGTGCCGAAGAGCGCCTGTTCGACGTCGTGAACCGCGAGGCGCGTTGCCCGGCCAGCAGGACGTCGACGTAGCCGGCGCGAATCGAGCTCCTGAAAGTAGGTGCGACCCGCCGGTGTGCACCACGACCGGACCCGGCGACGACGGCGATGCGGCCGCCTGCCGCCTTCACCTCCTGCATCAGCGTCGCGATGCGTGACACGCCGACCTCGACGCGCCGCTCCGACGAGATCTCGTTCGTCATGAACGCGAAGCCGAGGCGGTCGCGGTCCTGGAACTCGGGAGTGACTCGCACGCCCGCCGACCCCGCAGACCACGGCGTCGCCAGCGTTGACGTCGCGCAGCTTGCGGCAGATCGCGCGGCCCTGTTCGACGACGATGACCGCATCCATGCGCTGATGCTCGACCTCGATCCATTGTCCGCGCTGCCGCACGTGCGTGCGGTGATTCGTCGTCGAGTAGAAGTCGTCGGGCACGCAGCCGTCGCGATCCGCCGGCCGGAGCAGCGCGTCGTGCTGCTCGGCCAGCCGGCAGCCGAGCGCGACCAGCTCCTCGAGCACCTGCCCGAGGATCTGTTCGGTCGGGCGCCGAAATCCGCATCGAAATCGAGGACGGCTGCGTCGTTGCTCCTGCCGATGTCGAACTTCAGGACGTCGAACGTCGCATTGCTCTTCACGACCGTGTCGAAGACGGCGTTCGAGGATCTGCGAGTCGATCAGGTGGCCTTCGGCCTCGACCACCTCGCTGTAGGCGCGGCGTGTGCGCCATGTCACGAAAAGATCGGGCAGCGCCAGCGGCGGCTGGACGTGATAGTCGCTCTGGGCCACTTCGGCGAGCGCGCGGTCCAGCACCGACTCGGAACACTCCTCGAGCGTGGTGACGAACGGGAGGCGATCCTTGCGGAACTTGGGCAGCTGCAGGACGCCTTCGATGTTGATGCCGTATCGCGCGTACGCGGTGGTCACCTGGGCCAGAATGCCGGGCTTGTCGTTGACCGTGAACCGCACGTAATGCGGCGCGACGAAATCGCCGCTCACGTCGTGGAACGCGGTCGGCGCCGACGGAGCGGCTTGCCCATCGCGACGTCTTGCGGACCGACAGGACGTCCGACACGACGGCGCACGGCTGTCGGCGATCCGCCGGCGCCCGACCCGGAGAACGACGTTTCGCCGCCGAAGATGCCGCGGACCGTCACAAGATTCTGGCTGCCTTCGTTGCGCGCCGAAGCCGGACGTCAGCGGCACGAGTGCGGGGCGGACCGCAGCGAACACCGCGCCGCTGTCTTCAGCCGAGGCGCGAGCGATCTGCCGGATCGTGCATCCCAGCTCGCGCGCGTATTCGAAATCCACCGGCTCGATCGGCCGGATGGAGCGGGTTTGCGATGTCGCCGACGCGCACGGGTCGCCGCAGCCCGACGGCGGCCATGATGGCGAGCTTTGCGGCGGCGTCGGCGCCGTCGAGGTCCTCGGTGGGATCGGCTTCCGCGTAGCCGGCGCGCTGGGCCTCGCTCAGCGCGTCGGCGAACGAAATCGTCTCCGACTGCATGCGGCTCAGGATGTAGTTGCACGTGCCGTTCAGAATGCCGCGCACTTCGACGAGTCGATCGCCCGCGAGTCCTTCCTGCAACGCGCGCAAGCACCGGGATGCCGCCGGCCACCGACGCCTCGAACCGCACCTCGAGCCCGCGCGTCCGGGCGAGGTCGAGCAGTTCCGTCCCATGGTGCGCCATGAGCTGCTTGTTCGCGGTCACGACCGACTTGCCGGCGAGCAGCGCGCCGCGGACCCGAGTCATACGCCGGCCGCAGCCCGCCAACGAGCTCGATGATGATGTCGACGTCAGCGGCGCCGATGATTTCGTCCGGCGACTCGGTCCAGCGCACCGAGGCCGGCACCCAATCGACGCGCTTTCGCGCGACGCTTGCGGTTGCAAGATGTGCGTGAGCTGCACGCCGGGCACTTCGCCGCTGCACAGAATGCGGGCGACCGACTGCCCGACGGTCCCGAACCCGAGCAGCGCCACGCGGGTACGCTTCAGCTGAGTTGGATGCCACTTCGGCTCTCCCATCGACGTTCACAGTTGACAGTTCACAGTTGACCAGATGGTGGATTCACTCTTCTCTTCAGCGCCTGCGGAAGCCACCGTCGGATGACGGACCGACTCGTCGCTGACAGCTGTCCGGCACGGTCAACCGTCGACTCGTTAACTGTGAACTTCTTTCGGAAGGCGACAGGCTATCACGTCTTCAGACGCCATAGCCGTAGCCCGCTTCCTCGGGCACGCGCTCATCGACGTCGCTCGTGGTCTCGGGCCTCGGGTCGCCCTGCGACGAGGTCCCGTCCGATTCGCCGGCAGGTTCGCACCTCACCGGTCCCTCGTTCCTGGGAGCGGGATCGGTCTTCACGTTCACGGGCCGCATACCTTCCTCCATTTTTTTGATCACCTTCTTCGCACGCGGATTCTTGCCCGGACCCAAAGCAAAAGGGCCATCACCCTGGTTGCGGGTGATGGCCCTTTCGATTGCTCTCTGACTTTCTGAGGTCGCTCGGCTACATCACCCGGTCTCTGGTTTCCTTGGCAGCGGCAGGCTGCCGGGGGTGTGGAGCAGGATCGCGTTCAACCCGAGCGACGTGGGGACAAACGACACCGCGTCCCGGCTGCCGTTGGCAGCGAATCCGCCGACGTGAATGTTCGCCGAGGTCATGGTGCCTAATACGACATCACAGGTCGCGGTTGAAGTCAATGAAGGGCGGGAAGGGCAGGATGGGCGGGAAGGGCAGGATGGGCAGGAAGGGCGGGAAAGGCAGGAAGGGCAGGAAGGCAGGATGGGCAGGACAGGCGGGAAGGGCAGGAAAGGCCGGGAGCGGCACGCGCCCAGAGCTTTAAGATGCAGGGAGTGCCTCGCTTCAAGCTCACCATTGAGTACGCCGGCACGCGATACAGCGGCTGGCAGATTCAGAAGAACGCGCGAACAGTCCAGGAGAAATCGACCGCGCGGTTCGCGCCGTCACCGGACCGTCACGATTTCGAGTTATGCGGTTCGGGTCGAACGGACGCGGGGTGCACGCGCTCGCCCAGGTGGCGCATCTCGATGTCAGCACGACCCTCGCCCCGAAGTCACTGGTGCGGCGCGTGAACGACGAGCTCCCGGCCGACATCAATATTCTCGAGGCGACTGTCGTGCCGCATCGCTTCCACGCGCGGCACGACGCCGTGGCACGTCAATACGTGTATCAGATCGCGCGGCGCCGGACCGCCTTTGCGAAGCCGTATGTCTGGTGGATCAAGGAACCGCTCGACGTTGACCGCGTCCGTCAGGCCGCGCGCAGCTTCATCGGCCTGCGCGATTTCAAGTCTTTCGTGGCCGGTGCTGCTGGCGGCGCACGTGAGCGACGACGACTCCGAGGCCGGCGCAACGTCGACGCTCGTCATGCTCGAACGGCTGGACATCGTCGAACAAGGCGGCCTCCTGCTCGTCGTGGTCGAAGGGTCGCATTTCCTCTGGAAGATGGTAAGGCGGATCGTCGAGGGTGCTCGTCGAGATTGGCCGTGGCGAGCTCGACGCGGCCGCGGCCGCGGTAATGATCGCCGGGCCCTTCGGACTTACCCGCCAGGCTGACGGCACCGCCCTCCGGCCTGTTCCTCCAGTCGAGTTTGTTACAAGGGCGACGACCGCGAGGAGGTGGTTCGTGCGGCGACGCTGCTGACTTGATTGGCGGGATGTCCCTTTTCGCACCCGGACACATGCGCCACCAATAGCAAGGGAACTCTTCACCCTGGGATCCGCGCCCGCCGCATCGCCGGAACCCACGATGGGGAGAAGCGCGTTCCGAGGACCAGGCGGACAACCTCTGCATAACTGGCGACACCCGCCTCCACGCGGTTTGCTTTCAAATAGCGGTCGTGCACCTGCCAGCCCGCGGCCGCCAGCGCGGGGCTGACGTGCTGCTGGATCCGCTGCGCGATTGCTCGCAAGTCTTCCCGAGGCCGGCCGCGAGCTGGTCGGCAACGGCGCGACGATCGTCCATCCCTAACGCCCCGATCGTCTCACGATGAGGAAGACAGCCACGCGCTGTACTGCGCGGCTGGGGATCCGCGGATGCATGTCAGCCATCCGACGAAATTCGCTTCGCCTTCGTCGGCGAATCCGGCCGAGGTGGCTCCATTCGTGCGCGACGACGAAAGAACGCTCGAACGGCAGCAGGTCCGAGACGACCAGCGTCTCGAGGAAATACGGATCGGTCATGCCGTCGACGGCGGCCCGCTTGAAATAGGGATCCAGGATTGAGTGCTTCGGACGGGCAGGCCGCGCCCCGGACTGACGCCCAGCTCCGCTTGTGCGCGAGATCGAATGCACCGGCGAGCGACGGATCCACTGCCGCGCTCGCCGCCGCGGTCGGCCGACTGATACAGCCGGTTGACCTCCGCGACGGCTCGTGGTCGCCAAGGTGCGCGCAGCGGCCGCCGAAACGCTGCCGGCGTCGAACTCGAGTTTCTCGGCCAGCGGGACCCGCCGGTAGTTCAAGCCCCAGGTGATCAGAAACGCCAGATACAACGACGCGGCGGCGGTGACGGTCCGCCTCACCGTCCCTGCCGGCAATGCGCGTCCAGCCGCCGCGCCGCGCGACATCGCGCACGAGCAGCCACGTCCAGCCGGCCGCCGCGCTCACCATCAGCGCATCGAACATGGCGAACGGCAGCAGGTTCGAGGCCGCGGTCACGGCGCGCTGAAGCGCCAAGGTACACGGCGTTTGAGTACAGCCGCTCGACGGCCGCCGCTGGAATCGGTGCCAGCGCCGCGCCAATCGCTGCGCAAATCAGCGCCATGCGCCCCATTCCGGCGTTCAGCTCCCGCCGGGTTCTACCCCTTGCCCTGACTGGACCCTCTCTGGCGCAGCGCGACGAGCAGTGCGGCGGGGAGTTGCTTGTCCAATAGCGACCCTTGTGCTAGCATAGTCGCTAGAAACTCTTAAAGTCATATACTGACGCAAACAGATCGAAGTAGGCAGTCTCCCTCTCGAGCGACGAATCATGCGGGAGTTGTTCGGTAACTTGCGAGGAATCGTAGGTCATGATCCGCATTCTAACCGTCGGCTTGTCAATCGCGCTCAGTGCGTCGGCGGCATCGGCGCAGACCTCCGCCACGTCGTCACCCGCGGTTGTCACGCGATCGGCGACCCGGACCGTCACCGGACAGCCGCGTGAGCGCTGTGCCTGCTCGCGCCGCTGGGGCCGCGGTCCTTCCGGGGACTCAGGAAACAGCGTTCGCCACGATTCAGGGCAACGCGCTCGACTCAAAGCGAGGCATCCTGCCCGACAGCCCTCGTTCGGCTTCGCGACGCCCGCTCCGGGCGGATCATCAGCTCGCAACGCACCGACAAATCGGGCGTGGTCGAGTTCCGCGCCGTCGATCCCGGCAGCTATATCGTCGAGCTGCTTGGTGCCCGATGACACGGTGCTCGCAGCAAGTCAGCTGGTCAACGTCAACGCAGGCGAAACGGTGACGACCCCCGTCAGCTTCCATTTCGGCTCGCGCCATTGGGCGGACTTTTCGGTCACACGACAGCGCAGGCGATCGCGATCACTTCGGCGGCGGCGGCCACCGGGGTGTTGAACGCCGCGGCGACCACCGATGTGAGCGCGGACGGTACCAACCGACAGTGACATGAGTAGCGGCAGCCAGCGGCGTGCGACACCTGACGCCCGGGTAAAGACGGGGGCGCGGCTCCGCCACCCAGGGGCGGCGCCTATCCAGTTGACAGCGAGATTCACCTGCTGGATCGGTTCGCCGTTATCTATCGCTATCGCGCGATCGCGATCAGCGTGTTGATCCTCACGACGCTGGCGTTCGTCATTCAGAGCTCGGCCGCGATCCCCATGTTCAGGGCGCATGCGCGCATTCTCATCGAAGACGAGCGATCGACCGCGATTCCGGGACTCAACTCTGAGGTCCCAGTTCTTCGAGGACCCTGAACCGTGCTACAACACGCAGTACAAGATTCTTCAAGGCCGGGACCTGGCCAGGCGAGGTCGTCACGAAACTGCAGCTGCACACGATTCCGGAGTTCAACGGGACGGCGCCCTCGGCTCGTACTGGCTCACGATTGTCCAGAGTTCGCCGATCGCGCGCGCGGGATGTTCGGCCGCCGCTCGTCCACCGCGCAGGAGGCGCCCGCTGCCAGTGAAACTCCCGACGAGTCCGCGCTGGTAGACGCATTCATCTCCCGCCTCCTCGTCGAGCCGTCCCGTGGCACGCGTCTGGTCGACGTGTCGCTCCGAGTCCATCGACCCGAAGTTTGCGGCGCTGGCCGCCAACGCGCTGGCGCAGGAGTACGTCTCCCAGAACCTCCAGCTCAAGCTCCAGACCACGGACAACATGCTGCAGTGGCTTGCTCAGGAGCTGGCGACCCAGCAGAAAAAGGTTCAAGCCACCGAGGCCGCGCTGGCCGATTATCGCGACAAGCAGAACGCGATGTCGCTCGACGACAAGCAGAACATCGTGTCTGTCGCGGCTGAACAAGCTGAATGACGACGTCGTCGGCGCGAAGACGCGGAAGGCCCAGAAAGAAGTTCTGTTACAGCCAGATCCAGGGTCTGACGCCCGCCGAGCTCGGGAAGGCGTCCGCCATCGCGCAGAACCCGCAGGTGGCCGCGGCCCAGGCCGCGTGCAGGAAGCGCAAGCCGAGCGCGTGCGCCTGGCGCAGCGCTACGGTGAGAGACACCCCGACCTCCTGAAAGCGGCTGCGAACGTCCAGGAAGCGGAGCGCGTCTATCTGCTCGAGGTCAGCCGCGCGGCCCAGGCCATCAAGAACGAGATACGACACGACGGTGCTCGAAGAGCAGACATACGCGCAGAACCTCAATGCGGCGAAGGCCGACGCCCAGGACCTGAGCAAGAAGAGCGTCAACTACAACCTGATGGAACGCGAAGCGAACAGCAACCGCCAGGTCTACCAGGCGCTGCTGCAGCGCGAGAACGAACTGCGCGTAGTCGAGCAACAGCCGGGCGAACAACGTACGGATCGTCGACAATGCGGAAGTTCCCAAGGCCCCGATGGCCAGGCGGCAGCGGGCTGGCCCATCGGCTCGCGCTCGGGCTGGTCCTGGCGGTCGCCGTGCCGTTCATGCCTCGACTACATCAACGACACGATCAAGACGCCCGGAGGACGTGGCCCGGCAGCTGAAGGTGCCGTTCCTCGGCCTGGTGCCCGTCGGTCCGCGGCGACAAGCACCTCGATGCTGGCGTCGTCGCACGTGCCTCACGACTTCGGCGAGGCGTTCCGGTCGCTGCGCACCTCGCTGCTCTCGCAGCACGATGCGGCACGGCACGAAGGTCGTGCTCTTCACGAGCGCCCAGCCGCTGGAAGGCAAGACGACCACCGCCGTCAACATGGCGATGGCGCTGGCGTACGGCGGCGCCGCGCGTGCTGGTCATCGACGCCGACATGCGGCGGCCCGGGCTTGCACCGGCCCGCTGCGCCTCACGAACGAGCGCGGTCTCTCGCAGGTGCTGATCGGCCAGGCGCGCGTTCGCGACGTCATCCAGCGCACGGTGGATCCGAACCTGCTGGCGATCACCGCCGGCGAAGGTTCCGCCGAACCCGTCGGAGCTGCTCACGTCGGAGCGGATGAAAACGCTGCTCACGAACCTGGCCGCACGGCCCATTCGACTGGATCATCATCGACACGCCGCCGGTGCTCGCCGTCACCGATGCGGTTGTCGTCGCGCCGCTGGTTTCCGGGCGTCGTCTTCGTGATCGGCGCCGAGATGACGCGGCGCCGTCTGGCGGAGCGCGCGATCGGCACGATCATGTCAGGCCCGTCCGAAACAGGTGGCGGTCGTCCTGAACAAGGTCGATTTCGCGCGCAACAAGTACTACTATTCGCGCTACTACGGCCACCAGTACAAGAACTACTACGCACAGGCGGTCTAGCGCCCTCGCCGGTCCGCTCGCCGCTGCGGCGATGATCTGGATGCTCGTGGCATTCGGCGCGGGCGCAGAGCTGGTACGTTCGCGCCTGCCGTCATCGCGCTCGCCATTGAGCGCTGTCCTCGTCCGGCCGCCGGTCGCCAGCGGGCCCAGCCGTGCGCTCGACATCGCCCTGCTTTGCTGCGTCGCCTGGACGTTCCTGCAGATCGTGCCGCTTCCGCCCGGATTGCGGGACATCCTCTCGCCCAACGCCGATGCGATCGATCGTGCGCTGCGATTCGACGGGAATGTCCGTTCGCCCTCGTCCGCTGTCGATCGATCTCTTTCTTACTCTCCGGGCGGCGACCGTGACGACGATGGTCGCGGCGATGTTCTGGATCGCGCGTGAGGTCGGCGCCAGGCAGGGCGCTCGCCGGCTGGTTCAGGCGGTCGCGTGGAGTGGGCTGGCGATCTCGGTTGTCGCCCTCCTGACTCGCGCGCGTACTCGCCCGATCTCGATCTACGGCATCTGGAGTTCGGGATCCATCTCCCAGCCGCTACGGCCCCTTCGTGAATCGCAACCACATGGGCACGTGGCTGGTGATGGCGCTCCCGCTGGTGATGGGCTACATCTTCGCGCGTTTCGACGGCCATGCGCGAGACGCGGCTCGTTCGCGGCTGCCATCGACACACGCATGGTGTGGCTCATCGCGGCGGCAGGCGTGATGTTCGTGGCCGTCGTCCTCTCGCTTTCGCGATCAGCGGCGATCGGCACAGTATCGGCGGGAGTGTTTGCCGCTGCATTCTCCCGGACGCGCCGTTCCAGCGCGTGGCGGGGCCTGCTCGCCACGGCAGCGGTCTTCGTACTGATTCTGGTCGCCATTCCGCGCTCCGTCGAGCTCGGCCTCCGATTCGAGAGTCCCCAGGCGCCCGGCACGTCGACGGCATGGGCCCGCTCGGAGATCTGGCGGAAACGCTGCCGATTATCCGCGACTTCCCGTTGACTGGCACAGGAGCCGGCACGTTCCCGACCGCCATGCTCGTCTACCAACAGAGCGACCGCCGACTGTTTTTCAACCAGGCGCACAATCACTACCTGCAGTTCGCGGCCGAGGGGGTCTGTTCATGATCGTTCCCCTGATATGTGCCGCTGTACTATTCACGCCAGGAAGCCGTGCGACGCCTGCGCAGCGACCGGACGGCGATGGTCTGGATTCCGGACGGGTGCCGCTGCGGGCATCGTCGGCGTGGCCGTTCAGAGTATTTGGGACACCGGACTGCACCTTCCGGCGAATGGGCTGCTCTTTGCCGTGCTATGCGCGATCCTGATTCACCAGGATGACGGGGAACCTGCCCCGCGCCGGCCACGCGAGCCGAGGGCGCTGCGTGCGCACGATCAATAGAACCAGTCGACGGCGCTCAGCCGGCGGCCCGCCGCGACCGGTGTGACCTCGTGCAACGTCGCGGAATCGAAGGCGACCAGCAATCCGGGGTCGGCATCGAGGGAAAGCCGACGTCGCGCCATGCTGGGTCGTCGATCAGTCCGTAAAAGTAAGGCGCCCGCCGGCGCACTCGAAGGGCCCAGGGGCTTTCGGACGCGCCGTTGAGAAAAATGACGACGGACACCCGGCGGCGGACGGTCTCGTTCCCCCGGGCAGTCGCATCAGGGCTCGGCTCGATCGCGGTGCGGCCGGTAAAAGCCTCCGGGCTCGTCATCACTGAGAATCCCACCCCTTCCGAAGCGGTCAGCGCCACGCCGAAGTGGTTCGAGAGGGCGGGACGAATGCTGCGGAGCCGCGCTTGCACGTCCGCGCGCAGTGTTTCCGCCACGGGGACTTCGAGCGTCCGCCGGACGTCCGGCCAGAGACTGCCCGTGTTCTCCTACTGAACACTTCGGCTGCTTCGCCCGTACCGCGTGAGAAGGTTGTGACGGAGCGTTGCACAAAGATCTCCAGGGGATGAACCCCGGCTGCAGAAACAATCCGAGACGACTCATGAGACCAGAAGGCGTCATGGCTCGTTCACCGTCCCTGCATGACCCAACGTCGCAAAGCCTCCGGAGACGCTCGTCGCCCGTATAAAAGGGGCAACAACCACGGATGACGCGGTCCGTAGCGCGCAACCATGTACGAGCGGGCCGGGTAGACGTGATCCTTCACGAGACGCAGCCGTCCTTTCCAGCTGCCGATCGCGCGCCAGTCGCTGTCAGAAGCAGCCCGAGCGGGCTCACTCCCTGGCCCAGAAAGACGCGCTCTGGCACTTCGCGCTCGGCCTTGCGGAGCCACGTTTCGACGCCTGTCGGCATCTCCGTGCCGAAGCACGTCGACAGCACTCACGAGGCTCAGCGCACAGACACCGCGCAGGCCGCCGCTCTCGGCTTCCCGGGTGAACTCATTCCACTGCTCGGCAGTGATGGCGGTCGCCAGCAGGTGAATGTCCATCGAGCCACAACAGCTCGGACGTGTTTCCGTGGTGTGCGAGGCGATGCAGGCAGGCCAGCAGCAGCCCGTCCACGTCGCAGAGCGTGCGCGCCCGGGAATCTTCATGGCGACGCTGCGTTCCCAGAGGCGTCCGAATCGGCGGTGCGTCGGCGAACACAAGGGGATTCGTCACCCGCCAGTGCAGGTCGAGGGGATGCACGACCCCCTGTTCGTCGACGCGACGGAAGTGGCGCTGACCGGACGCCAGCTGCATGACATGTTCAACCGCCGGTTCGTAGCCAAGCGACAAGAGCAGGAGCTCTGCACGATCGCAGCACGATTCGTCCACGAGCAGGTCGGTATCGTCACGTGGGCGCAACACCGGCCAGCGTGTACAAGCTGTAGGCCCACGCGGCGCCCTTCAGGGAGGAGTGCTGGAATCCCACGATCGGCGAACGCCGCCAAAGAGGCGGGTCAGTTCGCGACGCTGGAGCTCCTCGAGAACGCGCTGCGCCTCCGTGAGCGCCGCTCGTGCCGCGCCGCGATACTGGGCTTGCCATCGACCGGTCTTGTCCTCCGCGATTCGCCATGCCAGAAGGAGGTGGACCGAATGCGCGCACCGCCAGCTCCCACAATTCGCGCTGGTCGGCACCGGCGTACGAGGCGAATGCCGCATCGTCCACCAGAACCAGACCGAGCTCCTCGTAACCACTCCATCGGCCGGACCTTCAGACGCATAGCCTTATTCCGGTGGAATGCGCCAGGCGAGATCTGCAGTGCCATGGGCCTTGTCTTCCAGATGCCCCGGTCACGAATTGTCGAAGCACTTGAAAATCAGCCAGCAAGGGTGACTCTATACTTCCACCATGACGGATAGCGCTGAGAAACGTCAGATCGGGTTGACAGAACCTCGACCGGCAAGAGGTGCGGTGTATCCGTGGGTGCGACTCGGTGTGGCTCGGGAGCTACGATAGAGCCAAAGCCATCATCCAAAAGGTCAGGCCAGAAGCGCTAGCGGCTTTTGTGGATGCCTTCCGGATACTCCGTACGCGGCCGGACTTCCAGGTACGGCTGTTTGAACGGCCCTCTGACGACAACACCTCCTTCATGAAATCAGGCGCGTGGTTCAGTCGCTCCGGCCGACGGATTTGGAGCTGCATGAGGTGCGGGCGTTCGGGGCGATTCGTGGTTCATGGTCATCCGTTCTTTACCGAGCTTCAGCAACGCACGGTGCCTTTCGTCAGTGAAGCGGTGGGCGAGGCGGTCGAGTGTCCTACAATTTCCTCAGCCTCTACGCGTCTCAGGGCGTTTGTCCACCGCACATGGAGTTCGCCGAAGGCAAAATGGACCCTTGATCTCGCGTCAATCAGAGCGTGCCGTGGCCCATCTGTTTCAGCCAGGTGTGCCCGTGGCCGGATGAAGCAGAGGCTTGGCCGGACGAGGAGCTGGGAGAACAGTATCAAGCGCTCTCCCTCACTCCGCTTCGTCCCGTACACTTACACCCAGGTCAGGCTGTCGTTTCTCTGGAAGCAGTCAGTGGCACTACCGGAAGCCATCCTGCCTCCGGCATTCGTCAGTTCTGTGACTTGCTGTTCTTCCACTTTATTCCGATCGGCACAGCAGACCTGGTGCAACCAAAGACGTGGGCGAGATTATTTGGGATAGCGGAACTGAGTGAGTTGGCCTGAGTTCTGCGGCTGTTTCTCGACTGGCAACTATCAGAATGGATGCGCCAGACGTAAAACTGCCGCCGCCGTGAAGAGTCCGCCGCAATGACCCGGTGGTTCACGTCCAACGCGACGCTGTCACGATGTTGAGTGCTCGGCACATCTCGCGGAGGGCGCGGGCACCGGCGGTATCACGAGGCGGCGCACCGGGATCTGTTCGACCAATCGTGAGGCCAGCTCGAATCCGAATCTCACGGTCGATCGGTCGTTGGCGTCGAGCATCATCGAGTATCGAACCAGCGCCATGATCGACCGCCGAGGCGGACATCAGATGGATGCCGCCGCGACTCCTGCCGCGCGCGACGAGGTAAAGGCGCGTCGAGGGGCCGCGGCCGCTCTGAGTACGGCACGGCCGCGCCTGACCAGCGCTGCTTCCGCGTGTAATGGGCCACCTGCGTTCGCCGCACGCGCCACGCACCCGACGAGGCCGCTGGCTGTCCGGCCAGAGGCGCAGGCCAGGATAAGAGGGCACGGCACGAGGGACGTTAGGTGCGGCAGTCGATCACGAAGCGCATCGTCGGTGACCAGCAAGGCGCCGCTGCGCACGAGGGCCGCCGCCAGAGTGGACTTGCCGGCGCCGGCTGCGCCGAGGAAACCGACTACCCGGGCACCGATGTCGACGCGCGCTCGCGTGCAGGACGAGCCGGATGCGTGAGCCGCAGAAGCGCCGGGAGGGAGTTGATCCAGCAGCAGATGCCGGACGGTCCCCTAAAGGAATTCCCGTTCGCGGATGGCAGACGATGGCGCGGGGGCTGACGGCAAACTCCCCAAGCCTGGAAACTGAACGATGTGGCCGCTGCCAGTGGCAGCCACCCGCATCCAGAAGAGGTCCTCCACGCATCCGCCAGGAATGACGCCATTTGCGCCGAACATCGCCCCGAAGGCGGGCGCCAATCGACACGTGCACGCATGGAGTCCCCTTCGCGCGTGGGAGCTCGGGCATCGGGAAGTCGGAGGAAAGGATCAGCCCGGCGAAGCGATACGTGGCCACGTCACTCCGCGTAGCGGGTGACGACCTCGGCCACGAAGCCACCGGCGTCGGCAGGATTGACAAACAAGGTGGGATACCGATCGAAGAGGGCGCGTTCGATGTCGCCGACGCTCGAACGGCCATCGATCAGGTCGAGCACGAGCTTTCTTGCTCGTCCCCGCTCGGCGAGACGTGGAACGAAGGCTGGCCGTGTGCGGCGGACGACATCCGGCGACTAGCAACGCATGCCGGCGAGCGTCGAGTGCCCCAGACGGTCGAGCCGGCGACTCAGGTCGCCTGCACGGGCACTGGTCGCGTTCGGCCAGAGCTCGACCACCCACTTCACCAGAAGCTCGTGCAGGGCGAGATCAACATCTGGACGCGAGAGGACCATGACCGATCGATACCGCCAGGGGCTTTGGCGAACGGGGAGGACTGCGTTGCGCCGAGGCGATCCGTTCAGGATCTCTCGGGAGCGTGTTGTCAGCGTGGTGGTCTCATTCAGATGGGCGTGGACGAGACCAGCCGGCAATGCCGTGGATGGCGTGCCTGCTCGCTCGATCGGGAGGTCGACGGTGAAGCTGAAGTAACTGTTGTCCTGGCCCGGCGTCATTGTCGCGACCGCCCGGCCTGGCGTGAGCAGGCGATTGGGCTCGACCCGCCAGGGATGACCGCTGTTCCATGCGATTTCCTGCGCGGGGCCGTATTCAAACCCGATGGTCGTGTGCCCCAGAACGCCGTCTGGTAGCACAGTTCTGGAATCTCGACAGGGGCAATCGACAATTGGGTGCGCTCCGGCAGACAGCGGCCGCCTGGCTTCAAGAACCTGCGGCGAGCGTCCTCCAGGAACTCAGGAGGCCGGCCTCGGGCCCGAAGTGCCCGACCTGATCGCAAACGACGAGGTCCGCGCGTTCAGGAAGGGATACATGTTGGGAATGGCCGTTGACACGATCGTTGATCCGATCAGTCAGCCGTTTGCGGAGGCAAGAGCACGCGCGACCTGCTGCCGTGCCGCCGGAGGTCAATCGCGTACCTCGTTGAAGCCCCGCACGGCAGGCCAGCAACCCGAGGATACCCGTTCCACAGCCGAGATCGACGACGACGTCACCCAGAGCGAACGGTCGAGGCGATCGCGTTGGCGAACGCTGTCATCCGCCTGTCGTCCTCCAGGTATTGGCGGTGTTCGTCGAGCTCGAGGACATCACTTATAGGCACGCAGACCATCATCGCTGGATTCCCGGCTTCGGACATGGTGCTGCCGACGCCCTGTGTGAGCTTGGCGACATGTCCGTATCCCTCGAGCCGCGGCGTGCTGTATCGTTCTCGCGGCAGGTCGCTCGGTGACGGGGACGATTCGCCGGGGGTTGAGTTGCGTTCAGCCATGTTGGTGGGTGCTCACTTTCAGTGCGTTTCTGGCCCAGACTTCAACGGCGCATACGAGCCACAGCTGGAAACACCAGGCGCTCATGCCCGGTCATCCGATGCGCGATACCGGGTCAGCATGTCATTATGCACTTGGCGTAGCGGCACGAGGTCGATCCAGTTTCGCCGCGCGACGGCTGGATTGATGCCACGGACCTGATTCGACGTGCTGCTGTGCGGCTCGCACCAGTACGTCCGATGCTCCGGCAATCGTAAGCCGATCACCGACCAGAGGGCACCCATCGCCGCGGGCGTTGCACCAGCACGAACTTGGTCCATGGTCCGTGCCACCGCTGCTCGTCGGGAATCGCGAGGCCAAACTCCATGATCCGGCGGTCGCCGAAGGGATGGCGCGTTTCAGAGATCGAACCGCGCGACCGACCGGTTCTCGGCTTCGGTTGCGTGCACGGACAGACCGTTGGTTGCCATCGGTCGACTCTGTCTTCGCCAGCGCTTGCTCAGCGACGCATCCAGCGGCGCTGGCTGGATCCGATCGGCTAACCCCACGCGCGACGCCAGCGATCAGTTGACCCAGGGCGGGATGCCGTCGACGCGCAGCGCAGATCGTGATGGTCTTTCGTGCGGATGCCGGCACGAGCGGCCAGATAGCCGATCTGAACATGCTCAACGGCTCCAAAGACATCCTGACGATTTGGCTGCGCCGCATAGTGACGCCAGAACCGACCGAGAGTCGTCCCGTCCGCAGTGGATCGGCATACTGGAGAAATGAGCCGGTGAACCATTTCGTCACTCCGTTCACCTGTGAAGCAGGACTCTCACGCCGCGGTCAGCGGCTGCAGCAAAGAGGATTCGCCATTGTCCCGTTCAGTGCGGGGAAGATCTTCACAATGGGCGGCTTCCGTGCGTAAAACGCACAGTCCCCCTCATGCGGCCTGAATCGCTGCGACGAGACCGGCCACATTACCGCTACGGCATCAATGGACGGCGTCTCGTCCCACGCGTCGTTTGCGGGGTGAGGCGAGAAGGTCGGCAGCGGCACCGATCGCTCAATACCCTTCACGTCGTGAATCGCGCCAACGAGCGATGACGAGTCAATTCCCCACTGAGCATGACGCCGACCGGCCGCGCAGCTGCGAAGCCGGGCGCGAACCGCCTGCCTGAGGAGGTCGGCCAGATGCTCGGCATATTCCTCGTCGCGGCTGTACCCGAACCTCGAGATGGGGATTGACCTGCCAATACCGGCGAAGCGGACTCGCCCCCGCTCCGCCGTCAGCAGGTGAGCCGGTGGCAGCCTCGAGATATCTCGCCAGACCGTATCAGCGCGGTGGACGATGTGGCCCAGTAAGGATCTCGGCGATGAAGCCCTCGTTGGGACTCGCGTCGAACAACGGGTGCCGCAGCAGCAGCGAGGCGTTCCGACGCGACGGCGATGAACCCGTCGCGTGCATGCACGTAGAGCGGCCGGATTCCCAGCACGTCGCGAGCGCAAACGAGTGTCTGGCTCGCGTCGTCCCAGATCGCGAAGGCGAAGTCGCCCAGCAGCCGTGCGGCGCACGCCTCTCCCCAGCATTCGTAGGCGCACGGGAGAGCTCCGCGTCGCTCTCGTCCACCGCGCCGACGCCCTCCGCGTGCAGCTGGCCGACGAGCTCGTCACGATTGTCGAGCCGGCCGTCGAGAACCACGCGCACCGTGCCGGCCTCGTTTGCGTGAGGCTGCGTCTCCGTCGCCGCCTCGTTGGTGGCGAGCCAGTTGGCAATGCGCAGAGGGCCACCGAGCCATGTCGCCCACGCCTGCCCGTCTGGGCCGCGGCGGCGCGGTCCCTCGATCATGAAATCCCAGCACTGCCGGATCACGGGATCCCTTTCAGGAAGACGATGGCGATGAAACCGCTCAAGAGCCGGAAGGAATACCGCGAGGAGACGAGATTTCGGCGGGTCAGCTCGCGCGACAAAATTCAGAAGGTCCTGCTGCAGGCGATCGGGCTCGACGTCGAACTCCGCGAGCATGTCGTCAGACACGCGCTGCAGCAACCGCGCTCGTTGATCAACTGCCACAGTCGTCGACGTCTCGTCAGGCCGAAATACATCCGCTGGCCAGATCCGGCAAGGACGCCTTCGCCGGACAACTCCTTGAACACGACGTCCGCTTTGACCGTGACGCTGTCGGCTAACGAGGGACTGTTCGCGGGCGTCAACTCAAACCCATGATGGCTCGAACGATACGGCATCTGCCACGCCGGGACGCACAGGCCGTCGATCTCGATCCAGGCATGAAGTCCATCGCCCCGAGCGCCTGCCGCTTACGCCGATCACGAGCAGTGGGCGGGTGGCCCCCAGCCGCTGAGAAGATACGAGCGGCAATCGCCTGCGTCAGGCAGGTGCCGCCCGTGTGACGCGGCCGCTGCGGCGAGGCCCAGCGGGCGTGTCGGTCTCGACCCGCCGCCACCTCAACGCGCCGCCCAACCAGGTGGCGGCCGATACGACACGAAACGCTGGCCCACGTGCAGTGCGGCGCGCGCGAGAATCTGGAACGCCGCACTGAGAACCACGGGGCGTGCGAGTCTGGCGGGGAAGCGCCCAGAAGCGAACCAGTTGAGCGACGGGAATTCTACCACGACGAATCAACGTGTGCTAACGAATTCACAGTGCCCAATTCATGGCGCTACGGTCGCGATCACTTCAGGTTCTCGCGGGCCGGAAGATCGACGAGCCGGGCGCGTGCCGCCAGCAGGGCGCTGATCAGATGGCGGTGGTGGTTGAAGTTCGCCGTCCGCTGCACGATCGGCATCACGCCGTCGGAAAGGGCCAGCTCGAACAACGCGTCGATCTGGCGATCGCGTCATGATGCTCCGGCCAGCTGGCGCAGCGCCCACTGCGCATGGAACTCGCCCGATAGACGCCAGCGCCACCGCGATTGATATGCGCCGACAGCGCCGCGCTCTCGAGGCGGTCGCGCGCGCAACGCGGTTTCGGCGCCACGTCGCAGGCGAGCGACGCGCTCACAATGCTGTAATGGATGCCCCCACCCGTCGTCGGCTTGGCGAGCCCGGCGGCGTCGCCCGCGACCAGCAGAGCGGTCGCCGAGACGTCCGCGACGATCGATCGCAACGGCAGAAACTTCAGCCGCGGCGCGCGCCGTCGGAGTGGACGCCCCAGGACGCCAGCGCGACCCACCATCGCGTCATGCCCAGCCGGTCGTTTTCCCGTCGCCATGACGCCGGCGCGTGCGTGTGGGCCGTCGGGCCGGTCGAGCGGCACGGCCCGCCGCGAACCCGCCGGGCGCGACCGCAGAGCCGAACTGGATGACGACGTCGCCCAGCGTGCGCGCCGGCAGCTCGCGCTGCGCCGTCTGCGAAGATGCTCTCGGCAGTCGAGACCAAGCCGGCGTTGCAGCGTATGTACGACGCGCCGCGAATGGCACGCGCCAGACGCGCGCACACGGCATGCCTCCTGCGTTGGCGACGATCCGCATCGCGCGTGATCTCAACGAGCTGACCCGCGTGTCGGCGCGGATCTCGGCGCCTGCAGCCCGGGCCTGACCGGCTAACCGCTCGAGTCGAACTGTGCGATCGATGACGACGGCCTGCAGCGTGGGAGGCGTATGCCACATCTCGGGACCGGTTGGCGACACGAACTGGACGGTCGTCAACGGGTTCAGAATCGCTTCCCGCGGAATCGGGAACTCGTCGAAGCTGGCCGCGCTAGAGCACTCCCGTGCAGTGGATGGGCGTGCCGATCGATGTCGCGTGCTCTTCGCACCAATGTCGAGAATCCGCTTGCGAGAGGCGCCGCCAGCCGTGCAGGCCCTGCGGGTCCGCCGCCAGCCACCAGTACGTCGAAGCTCATTTGGAAGCCATTACAGCGAGCCCTTTCGATGTTTCGTCAGCAGACGCCGGTCGGACGCTCCACTCGCCGCGCGCCGCAATCAGAACGACAGCAGGGAGGGCTTGAGATCCAGCCATGGACCCGCTTCCTTCAAAGTACGAGAAGATCGAGGCGGAACTTCGCCGATCGCCGTAGATCGCGCCGCGCGTAGACTTGCGCCAGCCGGTCAATCCGGGCGGACGCTGTGGCGTCCGCGCATAACCGCGTGCGTCGATGCAAGGCGACCAGCTCGCCGTCGCACGTCGATCTCGCCGGGTCGAAGCGGCCGCGGTCACGACAAACTCATGTCGCCGACAAGGATGTTCCATAACTGCGGCGAGTTCGATCCATGGCGGTCGCGCGTAGCACGCCGCCGACCTTCGTGATGCGCAGATCCCTTCCGTTTGCCTGTAGGCCCGCTGAGAGCTTCCGCGTCGGGATCCATCGATCGGAATTTCAGCGCCTGGAACACACGGCCGTTCAGGCCGACGCGGGCCTGAGAAAAAGATTGGTCCACCGTCGTCCAACCGGATCGCAATGGGGATCGCGATCCAGAGCGGGGCCGAGAGGATCAGGCCGATGCTCGACAGGCACAGGTCGAACGCGCGTTTCCATGACGATCCAGGAACCAGACCACGCGCGAGCGCATCGATGCGGCCACACCGCCCTCCGGTCAAATCGCAGCCCGAGCCTCGCGCGCCCGTTCACCCATTTGCCTCGTCAGATCGCGGTTCAGATACAGGGCTCGAATCTGACCGGCGATGCTTTCAGGACTGCCGGGATCGGCGACAAGGCCGCACCCTTCCCGTTCGGCAATGTGCTTCGCCTCTGAATCACTCTCCATGGCGGCCACATGCGGCCTGCCGGCCGCCAGGATTCCATACAGTTTGCTCGGCACGATGAAGCCGGATAGTCCAGCCATCAACGAGACGACGAAGCAATCGGCGGCGGCGAAGGTATTGGACGAGATCGCGCTTCGGCTGGGTGCGAGCAGAAACTGCACGTTCGTCGAGGCCCCGATCCCGCGCGATTGCCCGGAGCGCGGGTTTCTCTGACGCCCTCTCCGACGAAACACCAGCACGAGGTCGGGCAGATCGAGCAGATCGCCGGCAGCCCCGACGACGGATTCGAGATTCTGGGACAGGCCGAGGTTGCCCGCGTGCATGACGACGAACCTGTCGGCGAGGCCGTGAGCTTCCGAGAACGCATTGCGCTTAGGGGACGGGACGATCGCCTCACAGTCGGCCCAGTCCGGAATGATGACCGTCGCATGTGCGGCTCAGCGCCTTGCCGGCGATCAGGCGCCGCCGCATGCTTTCGCCGAGGGCAACGACACGGTCGGCGCGCGCGACCAGAAACCGGTTCACTCGCTGAAGGATGGCGTTCACGGTCTCGACGTGTGAAGTCTTCGAGCAACCTCGCGACTTCCGGGAACACGTCGCGATGCGACATCACGAAGGGCACGCCGTACCGCCGCGAGGCCAGATACGCAGCCAGGCCGATGATCGGCGGATCGGTCAACGCGACGATCAGGTCGGGCTTCTCCGAGCCGCAGGCCCGCCAGAGCACGCCGATGCAAAATACGTCATGTAGTTGGTGAACCGCCCGATGAAGCGCCGTTTCGACAGGTGCGAGCCGCGCGCGCGAAGCACGTCGACGCCCGCGTGCCGCTCACGGCCGATGAGCCACCGATCCTCCTCCATTGCCCGAGTCGTCGCGCGGGCAGCAGGGGCACGCCGGCAATCACCGATACGCGCCAGCCGTGATCGCGCACCAGGCCTTCGCAGAGCTCGGTCAGCAGCTGGCCCGGTTGCCGCCGTGTCTGGATAGTAGGATCGGTTGAAGAATGCGATGTGCAGGAGCGTGCCTCGCTAGCGTTCGGTCAATCGACGCTCGAGCGTCGCGGTCACGGCTTCGCGTTGTTTCGGCGCGAAATGCCCATTCGATCGTGCGGTGGAGGCCGTCCACAGAACTTCACCTGGAGCTCCCAGTCGAGCAAGCGGCGGGCAAGCGCGTTATCGGCCACCCGATTGAGCGGTCCGGTCGGCATTTCGGGGATGGAACTCGATCGTGGCCTGATGACCGGTGGTCCGTAGCACTTCGTGCACCGCATCGATGACGCGCGTTCGCTCCATGGTTCCAAGATTCACCGCCGTGCCGTCGTCGATCCGCTCGGCGGCCAACATGGTGCCGCTGACGATGTCGCTGACATGCGTCCAGTTGCGGATTTGCTCGCCGTTCCCCACACCACGAATGGATCCTGGCCGACGAATGCGCGCGCGATCATGGCCAGCACGGCGTGGTTCTCGTGTCGCGATCGCCACACACGGTGAAGTACCCGGCAGGATACCGATTTCAGGCCCCAGTCCTTGCCGTAGGCCTTGAGCGTCAGTTCCCCCATCAGCTTCGCCCAGCCGTATGTTGTCGGCGTCGAAGGGCGGGCCGACCATGTCCTCGGTGAGGAACAGCGATCGGCTGACGTCCGGTTTGCAGATGGTTCCGGATATACACAGCCGGACGAAGCATAAACGACCTTGCCGACGCGCGGCGTTCCGGCACGCGTGAAACACTAATCCCGTCGAGGAGCAGGTTGCTGGCGCAGAGCCGCTTGATGAAGATCCACATAGCCACGACCGCTGCGATCGGCGGCCAGGTGAAAGACAATGCCGACGCCGCGGATGGCTCGATCGGCCACGCCAGGGTCGAGGAGATCGCCTTCGATGGAGCTCCGATCGCGCCCTGTCTCGAGATGGGCCGCGAGGTTTTCCCGGCGGCCGCTGCTCAGGTTGTCGACCACGCGCACCGTCGCGCCTTTCGCGACGAGCGCATCGCGACCAGGTTGCGATCCGTTGAACGAGGCACCGCCTGTGGCGAGAACGTGCACGCCCTTCCAGGTCATAGCGTGTCGCCCTCCCCGACGACCAGCTGCCAGCACGCCGTCCGGATCAGGGTGCTTTTCAAGCAGCGTGATGGCCCATGACCAGCACGTCCATGCTCGTCCTCAGAAAACAGTCGAGCGCTTCACCCGGCGTCAACACGATCGGCTCTGTTCTCGTTGAAGGACGGCGTGTTCATCAAACATAAAAATGAATGAAAAGCTTAAACCGGCACGTTACCTGTAGCTACCACCGGCCTCATCTGGCAGATCCTTTAAAGGCAAAAAGTATGATCTTGGCCATTCTCTCGTCAGAAATGTAATGATCTATTTTGATTCAGAAGGCGAAGCAAAAACTTCTTCACAAATTTTATAATTCGCCGAATCCAGGCGGATATTTTACCATCGGCTTTTACGGCACGATGCTGTCGATGATGGACCGTAGAAATTATTCAAAGCAGTTGATCTGGAAGCCAAAATATTTCAAAAGGTCTAGTCTGTCATTGGGTTACCTGGATAGGCGGCGCGGTGCATTACACCTCGTCGCCCTTCTCGGTTTAAAAAAACCGCGCAAAAAGAACCGCGACTCCATTCACATGAAAAACAAAAGCGAAGAAACAGCGTGTGCATTTGCATCGCCTGCATCTCTGCGTGGATTTCCTCAGCGCCCCCTTGCGGTTAAAAAATGCAGACTCATCAATGAAATGCAAAAATGCAGGAGGGCGCATAGGGCTGCCTCAATAACATGCTTTGATATTGTCATCCAGAGCGCCTTCGCTTTGAATTTCACAACCTCACCACACGAAAATGCGAGCACTCATTTGCTTAGCATCACAAAGAGCTACTCCCGCGAGAGTGATCTGCCAGGGTCAGTGTAAAACAGCATGACGTCCAACAGATCAGCCCGCGCTAGCATCGCCGGCATTGGCTTAATTCGCAGCCATTTCACCAGTGCAGTTTCAGGAAAGTGGCAGCTATAACGCTCAGGATGAGCAAATGAGGGGGGCGTTTGCGCCTGCCGCCTCGTGGTTTCAGTCTGAACCATGTATGACGTGGCCCCGCGGCCTCGGAGCGGTCATGCACAAACACGTGCCAACGCATTCATTTGCCTGTAATTCTTCCCCATTCATGGGGAAGTGCATCCTCTACACATTAAATTATACCTTAACGATCAACTGTGGACACTCCTGGAACAAGATTCTCAGGCGAAAAAGGCAGCTCAAATCCAAGGTATTACGGCTACAGCTGAGTGCCCAACTTCTTAGGAGCAGAGTATCATTGTGTGGCATTCGCTTTGACTCACCAAAGACAGAATAAATCGTCGCTCACATCTGAACGCAAACTCTCGATCCTACTGCGAACAACATTATATTTCTGTGTAGAGAGACCCCACTAGCCGGCTGGTGGTACGTGAAACTAGGTGGAGGTTGCCTCGGGCACCTGCATCTGGTGTTTATTATCATATGGATTGCATTGGGACAATGCAACTGCACAACAGTAGTCAATTGCCTATTCCTCTTTAAGGGTCGGATTTTTAATGTAAAGTAATTTAAGAAACTTGGTTATGGGAAGCCCACGAGAGAATGCGGCGTAAAGAAGGCCGGACAAAAAACATCCAAACCAAGTATTTTCGGGGCGCGAGCGAGAAGTTGCCCCCCTGCGACCATGTCGTGCAAATCTATGCAGAAAAATGATGGCAGAAGTGCTTCTCGAAGGCCTGCTCTCCGGTTTTGTTGCTGGCGGAGCCGCGAGAGGTGAAAGCGTAATTGTGATTGTCAGTGATTCGCATTTGAACTTATTAAATGCCCGACTGAGTAAACTTCCGGTTACGTCGTGTCTCTGTCTGGTTTCCCAAAAAACAATACTTTCCGCTCGATGCTGGAGGACTTACGCTGCGCAAGTTTATGGTTAATGATTGGCCAGGATGAAAACCTTTTTAATAATGTAGTCAGGGGACCTCACTCGCATGGAAGCCAAGGGGAAAGGGCAGGAAAGTTAGAGCCTTTGGTGAAATGGTCGCTATTTTATGGGCACAACAGTCAGGGTTGAAGCTGCCGTTCGGCTTGAGTTGGGCACCTTTGGAATAAATTCTGCGAGTCTGAAGAATTTTGTTTACGTCTTGCGCATATCCTCAAAGTGGTTTTACACACAAAGATGCAAGTGAATCCGTTATGCACAGCTGCGGAGCGCATTCTCAAAAATGATTGCACAGGTGTGGCAAAGAAGGGAGTTAATGAGATGTTTTATAGAGACGTTACGCCGAAGCTTGCGCCTGAGTTTTCCAAAACCTTCAAGCAGGCTGCGAAACCCCTGGAGGAGTAGAAGAAGCACACTCACCCCTGCTCTCAATACCATTAATACGTTCAGTCCCGAAATTCTTCCCCATGGAAATGGGTAGACCACCAAGAGAGCCCGTTGCGGATTTCTCGTGATAATTAGATCGTTGCTTCGATTGCGGATCTGGAAAAAATTAATGACGCGCGCCGGGTATCATCTTCATCACTAGACGATAATGTCGACTTTGCAGTTGCATCGTCAGGGCCGGAAGTCAGAGCTTTCTCCGTTTATCCTATACCATCCGTCTCCAGCCTCCTACTACCTGTGCATATCGAACACCAAGAATGATTCTTGCCACGCGCTAGCTGTATAAACTTGTGAGTCGAACTCACCGCCATAGGTAACATATAAGTTCCGTTTCCTCATGGGAAGTGTTAACCATCTCCATCCGCCATGATCCTGGATATTGTTTGTCATCGACGCTTGTTTTGTACGAACGTCAATAAGAAAATCACTGAAGCGCCAATCGTTACCTGGGAAACAGATCGATATGTTTAGTTCTTCTCTTTACCCGCCGTAACCAATACCCGTTTCAATTGTTCTTCTTTTTGTTCTAAGTTCTAAGTCTTCATTGGTGGAGAGATTTCTGAACCCTGGCGTGAAGCTATGAACGACATCATGAAACGATCCTTATAAAGATCAAGAGACAGTATGATGTTACTCATGTTCTCACTTCGATTGTTATTGAGATCCAAGGGGACCCAGCTCTCGTTTCAGATCTGCAAGAGATGCAAAAGCATGTTGGTAACCAATCGCCAGTGTTGCCAAAATTGATTATCGCGTCTGTCATATATAAACGTATTGAGTAAGCGCGCCCAGGCAGCGAATCGTAAACCAGAATTGATTTTAGTCGGTTCAAGTTTTTTTAGAAGTTCGTCCTTGTCAATCGTGGAAGGATCCACCTTTGGGCTGAAGTCGCCGAGTACGTAGATGCGGGAAATGATGCTGTGACAGGCAGTTTAGAGCGAGTACGCAGGCAAAGATTGTAAACGTGTATTTCATAAAAATGTGGGCTGTAGTCTATGTTATTAAGATCACGTCTCCTCAAAAGCATGCACCAAAACGCACTGCACACATCCTTTTGCCGAAGCGCAATTGGGCTTAGCGCACGCGGTGGGTTTGGCAACCCGGCTCCCTACGGGAGATGCCACGCGGATGATCGTATGTGTAGAGTGAAGTCCACATTCGGGGAGAGATTTCACAAAAGTTATGAGGATTAGGTAAAGCTAGGTAGCTAGGAGTTAATTCTTTTCCATTCGTTAACCACAATAATCCATTGTCAACTATTTGGCGAGTCTTTCATGCATGGTGCATTTATCTCCAGTCATACAAGTTGAGAGAGGACATAAGCCGATCTTTGGCCTGGTCAAGGGCATGCGCGGATCGGAGTTCAGTCCGGCGACGACGTATGACGGGGCCCCCGCGGCTCCTCAGACCGCATGCACAAGCCACGTGTGCTCACACAGGAGTTGGGAATTATGAGTTATGAGTTAAAAAATTTCCATTCGTTAACCAACAATCCAATCAGTTAAACATTTGGCAGAATCTTTCATGCATGGTGCATTTTACCTCCAGTCATACGTCATTGAGCAATACGTAACTT
>ERZ1370068.125-contig-10109_pt1 | contig 32479 bp, 53 predicted proteins | sample MGYA00561227_ERZ1370068 | MGnify/ENA primary metagenome ERZ1370068 (study PRJEB38410, sample SAMEA6850437) | metagenome | study: Metagenomic assessment of the ecological functions of the soil: analysis of the soil microbiota associated with the...
CGTTTACGTATTGCTTTCATCGGTCGATCTTGCGCTCAAGCGACGCCTTCCGCAAGATGCGGGCGTTCCTGATGAACACCAAGGGACTCACCGAGGACGAGGCGAATCTCGCTGATGTCGATTGCGGTCGACTTCGGCATTACCCAGGTCGTCGACGGCAATTGGGGCGTTCACGCCATTCTCAAGAAGAGCCTGTTCGCCGGCGGAGTCGCCTGAACGCGGCACTGCCTGACATCCGCGGGATGAAGGAGGCGCAAGCCGCCTCCTTCATCCGCGCGCCCGCACCGTCCACATCCCGACACCGCACCCTGTCCCAAGGGGCGGCGCATGCCGACGCGCAGCGGTACGCGCGCCCGAAAGTCCGGTATAGTGTCGATCCGACGATCGATCCCGATCCGACACAAATTCGGCTCATGGGCGGGAGAACGCAGCGATGGACGTACGGAGCGAAGGCGCCGGCAGATCATTCAGGTTCGTCAAATCCGCGATGACATTGCTGATCGTCGGCGCCGCGACATGCGGCATGGCCTCGGCCGAGGAAAGCGAACCGGCGGACCGACGCCTTCGGCGCCAGGCGCCGAGGTCTATTTCTCCGACCTCAAGGACGGGGCGACCATTCACGCCCAAGGCGACCATCCGTTTCGGTCTGCGCGAGATGGGAGTGGCACCCGCCGGCTCGGATCGCGCGAACTCGGGCCATCACCACCTGCTGATCGACACCGAGCTGCCGCCTTTGGACAAGCCCATTCCCAACGACTTCAATCACCTCCACTTCGGCACCGGCCAGACCGAGGCCGAGGTCACGCTCAAACCGGGACCGCACACCCTGCAGCTGCTGCTGGGCGACAAGGATCACATCCCGCACAATCCGCCGGTCAGTGTCGCCGCGCATTCGCGTGGTGGTGGCGGAGGCAGGAACCGCGGCGACCGAGGCCGCCACGCCGATGCGCAGGCGCAAGCGCGGTGCAAACCCACACCGCGCCGAAACGGGCCGCCGTGGTCGAGCGGCGCAGCTATCCGTCCCATCGCTCTTATTATCCCTATGGCTACGGCTATCCGCGATACCGCTATTGACGTCTCGGCGCGACCGAACGATCGCTCAACGGCGGCCGCCGTCGCCGGGTGGCGCGTTCAGCGCGCCGCCTGCGCGCGCGCAGGCGCTGGCGGTCCAGCCATTGCGCGATCACGCCCGCGATCGCCGCATTGTTCTTCCTCGATCATCATCATGTGGCCGTTGCCGCGCACGCCGACATCGGCAAGGCGGATGAGCGTGTTGGGCACGCCCGCCTGGCGTCGAGATAGGCCGCGGTGCAGTGATCGTAGGCGGCGTGATAGGACGCCTCCGACATGATGATCACGACCGGAATGCGCTTGAGGTTCGGCAACTGGCGGGCCGGCTCCTTCTGCAGCCAGCAGCGCACCAGGTCGGGCTGGTCGGGCTTGTCCTGCCGCACGAACGTCGAGCTGCGGCGCCGGCGGCGAGCGGCGGCTCATAGCTGAGCGGAACATCGCTGAGGCCCGAGAGCTTCGTCGCGCTCGGCGTCCTTGAACCAGTCGGGCGCCCCGGTGTTCTCGACGTCGTGCACCGGCGGGCCGCTCGGCTCGACCGCGACCATGGCCTTGACCAGGTTCGGCCGCGCGTCGGCGACCGGCCAGCCGAAGGCGCCGGACTGCGAATGGGTGAGCAGGATCGCCGGGCCGATCTTGTCGAGCAGCGCCGACCAGCGCATCGGCGGTTGATCTCCTGCTGCTTCGGGAAGCTCACGATCGAGGGAAATTGCGAGGCGTAGAACTGATCGAACGACGGATCGCCCGGCTTGCCCGCTCCCGGCCATTGCGTGTGCAGATGCGCCTGCGGCCATTGCTTGAAGCGCTCCGGCGCGACGAAGCGCTGCGTCGAGCCGATCGACATTGCGCGCGGCTGCACCGGCCCGTGCGATCTGCGACCAGTGCGCGGCGCGTCCGCGCGCCACCTGGTCGACCACGTAGACCGCGTAGCCGCGGCGCACGAAATACTGCGCCCAGCCCTCGCGGCCGTCCGGCGTGCCGGTGAAGTTGGTGCCGGTCTGGCTGCCGCCATGCACCATCACGATCGGATAGGGATGGCTGCAGCCGCGCCGGGATCATGTACTCGACATACATGTGCCCGACCATGGGACTGCCTTCGACCGCGCGGGTCGATCTTGCCGCCGACGAAGAAGTAGCTCGCGCTCGCCAGCGCGAGCGGCCCGCGCTCCTGCGCCTGGGCGAGCGGCGCCGCCAGCAGCACCGCCGCGATATCACCATCGCGGACGCGATGGCCTTGCTGCGAAATCCGTGCATGCATTCCTCCGTCATGTTTTCTGTTCGTTGCGGTCGATGCGCGCCTCTTTCGATTGTAGGGTGGGCAAAGGCGCGCGCAAAGCTGTCGCCATGTCCGTGGTCGGGCGGGCGCCGTGCCCACGCGGCACTGGCGCTGCTGAAAGCAAAGACGCGTGGGCAGCGCTTCGCTTCTGCCCACCCTATCGTCTCCTTCCGTCCTCACGCATCCGGTTCGAAGGCGAAGCCTGTGCCCTTGCGCACGATGGCGCCGAAGCCGGGAAATCCAGGTGGGCGCCGGCGACCTTGAGCTTGTCGGCGGCGACGCGGTCGAACATGCGCCGGCGCGTCGCGCAGGCCGCCTGCGGATCGACGTCGAAGACCAGCGCGGCATCGGGGCGCGGGACCTGGATCGACGCGAGATGAACCGAGATCGCCCCAGATCAGCAGGCGCTCGCCGCGCGATTGGATGAGCCAGCCGGTGTGACCCGGGGTATGGCCGGCGAGCAGCACCGCCGACACGCCCGGCAACGCCTCGCCATCGCGCACGGTGCGCATGCGCGTCACGATAGGGCGCGGTCGTCACCCGCGCCTTGGCGATATTGCGGCGGATGCGCTCGTTGGCGCCGCTCGCCTCGTCGCGATCGAGCCAGAATGCCGCCTCCGCCTCGTGCAGCAAGAGTTGCGCGTTGGGATAGACGGCGCGTCCGTCATCGTCGACCAGCCCGTTGGAATGGTCGGAATGGACGTGGGTCAGCAGGATGGTGTCGATGCGTTCCGGCGCGACGCCGACGGCGCGCAGGCTGTCGGTGAGCTTGCCGAGCGTCGGCCCGAGCGGTGTTGCCGGAGCCGGCATCGACCAGCGCGCAGGTGCCGTTGAGCTCGAGCAGGAAATGCGTTCACCGCGATGTCCACGGGCTCGCCGGCCCGCTTGCCGGCAAGCCGCTCGGCTTCGGCCTGCTCGATCCCGAGCACGACGTCGAGCGGGGTCGCGAGCACGCCGTCGCTGAGCGCGGTCACCTCGATGTCGCCGATCTTTTGCTGTGTGCGGTCATGGCTCGTCGCTGCAAATCGGTCGCAGCGCCGGTTGCGATCCCACAGCTACGAGCCGGGCACGATCTGGATCAGTTCCTTGAGCTGGCCCTCGTTGAGCGGCGCCGGCAGGAACTTGAACTGGACGGCGTCCTTCATGCTCTCTTCGAGGCCGGAGATCGTCGCGGTCTGCAGGCTCTCCTTCGGGATGAAGTCCTTGAGCATGAGCCGGACCGCCGGTTCCGACAGGCCGGAAAACGCGAGATAGCGCGGCACCGCCTCGGGACTGGAATACATCCAGGCGACGGTCTCGTTGTAGGCCTTCATGTAGCGCGCGAAGGCGTCCTTCTTCGCCGCCAGGTTCTGCGCGTTGGTGATCTGCACGCGGATGGTCTGGCCGCGGACGGCGGCGATATCGCTGGCGCGCGCGATCATGCGGGCCTCGCCCTTGTCGAGCAGGTCGAGCACGAACGGCGCCACCGCCCAGCCGACGTCGACCTGTCCCGACATCACCTGGGTGATGGTCCCGGCGCTGTCGCCGGTCGCGACCGGTCGCGCCTTGAGGCCATATTCGCTGATGAAACGCAGCACCACGATATGGGAGGAGGCGCCGGTGGTGGAATAGGCGATGGCTCTGGCCGTTGACCTGGCGCATCGAATGCAAGCGGCGATCGGGCGGCAACCCACCAGAACGTCTCGCCCGGATCCGGTCGAGCTCGCGCCGATGATGCGGATGGGCGCGCCCTTCGCCGTAGGCGCCGAGGCTGCCGAGCACCCCGGCGCTGAGGCCGACGTCGACCGCGCCGGAGACGACGACCTGCAGCGTCTCGCCGCCGCCCTGGGTGTAGAGGATGTCGAGATCGAGGCCGTGCTTCTGGAAGATGCCGGCCTGCTTGCCGAGCTCGGGGATGGCGCCTTCCCAGCTGCCGCGGATCGGCGAGGCGATCTTGAGCGTTTCGGCGGCAAGCGCAGGCGGGAGCGCGCATCCGACAACCAGCGCCAGCACGGCAAGCAATCCGCGTTTGCTCATCGCGTTTCTCCCTTCTGCTGCCGGCGATCCGTATTCTCGACTCCGTCATGCCCGGGCTTGACCCGGGCATCCATCCGAAACAAGGCGTTTCGTCGAGGCGATGGATTGCCGGGTCAGGCCCGGCAATGACGACGGATGAGGCCGCCGTTCATGCGGGTGGCCGGCTCCGCGACCCGGCGCGGCGCGCGCGCGCCTTCTCGCGCAGATACGGCATGACGTCGCTGGCGAACAGGCGCAGGTTCTTCTCCGTCAGGTCGGCGGGAAGAGTCGCGATCTGCAGCATCGCGATCAGGTTGCCGACGCCGAGCTCGCGGGCGTAGCTGGCGAGGCGCTCGCGCACGGTCGCGGCGCTGCCGGCGACCACCATGCCGAGATCGATGAGATTCTCCGCCGTCATCTCCATCATGCGGAAGGCGAACTTGCTCTCCATCAGCGACTTGGTGGAGGCGATCGAGGAGTAGCCCGGCGGCATCCGCATCTCGAGCGGATAGTGCAGGAACTTGTTGAAGAACGCCTCGATATGCGGCTTGAGCTCGCGCCGCGCGATCTCGTCGGTCTCGGCGACGTAGGTGGGTATCGCCCAGCCGAGCTGCGAAGGCTGCGATTCATAGCCCTCGCGTTCCGCCACCTGGCGATAGAGATCGAACGCCTTCTTCGCCGACTTCACCGGGCTGAAGGTCTGCAGATAGGTGTATTTGCGCTTGGCCGGACGCGCACCATTCCACCGTCTCCGAGCTCCCTGCGAGGGATCCATACCGGCGGGTGCGGCTGCTGCAGCGGCCGCGGCCACAGATTGACGTAGTCGAACTGGTAATGGCGGCCGTGGTAGCGGAACGGCCCCACCTCGGTCCACGCCCGCAGGATCAGTTCGTGCGCCTCGTAGTAGCGCCCGTGCGAGTGGGTCGGATTGACGCCGCTGGCGAAATATTCCGGTGCCGATGCCGCGCACGAAGCCGGTGATGATGCGGCCCCCGCTCATCTGATCGAGCATGGCGAATTCTTCCGCCACCGCGACCGGATTGCTCACCAGCGGCAGCGCGCGGCCGAGGATCGCGATCTTGGCCTGCCTGGTCGATCGTGCGAGCGCGCGCCGCGATCAGATTGGGCGCCGGCATCAGCCCGTAGGCGGTCTGGTGATGCTCGTTCACGCAGATGCCGTCGAAGCCGAGTTGATCGGCAAGCTCCAGCTCACCGATGTAGCGGGCATAGAGCTTCTGTCCGACCGCGGGATCGAAATAGGAATTGGGCAACGTGACCCACGCCGAATTGTGACGCTCGGTGTAGCTGAGATCCAAATCCGCATAGGGCATGAGGTGGAAAAAGAACGTCTTCATCCCTGTGCTCCTTGAAAGAAGGGCGCAAGCCGCGCGCCGACCTCGTGCGCGCGCTCGATCGGCAGCGCATGCCCGGACTTCGGCAGGGCGAACAGTTCGGCGTGCCGGATTTCGCGCTTGAACGGCTTGTGACACGCGAACGGGACCACCTGATCGTCCTCGCCCCAGACCAGCGATGTTGGAACATCGATGCGGTGCAGCCAATAGGGCAATTGCGGATTGTGCATGCGCGGGTTCCAGGCGAGCCGCGCCAGCGCGGTGCGGTTCTGCAGCGCAATGTCGATGTCGAGCTTGGCCTGGGCCTGCTGCCACTGCTCGCGCCAGCTTGGGATCGTGGAATTGCCGGCGCGCGAATTCCTCCGCCGTCCAGGCGAAGATATCGTCGAACATGGCGTCGCGGCTTTCGACGCCGGCGGGCGCGAGCAGCGCCAGCGATGCCAGCCGGGCCGTGTTGCGGATCGCGATCTCGGCCGCGATCCAGCCGCCGAGGCCGTGCCCGACGAGATGAACATCGCGCAGGTCCAACGCCTGCATCAGGTCGAGATAGAAGAACGCCACGTCGCCGACGCTCATCATCCAGTCCGGGATCTGCCCGCGCCCGAAGCCCGGATGCTCCGGCGCCAGCACGCGGTATCCGCCGCTGAGCTGCTCGAGCAACGGGTCCCACGCCGCACCGGCGACGCCGTGCAGGAACAGCACCGTCGCCCCGCTGCCGGCCTCGCGATAGCCGAGCTTCGTGCCCGCGACGTCGATCACTGAGTCTCGCATCGGCCTCCCCTGCGCAGCGCACATTAAGGCGCATTATCTTCGCGCCAAATCTTATGCGCCAAGCCGCCCGCCGGAAGGCGCACCGGCGTCGCAATCTAGGACACGTCGCCGCGTTCAAGTCTGCCGACCGGAAGTTGCTTCGTGTTGCCGAGCGACGCGCGCAAGCGGTATCGTTGTCCGATCGAACGGCATCGGGCGCAAGCGCAACAGCGCCCGGACAACAACAACGGCGAGCCACACAGCGAGAGCCTGGGGAGGCGATGCAGCCGATCTCACATTGCGCCGCCGTCATCGGCCTGGCTGCGCTGGTGCTGCCGGCATCGCCGGCGCGGGCGCAAGACTATCCCACGCGCACCGTCACCATCGTGGCGCCGTCGGCGCCGGGCGGCATGTACCAGCATCCTTGCCCGCCTGATCGGCGGCAAGCTCGAAGCGGCTTTACGGAAAATCGTTCGTGGTCGAGAACCGCCCCGGCGCCAGCTCGGTGACGGGAGCCGTCGCGGTGACGCGCGCGCCGCCCGACGGCTACACGCTCATGGTCGCGACCAGTTCCACCCTGGCGACCAACGTCACCCTGCACAAGAACCTGCCCTACGATCCGCTCACCGATTTCGTTCCGATCACGCTCATCGCGCTTTCTCCCGAGGTCCTGCTGGTCAACGCATCGCTTCCGGTCCGCTCGATCGCGGATCTGGTCAAGCTTGCGCGCACGACACCGGGCGGCCTCTCCTTCGGCTCGGCCGGCCCCGGCACCGCACAGCATCTCAATGGCGAATTGCTCAAAGCCGCGCTCGGCGTGGAGCTGCACCATATTCCCTACAAGGGCATCCAGCCCGCGCTCAACGATCTTGCCGGCGGACACATCGCCCTGATGTCGGCGCCGATTCCGGTCGCGCTGCCGCTGGTACAGGGCGCGAGGGTGCGCATGCTCGGCGTGACGACGAAGGAGCGGCTCGAGGCCATTCCCGACGTGCCGCCGCTCGCCGAAATCGGCGTTCCCGGTTACAACGCGCCGTCCTGGTTCATGCTGGTGGCGCCGGCCAGGACGCCGCGCGCGATCATCGACAAGCTCCACCTCGACCTGCGCGCGGTCCTGGACGAGGCCGACGTGCGCGAGGAATTCATCATGCGCCAGGGTCTCATTCCGGTACGCTCGCCCCCGCCCGACGAGCTCAAGCGCTTCGTCGCAGCCGAGATCGTCCGCTTCGGCGACATCGTCAGGACAACCGGCCTCGCCGGCTCGGAGTAGCGATTTGATGTATAACGCCGCCACGACCCGCCTTCCTGCGTTGGTCGCAGAGCATTGAGGACACCGACGATGACACTGCCGCCGCGTTGCGTTGCGCTGGTCCTCATGCTGAGCCTGGCTGCGGCCGGCGGCACGCCGCAGCGTGCGCAGGCGCAACCGGCCGACTACCCGAACCGGCCGGTCAGCTTCATCGTGCCGTTTGCGCCGGGCGGGGTCACGAGCCTGTTCGCCCGCATCCTGGGCCAGAAGCTCGAGCAACGCCTCGGCAAGCCGTTCGTGGTGGAGAACCGTCCGGGCGGCGGCGGGGTCACGGCGGCGGCGGCGGTCGCCAATGCCACCCCGACGGCTACACCATCATGATGGCATCGAGCACGGTGCTGGCGATCAACGTCACCATGCGCAAGAGCCTGCCGTACGATCCGCGCACGGCGCTCACGCCGATCGCGCTGCTGGCGCGGGTGCCGTTCGTGCTGGTGGTCAATCCCGCGCTGCCGATCCAGTCGGTGGCCGACCTGGTCAAGCTCGCCAAGGAGAAGCCCGGCCAGATCGCGTTCGGCACGCCCGGGCCCGGCACGTTCCATCATCTCAATGCCGAAATGTTCAAGAGCATTTTCGGCCTCGACCTGGTGCATGTTCCCTACAAGGGCTCGGCGCCGGCGCTCAACGATCTCGTCGGCGGCCACATCCAGATGATGTTCTGCGACGTGCCACCGGCGATGTCGCTGATCCAGGCCGGGAAAATCCGCGCGCTCGGCGTCACCACCGCGCGAGCGGGTGCCGGCGGTGGCCGATATTCCGCCGCTCGCGGAGGTCGGCGTTCCCGGCTACGACACCGCCTCGTGGCATACGGTGACCACCACGGGGAACGTGCCGGCACCGATCGTCGACAAGCTCTACGCCAGCATCCGCGACATCATGAGCGACGCCTCGGTGACGGAAGCGCTGGTCAAGGACGGCGCCATCCCGCAGGTGAGCCCCCGCCGGCGGAGATGAAACGCTTCGTCGAGCGCGAGATCGTGCGCTGGGGCAAGGTCATCGAAGCGGCCGGTCTCGCGGGCTCGGAATAGCGGCCGCCCCGTCAGGTAAAAAAGAGCGCCCGGCCCCAGCGGGCCGGACGCACTTCGCACGTGAAGTTCTGATGGCGCGCGCCGAGCCGGCGCGTTCCGGGGTCGGTCAGATGCGCCGGAACGTATCCACGCCGCGCACGCTCCGGCCGCCGTAGGTCATGACCCACTTCACCACGACCGTGGTCGGGTTGATCATGCGGCCGCGCCAAACCGTGGTCGCCCTGCAATCGGGCGACCAGGCCTTCCAGGTCTGGAAGCCGATGAGCGGGCCTCGGATGGCCCCGGCGGCGTCAAACACGGCGCCCGGGCAGGGCGGGCCGTAATTGATGAAAACGCCCCTGAAGTTTCCCCAGCGTCAGTCGCCAGAACCTTCAGGAGCGAACCCTGCTGGTTCTGCCAGACCGACGGAAACAGCGCGGGCTGGGCCGACGACGTAGCGACGGAGGCGACCAACAGAAGAGAAAGCGGCTATGATGCGGTACATGTCTATCTTCCCTCGTCGTGGTGGTTTATGGAGGTCGGGGTGGTAATTAGGTGATGATATTTGCCCCGCGGCAATGTCCAAAGGGTCTCTACAAACATTTCCACCCTTCCGCAACTATGGTAGCGCATTAAGGTTGAGCGGTTCTAGTTGGTATTGCCGGGCATTGCGCTGATCCCGCCCGATCGCGTTCGTTTTCTCTAACAGCCCGGCGATGGAAAACCCGCCCCGGATCGGCCGGGCGCGGACAACCCGCGTCAGGGATCTTCTTCACCGGCTTGGGATCAAGCCCGAACACCTTCGCCGCGGTGCCGCCGAGGATATTGCGCCGGCCGGCCTCGCTCAGGAACGGCAGGTCGTAGACCACGCTCGGCAGATCGAAATCCCAGTGCGGATAGTCCGACGACCACATCAGCTGGGTCTCGGCGTTGATCATCTTGAACGTCGCCTCGAGAATCGAGCGGTCGCGCGGCTTCTCCATCGGCTGCGAGGAGTAGTACATCTCCCGCATGTACTCGCTGGGCTTGCGCTTGAGCGAGGGGCAATCCGACGTGCGCATCATGTAGGAGTGGTCGAGCCGCTGCATCAGGCAATAGGCCCAGGTGAGGCCGCTCTCGATCCACATCACCTTGAGCTTGGGGAAGCGCTCGGGCAGTCCGTTGATCACCCAGTTGGTCATGTGGACCATGTTGAACCACATGAAGCCGAGCGCGTGCACCGAGATGAAACGGTTGGTCAGCGCCAGCGACTGGTCGTTCCAATTGTACGCGGCATGGAAGGCGATGGGCTTGCCCATCTCCTCGAGCAGCGCGTAGGTCTTGACGTAGGCGTTGTCGTGCACCGGCTTGTAGCGCGGCGAGGTCACCATGAATCCGACCACGCCCTTCTTGTCGCCGAAATCCTTCACGGTCTTGTAGGCGGCGTCCGGATCGTTGAACGGAAGGTAGAGCATCGAGATGATGCGCGGCTCGACGGCGAGAACGCGCTCGCAGAGCCAGGCGTTGTAGGCCCGGCACATCGCCACCTCGACCTCGACCTGGGGATGCAGGCCGAGGAACAGCATCGGCGTCGGGAACAGGCAGGAATAATCGACGCCCATGGCGTCCATCCATTCCAGCGTCATGCCGACGTCGCGGTGGTGCGCGGCGCCGAGCTTGTCGTGCCGGCGGATGTCGTGCCGGCGCAGCTCGTGGCGGCGTGATGCGCCCGCCGATGTCCTGGTAGCCGATCTGGCCGCCGAGCATGGAGGCGCGGCCGCCGCGTTTCGCCGATTCCACCGCCTGGCGGCGGATCACCGGACTTTCGATGTATTCGAACACGTCCTTGTAGGATCTCGCTTTCATAGTGGTGCGCGTCCACGTCGACGATGAGAAAATCCTGGTAGTTGCGCTCGCGCGCCTGCTGGGACGCATGCTCGAGATGCTGGGCGGTCGAGTAGTCCTCGGCGGCTAGCTTGCGGACTTCGCTGCGGACCATATCCATTGAGCGCCCTCTCCTGCCCGCGTTCTCAAGCGACGACGAAGACGTCGTCGCCGCGCCGGACCACGTCGAACTTCTTCAATCGCAGCCGCCGGTCGCCGACGCATTCGCCGGTCTTGAGCTCGAATTCATAGCCGTGCCACGGGCAGACGAAATGCACCTCGTCCGAGAAGGTCTGGCCCTGATACGTGCGGTCGGGCGCGATCACGTCGACCACCCGGTTGATCATCAGCCCCTCGCAGGCCGGACCGCCGGAATGGACGCAGTAGTTGCTGTAGGCGAAATAGTCGCCGTCCTTGTAGAACACGCCGATTTCCGCGCTTCCGGCGATGACGATCCGCCGGTCGCCGTCCTGCATCTCGGAGGCCTTGGCAACGAAGCATTCGGGCATGGGTCGCTCCCTCGCGATCACCCTAGAGCGGAATCGCTCGAGGTTGAATCGCGATTTTGTCCGAGCCGGCCCCGATCGCGACGCAGCGCCGGGCGGGCGGCGGCGGTGTCAATGGCCGCGGTGCGGCTCTAAACCGGTTGATGAAACAACGGGTTGGCCGGCGGGCGCGGGCGCAGCGACGGATTGCGGATCAAGCCCGGCGGCAATGACGGGGCAGCGTCGGATCGCTACAGCAGCGATCCCGGGTTCCTCCGGTAGCGATTGGCGATCGCATCGGCGCTCATATAGGCGAGCGCCTGGATCGTGAGCGTCGGATTGAAGCCGCTCATGCGACGGGAAGGTCGAGCTGCCGACGACGAAGAGGTTCGGAATATCCCAGCTCTGGCCGTAGCGGTTCACCACCGAGGTCTTCGGGTCGTTGCCCATGCGCGTGCCGCCCTCGTGGTGCCGCGCCGGGGCGCCGGAGCCTTGCGGCGCACGCCACACCTGCGTCGCGCCCATCGCGCGGCCGATCTCCTCGATCTTCTTCATCATGAACTCGACGCGCGCGAGCTCGTTCGGCCGCCGCCAGTCGTAGGTCATGCGCGGCGCCGGCAGGCCCCAGGCGTCGCGCACGTTGGGATCGAGGTCGATCGTCTGGTGCGGCATAGGGCAGGTCCTCGGTCTGCGCGACCGATCGCGGCGTGACGCGTGATAGTACTTCGCGAGGAAGTCGCGATAGGCCGCGCCCCAGCGCGGGACGCCCGGCGGCGGCGTCATGCCGTCGGCGGCGCCGATCGGGCCGCCCTGCAGGTCGCCGGTGCTCGACCGAGATCTGCGCGCCGCGGATGAAGCCCAAACCGCTGTGATCGAAATTGTCGGCGTTGAAGTCGTCGAGTCGTGTGCTTCTGGGCGCTCGGCCCCATGTAGATGTTGATGTGCCGATCGTCGAAGGTGACGAACACACCGTCGGCATCATGTGGGCCATGAGGTGCTTGCCCACGTGGCCGCTCGAGTTGGCGAGGCCGTTCGGGAACTTTGTCCGTCTTCGACAGCAGCAGCAGGCGGGTGTTGTCGTAGATGAAGGTCGATGAGAATGACGATCTCGGCTTCGATCGTGTTGTCCGAGCCGTCGGGCCCGTAATACGCCACGCCGGTCGCGCGCCCGCTGTTGTCGCTGTTCACGCGGTAGCACATGGCGCCGGTGATGAGCTTGAAGTTGCCGGTCGCGTCGGCCTCGGGCAGCTTGGTGACGAGGATCGACGACTTCGCGCCGACATGGCAGCCGAATGCCTGGCAGAAGCCGCAATAGGTGCAGCCGGGCCGGCCGTTATATGGCTGCCGACAGGATTGCGCGCGGCGTCGAAAACGGGTGATAGCCGAGCTTCGTGGCGCCGGCATCGAAGACGACGCCGGCTTGATCCACGCAGCAACGGCGGCAGCGGATATTCGCGACGGCGCGGCGCTTCGAACACGTTGCCGCCGTCGATCTTGCTTCCCTGCAGATTGCCGGCCTTGCCCGAAACGCCGAGCTCGTATTCGGCGCGGTCGTAATAGGGCTCGAGGTCGGCGTAGCTCAACGGCCAGTCGACGAGCGAGGAGTCCTGCGGGATAGCCGACGCGCCGTAGCGCTCGATCGTCTGCGAGCGCGCGCGGAAATCGTCCTCGTGCAGGCGCCACGACACCGCGCCGTAGTGCACGGTGCCGCCGCCGGCCTGGTTGCCGTAGCTTCTGCGCCGGGATCGGGGTCGCGCGCGCATTGGCGTTCGGCCGCCAGGTGACGGGCTGGCGCTTCGGCGTTCGGGCGCAGATCCTGCCGCTGGAAGTAGCGCAACTCGTCGTGCGGGTTGAAGTCCTGCGGTCGTGAGACGCGGACCGCGCTCGAGCCCGATGACTTTCATGCCCGCTTTGCCGAGCTCGGCCGCGAGAATTCCGCCGGCCGCGCCCACGCCGACGATGACGACATCGGTCTTTTCGGTTGCCATGGCTTCCGATCCCCCATTGGGGCTTGGGCTTTGCCTGCGCGAGTCGAACTGCTCGACTCTGCGCTCTCCCCAAATGCCGCGAACTCGGGGAAAGCCCGAGTTCGGATGGTTGTCGGACAACTACCAACAGCGGCCCCGGGCTCTTCTGGTAGCGATTGGCGATCGCGTCGGCGCTCATATAGGCGAGCGCCTGGATCGTGAGCGTCGGATTGAAGCCGCTCATGCGTCGGGAAGGTCGAGCTGCCGATGACGAAGAGGTTCGGAATGTCCCAGCTCTGGCCGTAGCGGTTCACCACCGAGGTCTTCGGGATCGCTGCCCATGCGCGTGCCGCCCTCGTGATGGGCGCCCGGCGCACCGGCCGGGCTGACGGGCGCACGCCACACCAGCGACGCACCCATCGCGCGGCCGATCTCCTCCATCTTCTTCGTGCATGAACTCGACGCGCGCGCGTTCGTTCGGCCGCCGCCAGTCATAGGTCAGCCGCGGCGCCGGCAAGCCCCAGGCGTCGCGCACGTTGGGATCGAGGTCGATGGTCTGGTCGGCATAGGGCAGGTTCTCGGTCTGCGCGACCATCGCGGCGTGACGCGTGTAGTACTTCGCGAGGAAGTCGCGATAGGCCGCGCCCCAACGCGGCACGTCGGGCGGCGGTGCTGTCGGTGGTGAGGCTGATCGGGCCGCCCTGCAGGTTGCCGGTGCCGATCGAGATCTGCGATCCGCGGATGAAGCCCACCCCGCTGTGGTCGAAATTGTCGGCGTTGAAGTCGTCGAGCGTGTGCTTCTGCGCGCTCGGCCCCATATAGATGTTCATGTGCCGGTCGTCGAAGCCGACGAACACATTCGCCATCATGTGCGCCATCATGTGCTTGCCCAGCTGGCCGCTCGAATTGGCGAGACCGTTCGGGAACTTCTCGCGTCTTCGACAGCAGCAACAGGCGGGTGTTGTCGTAGATGAACGTGGTGAGGATGACGATCTCGGCCTCGATCGTGTTGTCGGAGCCGTCGGGACCGTAATACGACAACGCCGGTGGCGCGCCCGCTGTTGTCGCTGTTGACGCGATAGCACATGGCGCCGGTGACGAGCTTGAAGTTGCCGGTCGCGTCGGCCTCGGGCAGCTTGGTGACGAGGATCGACGACTTCGCGCCGACATGGCAGCCGAAGGCCTGGCAGAAGCCGCAATAGGTGCAGCCCGGCCGGCCGTTATACGGCTGCGAGAGGATCGCGCGCGGCGTCGAGAACGGGTGATAGCCGAGCTTCTGGCCCCGGCATCGAAGACGGCGCCCGCCTGCTCCACGAGCAACGGCGGCAGCGGATATTCGCGGCGGCGCGGCGCTTCGAACACGTTGCCGCCGTCGATCTTCTTGCCCTGCAGATTGCCGGCCTTGCCCGACACGCCGAGCTCGTATTCGGCGCGGTCGTAATAGGGCTCGAGATCGGCATAGCTCAACGGCCAGTCCGCGAGCGAGGAGTCCTGCGGGATGGCCGACGCTCCGTAGCGCTCGACGGTCTGCGAGCGCGCGCGGAAATCGTCCTCGTGCATGCGCCACGACACCGCGCCGTAGTGCACGGTGCCGCCGCCGGCCTGGTTGCCGTAGTTCTGCACCGGGATCGGGCGTCGCGCGCGCATTGGCGTTCGGCCGCCAGGTGACGGGCTGGCGCTTGATGTTGGGGCGCAGATCCTGGCGCTGGAAGTAGCGCAACTCGTCGTGCGGGTTGAAGTCCTGCGGTCGTCAGGCGCGGACCGCGCTCGAGGCCGATGACTTTCATGCCGGCTTTGCCGAGCTCGGCCGCGAGGATCCCGCCGGCCGCGCCGACGCCGACGATGACGACATCGGTCTTTTCGGTTGCCATGGCTCATGTCCTCCGCAGCGCGGTTTTGGACTGCGCCTGCAGGCCGATGATGGGCGCGCCTGTGAACGCGTCCTTGCTCTGCATGTCCGCTGGCGAGAACAGCGGTTGCGCGCCGGGAAAGCCCGACCAGACCCAGCCGGCGAAGTCCTTGTTGCCGCCGTAGACGGGTCGGCGAACATGCCTTCCATCGTGTGCGTGCGCACGGTGTTGAAGAACGCCTGCGCCGTCGGCCAGGTGAAGCCGGTCGCCTTGCCCTGCTCGAGCGCCGTGATCACCTCGTCCTGCTTGCGCGGCGCTGAGCTGCACGAACGGCTGTGTTGTAGGTCTTGCGGCAATAGCGCATCGAGCGCGGCGAGCCCGCGCCGGTAGAAATCCTGCAGATCGGCATAGGCGCCGGCGAGCGCGAGATCGATGTAATTGAGCACGCCGGCATCGCGCGCGCCGGGCTTGCCCGGTGCGCCCGGCATGAGCCGCTCGGCGAACGCCGTGACCGTGGCGGCATCGTCGTCGTTGAGGAACGCGCCGTGCCCGCCGGCATGCGTGCGCGCTTGCGCCGTCGTGGCCGGCGGCGTCCGCAGCGTTGTGCTGCTGCCTGCGTTTGCGCGAGCGCGTCGGGCACGAGCCCCGCGCCCGCGACGGCGCTCGCGCCGACCGCCGTGCCGATCAGGAATGCACGGCGAGATTCCTCATGCTTCTTCATGCTGGTCGCCTCCCTGCGTTTTGAATTGGTCTTGTTCTTAACGGCAAGGATGCGCCGCGCTTGATTCGGCCAGCAAGCCGATCGGGCCAGCCGCACTGACCTATCCAGCGGTTGCGCTGACGCGGACGGGCTCGCGCCGGGAGCACATGATCTGCGACAGCCCGCGGCGGCCGGACTTATAGCGGCAACCGCAGGAATCGCCGCGATCAGCCCTCGGGGCGCTGCATGGCTCCATTGCGCGCATCGCGGATCGCGCGCCAGACCCGCTGCGGCGTCGGCCGGCATGTCGATGTGCTCGATGCCGAAGCCGGACAGCGCATCCATCACGGCATTCATCAGCACCGCCGAGCTCGGTGTGATGCCGGCCTCGCCGCCGCCCTTGACGCGCAGCGCATTGCCCGTGGTCGGATCTTCGGTCAGCTCGACGTCCATGTGCGGGAAGTGATCCGCGCGCGGCATGCCGTAGTCGAGGAAGCTGGCCGACAGCAGCTGACCCGAGCCCGGCTCGTAGACCGCCGCTTCCATCATCGCCTGGCCGCATGCCCTGCGCGACCCCGCCGTGCACCTGACCGTGCAGAATGAGCGGATTGATCGGCTGGCCGCCGTCGTCGATCGAGGTGTAGCGGCGGATTTCGATCGTGCCGGTGTCCGGATCGACCTCGGCCTCGCACACCGCGGCGCCGGTCGGATAGGCCGGGATGCGCCCGGTGAAGGTCGCCTCCGCCCGCAGCGGCCCGCGCAGATCGTCAGGCAGCGAGGGCAGATCGTCGATGGCACGGGCAATATCGAACAAGGTCAGACGCCGGTTGCTGTTGGGCGCCATGAACAATCCGTCGGTGAACGAAATGTCGCCTTCGGTCACGTCGAGCATGGCGGCGGCAATCCGGCGCGCCTTGTCGATCACGGTGCGCGAGGTCTCGACCATCAGCGAACCGGCAAGACGCATGGAGCGATCGGAATGGGTCCCGCCGCCGGAGGCGAGCGTCGCGCTGTCGCCGCTCACGAAATTGATCGCGTCCGGCTGAACGCCGAGCTGATCGGCCATCACCTGCCGGAAGCTGGTCTCGTGGCCCTGCCCGCTCGATTGCGTTCCGACGATGAGATCGACGCTGCCTGCGGCCGAGCACGCTGACCGCCGACGCGCTCGTGCGGCATGCCCACCGGGGTCTCGACATAGTTGGCGACGCCGATGCCGCAGCAGCCGGCCGCGCTTCTTCGCTTCGCTTGCGGCGGGCGGGAAAGCCGTTCCAGTCCGCGCTTTCGAGCGCGCGGGCGAGGTTGCCGGCGAAATCTCCGCTGTCGTAGGTCAGCCCGGTCGCGGTGCGATGGGGCAGCTTGTCGTGGCGGATCAGATTGCGCGCGACGCAGCTCACCCGGTCGATCTTCAGCCGCTTGCGCCGCGATGTCGATGAGCCGTTCCATGACCGCGGTGGCTTCCGGCCGGCCGGCGCCGCGGAACGGCGCCGTCGGCACCGTGTTGGTCATCACGCCGCGCAGACGCACGCAGGCGATCGGCACGTCATAGACGGTCGGCGCGACGCGGTAGCCGTTGCTCAGCGGAACATATGGAGACGCGTGTGCGCGCCGATATTGGCGGTGAGCTCAGGTCGAGCGCGAGCAGCATGCGGCCCTTGCGGTCGAAGGCGAGCCGCGCGCTGCGTCACCACGTCGCGCGCGGTGTAGTCGGTCAGGAACGCCTCGTGGCGATCGCCGGTCCATTTCACCGCACGTCCCACCCGGCGCGCCGCCCACACCACCGCGACCTGCTCCGGATAGAGATTGGTGCGCGAGCCGAAGCCGCCGCCGACGTCGGGACAGATCACCCGCACGCGCTCCTGCGGCACCTTGAGACAGCCCGCCAGCGGATGCCGCACGCGATGGACGCCCTGACATCCCGAGATCAGGATGTACTGGCCCTCGGCTTCGTCGTAGCGGCCGATGGCCGAGCGCGGCTCCATGAACGCGCTCGGCGGTGCGCTGGTTGCGGATGGTCTGCTCGATGACGACGTGGGCGCCCGCGATCGCGGCCGCGACGGCGGCGCGGATCGCCGAACGCGCTGTCGAGCGCAAGATTGTTGGGTGCATCCGGCCAGATCGTCGGCGCCTCGCGTGACAGCGCTTCCGCAACATCGCTGACCGCCGGGCAGGATCTCGTATTCGACCACGACCTTCTCGGCGGCATCGCGGGCGGCCACGAGGCTTTCCGCCACGACGATCGCGACCGCCTCGCCCACATAGCGCACGCGTCCGGTCGCGAGCGGCAGTTGCAGCTCGTCGAGAATCTTCCGCTCCGCCATGGGCGCGAAGGTCGGAATGCTGACGTCGATGGCATCGGCGGGATTGGGAAAGTGCGCCATGCCGAGATGACCGTCGGCGACGTAATCGTCGCCGGTGAGCACCGCCAGCACGCCGGGATGCGCGCGCGCGGCCGAGGTGTCGATCGATACGATCGACGCGATGGGCATGCGGCGCGCGCACGAACACGGCTGCTGCCTGCTCCGGGACCGCGACGTCGTCGGTGTAGCGACCGGCGCCGCGCACGAGCCGCAGATCCTCGAGATCGCGGCATCGGGCGGCCGATGAACGGCCCGCGCTGCGGGTTCGTCCGAGACACCGTCACTGGAGTCCATTCCGTGCGTTCTCCCTCGTCCATTGTCGGCCCGAGACCGCCAGGCGAGCCCGCCCGCCCGGTTGCACGACCACTGGGCAACGCCATTGCCAATTGGCCGCGGTCATCGTTTATGGTCGCAACCTGGCGTTTCGCTATAATGCACCGCGCCGATGACAGCCACCGGGCATCGCAGAAATGGGCATCGTTGAAAAGACGCACGCCGCGGCCCCGTCGACGCTGGCCGATGTCGATCGCTTCCGCCTGCGCCGCTTCGTCGAAGGGCTGGGCGATGAGCTCGAGACCGTGCAGCGAGCCGACCGACCTCGCCGATGTCGCGGCTATCCTCGAAGGCAATCCCAAGGCGGTGCTGTTTCGCGCGGTCGGTCCCGAGCGCCAGGAGCTCGTCGGCAACGTCACCGGCAGCCGCGCGCGGATCGCGCGCGCCTTCGGGGTCAAGCCGAACGAGCTCCTGCCTGAGTTGCTGCGGCGGCTGCGCAACAAGCCCGACGTGTTCGATGTCTCGCGCGCCGAGGCGCCGGTGCAGGAGGTCGTGCTGCACCGGCGACGACGCCGATCTCACCACGCTGCCGGTCCATCTCGGGCACGGCGCCGACGGCGCCCCTACATCTCCTCCTCGATCGACTTCGTGGTCGATCCGAAGACCGGCTGGACCAATGTCGGCGTGCGCCGCCTGATGCTCGCGCGGCCGCCGCGAAGCCGGCATCGACCTGGTCTCGCCCAGCGACCTGCGCGCGATCTACGAGGCGAGCGCCGCCGCCGGCAAGCCGCTGCCGGTGAGCTTCGTCGTCGGCGCGCATCCGATCGACCACATCGCCGCGGTGATGCGGCTGCCGGTCGACGAACTCGGGCTGGTGCGCTGTCGCTGCGCGATGCGCCGCTGCCGGTGGTGAAATGCGTCAGCAACGACATCCGCGTCCCCGCCGACGCCGAGTGGGTGCTGGAAGGCTATCTCGACGCCGCGCGGCCACGTCGAGGCGGAAGGCCCCTACGGCGAGTTCCTCGGCTATTACGGCGCGCTCAAGCGCAACCCGGTCTTCCACCTGACCGCGATCACGCGCCGCCGCGACGCGCTGTTTCAGACCTCGACCATCGGCGGCTGGTCGCTCGCGCGCACCGATACCGCGCTGCTCAACGCGCTGCGCACCGAGGTCATGATCTGGCGCGCGCTCGAAACCGCGGTGCGCGAGCCGCTCGCCGTGCATGCCACCGCCTCCAGCGGCGGCATGTTCAACCTGCGCGTGGCGCTGCGCCAGCGCGTTCCCGGCGAGGCGCGCAACGCGATCGCCGCCTGCTTCGGCGCGCTGGTCAACGTCAAGAACGTGTTCGTCGGTCGATCCCGACGTCGACATCTTCTCCGACGAGCAGATGGACTGGGCGCTGGCGACCAGGTTCCAGCCCGACCGCGACCTCATGGTGGTCGAGGGCATGCGCACCTTGCCGCTCGACCCGTCGCTGACGGGCGCGCGCACGGGCGCGAAGGCCGGCTTCGACCTGACCTGGCCGTTCGGGACCGGCACGCGGATCGAAACCCGCGTGCCGGAGCCGCCGCGGTTTGAAGGCGAGCGCTTCCCGTCGGTGGCAGCCGCGCTTGCCGCACGGGCCCAAGTTCTTCGAGGAGCTGATGGCGGCGGTGGGCAGCCGCGATGGGCGCGAGATCGTGCTCGCGCTCGACGCGCTGCGGCAGAAAGGTCTCGATCGCGACGGCGAGGGACGCTATTTCATCAAACCAAATAACGCGCGGTCGCGCGCATCGAGGGAGAACAACGTATGAGCGTCGTGCTTCAGCGCAGCCTGCTCGCGTGCCTCGTCACCGTCGGCGCGCATTCACGCGCCGGCTGCCGGCGCCCAGGAGGTGACCGTCAAGGTCGGCGCCGTGCGCTCGATCTCCACGGTCGCGATCCTGTGGGCGGCCGAGAAGGGCTACTTCAAGGAGTACGGCATCAAGGTCGCCACCGAGACGCTCGATACCGCCGCCAACTCGATCGCGCTGCTGGCGCAGAACCAGCTGCAGCTGGTCGAGGGCGGAATTTCCGCCGGCTACTTCAACGCGCTGGAGAAGAACCTGCCGGTCACCATGGTGCTGGACCGGGTCTCGAGCCCGCTCGGGCACAATCTGATGCTGCGCCCCGACCTCAAGGGCCAGATCACGCAGCTGCGGCAGCTCAAGGGCAAGACCATCGCCACCAACGGCTCGGGCGCGGTGTCGACCTATGAAGTCGGCAAGCTGCTGGAATCCGACGGGCTGACGCATCAACGACGTCGACATCAAGGTCATTCCGTTCACGCAATATGCGCGTCGCGTTCAACAACAAGGCGATCGACGCCGCCATCACGATCCCGCCCTTCACCGCGCAGCTGCTCGACGGCGGGCACGCCGTCAACTTCAAGGACCCTGACGACACCGTCAAGCCGCACCCGCTCACCATCGCGGTGAGCATGATCAACACCGATTTCGCCAAGGCCAACCAGTGAGCTCATGCGCAACTACTACGTCGCCTATCTGCGCGGCATCCGCGACTACTGCCAGGCCTATCACGGCGGCGCGATCCGGCCGGCGATGATCGACCTTGCCATGCGCACCGGCACCGAGACCCGCTCGGAGCTGCTGCACAAATATCCGTGGCCGGCGCGCAGCCCGAACGGCGCGCATCAATCTCGACAGCATGCTCGACATGCAGGCCTGGTTCGTGAAGAGCAAGATGAGCAACAGCGAGTTTCCGGCCGATCGCATCGTCGACAAGAGCTACGTGGATCACGCCGTGGGCGAAGCTCGGGCCGTTCGTGCTGGAGAACAAGGACAGCACGCTCCGCCGGCTGCCGCTGACACGGTGAGACGGCGGCAGGGTGGGCAAGAGGCGCGGTACGCAGCCTCCGAAGTTTAGCTACCCTGTCGCGCGCCGTGTCCACACGGGTTCGCGAACCGATGCAACAACCATGATCTCGATGACCAGACGCCGTGGGCACGGCGCCGCTCACGTGATGAATGTGCTGCAAGCTTTCCGCGTCGCGCCTTTGCCCTACCCCAATCTGCTGCTGCCGGCTGCGCGGTCAGCAGCCGAGGACGACCCTGAATGGCCGTTGAGCGGCGCGGCGCGGCGATCGACATCGTCGGACTGGGCAAGGAATACCTGAGCGGCGCAGGTCGCGTGGTCGCGCTCGACGACATCAACCTGCGCATCGCGCCGGGCGAATTCGTCTGCATCGTCGGTCCATCGGGCTGCGGAAAGTCGACGCTGCTGCGCATCCTCGCCGGACTGGCGACAGGCAGACCAGCGGCACCGTCAAGGTCGAGGCGCCGGGCTGGGCGATCGAGAACGCGATGGTGTTCCAGGAGAGCGGCCTGTTTCCCTGGATGAGCGTGGAGGCCAATGTCGGCTTCGGCCTGATGACGCGCGGGTGCCGGCAGCCGAGGCGGCGGCGCGGGTCGAGGCCGCGCTCGAAGCTGGTGGGGCTGACCAAGTTCCGGCGGCATTATCCGCACCAGCTTCCGGCGGCATGCGCCAGCGCAGCGCGATCGCGCGCGCCTTCGTGACCGACCCCGGCGATGCTGCTGATGGATGAGCCGCTGGCCGCGCTCGACGCCCAGAACCGGGTCATCCTGCAGGCCGAGCTGGTGCGGATCTGGGAGCAGACCCGCAAGACCGTGATCTACATCACCCATTCGATCGAGGAAGCGTTGCTGCTCGGCGACCGCACCGTGGTGATGACCGCGCAGCCCGGCCGCATCAAGCAGATCATCGACGTGCCGTTCCCGCGCCCGCGCAATCTGATGACGCTGTCGGCGTCGCCGGAATTCGGCCGGCTCAAGCTCGATATCTGGCAGGTGCTGGAGGACGAGGTGATGCGCGCGCGCGGCGAGGCCAGTTGTCGGTGATCTTTATTAAGCGGCTTTCGTATTTCGATAGACGTCCACCAGCGAAAGCTGTGACTCGATTGAAGTCAGAGAAAGTACGCCCTCAGGGCCGCGGACTTCGGCCAGAGTCCAGGTGCCGTCGGATTCACGATGATGATGTTCGATGCGCACTTGATCCTGCGATACCAACACATAGTCCTGCAGGCTTTCGATCTGGGTTCGGTAGCGACGAAACTTTTCACCTCGATCATACTTTTCGGTTGAAGGTGAAAGCACTTCGAATATCACAGTTGGATTTAAGCAGTACGTGTCCCTGTTCATCCTGAAAAGTCGCTTCGCCACAAACGATCATTAAGTCAGGATAAGCATGATAAGACCGCCGATGCCCGCGCGCACTTTCATATTTGGCGAAAAACCGCGGCAGGGTCGGTCCCAAATCTGCGAACCGATGGTGGTGGCAAGATTAAAACAGATAGCTACTGTGGATCGGGACCTCGCCCGCCATTGCATAGACCAGCCCGTCGATGAACTCGTGACGGATCTCTGAAAACCGTTCAAGCTCCAGGTATTGGTCAGCCGTGATAGCCGGTAGGAATTGTTCTGGTAATGCCATCGGTTACGATAAAACGACGTGCGAAGCTCGGGCGTATTTTACACGCGAGGAGCGTGTGCACGCTATTAGCATTCATCTGGTGCTTGAAAGTTCGACCAGATTGGCGCTGATTAAGCTTTCCCGACTCCGTACGTGCCGCCAGTTGTCCGCACGCCGCCAGAATATCCCGTCCCTCGCGGCCGTCGCACGAACGCGTGAACACCCTTCGCCTCCAGAATCTGCCGGAAAGATTCAACCCGTTCAGCGGATGATGGTTGATAGGGCAAGGGCTCAGCCGGATTGTGCGGAATCAAGTTAACTTTGCCTGCAGGCGGTGCCGGTTAATCAGTCTGGCGAGTTGCTGCGCATGTTCGTCTGAGTCGTTCACGCCGCGGAGCATCACATACTCGAAAGTAAATCGCTCGTTACGTTTCAGCGACTTCTCGAATTCTTTACAGGCCGACAGCAATTCTTCAATCGGCCATTTCTTATTAATCGGCATCAGCTCGTTGCGCAGTTCATCATTGGGAGCGGCCAGCGAAATAGCCAGATGCGGGCGATCTGTGGTCGTTGCCAATTCGCGGATGCGCGGCACGATGCCGGCCGTCGAAACAGTAATCCGGTTGGCGACGATGTGCAGGCCCGTCCGGTTCTTTCAGGATGCGGATCGCTTTCATCAATTCATCGAAATTCAGAAAAGGCTCGCCCGCTCCCATTCCCACCAGATTAGTTCCGCGGGGCGTTTTCACCCCCACTCCGTAAGCATCGTTGAGCGCGAAAATAATCTGTTCGACAATTTCTCCGGCAGTCAGATTTCGCAGCAGGCCGAGTTGGGCTGTCAAACAAAAGTGCATTGCAAAGGGCAGCCTGACTGCGAAGAAAAGCAGATCGTGTCGCGCCGCTCTTCGGGAATGAAAACCGTTTCGACGGGAAAATTGTCATGAGTTTTGAAAAGATAACGTCGAGTTCCATCGGTCGAGAGGTAACGCGATTCCAGCGTTAAGGTCGAGACGACGGCCTGTTCCGTTAATTTGGCGCGCAGCTCTTTCGGCAAGTCCGTCATCTCGGCGAACGTTGGCAGCCGCCGTCTGGTGAATTCCCCGGAACAACTGCTGCGCGCGGTACGTGGGCTCGCCGAGTGACCCGATGAATTCCGACAACTCCGTCGGGGACAAACCTGTGAGATGCGTCTGCATTGATTAATTAGATTCTAACAAAAAGGCGATAGTAGGCTGCGACAGGTGGATGGAGTCAGCTGTAGCCGCAGGTCGCGTGTTCTACGCGCTAGGCAGCAAGCGGTTAGCGTTCTGCGTCACGATGGGCTTTAGGGCGTCTCGTCACGACTAGCGTCCGAGCGCGGAAGCTCTACCGTCATCACGCCCCTCTTCAGAGGTCTCCGACCTGCAAGGTCGTGGAGCCTAGAGCCCGAGGTGGAAGCTTCACGGTAAGTTCCAAGACTTGCTGCGCATCACGCTGGCAAGAACCATTAATCGAGACACGATTTTGTTTCTGACGATCATTAGAGCGGCTCACTGCAGCGACTGTGAACTTGCTGCTTTCTGCACCAGCGTCTGGCCGCTGACCTGATCGCGTATGCGCATTTCAATCCGATATTCGCCAGGCGTCAGATTGCGGGAATCGATCAAACGAGACAAAGTCAGTCCGATCTCCGTTGGTCCTGGATCCGCGCCAGTCTTCAGCCTGTTTGCCTAATTCCTTTCCATCTTTGATCAGCGCGTACTCGACCTCGACTGAGGGCCGCAAAGTCGTCTGATCGATGCCGGCGTTGTAGATCTGAAGGTAGACGCCCACCGGCGAGCCGCGATGAAATGTGCCCGAAATATTCGGAATGACTTTCTGATCGCCAGATCATGAATTGATGCGAAGCTGCCGGGTTAGCTCACAGATTCCAGCACGGAGGCCAAAATCAGCGATGACGTGGACAGGGTCGCACCGAACTTTGGCACGATGAAGCCAATGGTGTCGCACGCCTCCGGCGCCGGTTTTGGGGTCGCGCACGATCAGGTCGCGCTTTGTAATTGCCGGGTGGCAGGATGACAGTCTTTGGTAAGCGGACTTTCGTTCTTTGGCTTCGATCAATTCCTGCGGCGTGGCTGTCGTCTTAACCACTTCTTCAAAGAAATTAACGCGACGGTTGGAAACGTTCAGGATGCTGCCCGCAATATTCACGGTGGCGACCTGCACTCCGCCGCTATCTTCAAAGTGCAATTCCTTGTGTTTCTGCCTGAACTGTAATCGTGGTGATGACGCGATTGTCGTCCAGCTTGAAGAATCCGAAACTCGTTTCAAAGCTGATCGGATTGTCCTCAATCATCGATGTCGGTAGTGCTTGGTCTGAACGGATCATCTTTCGGCGCCGGCAAAGGCGCGTTCACAATTCTATAAAGATCGAGCCACTCAAAAGGTGAATCCTGCTGGCGCATTGAGAAGGGATTACCAACGCCAAAAGACGCCTGGAGGTATTCAGCCTGACTCCGCCCGTCGGTGGTCGGCGCGGCTCCGGGGACCGTCAGCAGGGCCTCCTTCTGAAACGGATTGAGCGCCAGACGATATTCTCCGCTGCCGGTGGGATCTACGAACTCGAGCTGGGCGCCGGACCGCCCGGGAATACTTGCGATAGAACCAGCGCTCAAACGGGTAAGTTGAAGTCGAGCCGCCGCCTTCCGACGCCTCGCGTTCGTAGCGACCGCCGGCCGGATGTGAATCGATTTCGTCAGGCTTGCCGTATTTCAGATAGATCCGGCCGCGATCAGTTTTGTAACCGGGAATGCCTGAGCTGGAATGCTCGTTCACGTAAGCGAGACGCTCGTAGTAAGCTTCGCGATACTCGTTCTCTGCGGTATCCGGATCGGGATCGCGTTTGTGCCAGATGATTTCGATAAACTTCTCGCGCTCTTCGTTAGTCTTCAATTTCTTCCAGGCGTCAATTTCAGCAGCTGTCAGGATCGGCCCACGTCTCGCAGCCAGTCAATAAAAGCCCGGTCTGGCTCAGGCTTAATCTTTCGCTGCTTGTCCTGAGGGTCTTGCAGGCCTGGCACTTTGTGATAAAGCCTGAGGAACGAACACAGCTAGTCCCATCAGAACCGCAATCCGGATCGAATTTCGGCTGACCATGGCTTTTCCTTTCGGAGTGAGTAAGCCGGACGAGGTCAGGGGAGACCAACAAAAACAGTTTCGAGTTACGAGTTTCCGGGTTTCTAGTGTACGCTAGTGAACTAGGAACTCGAAACCCGAAACTCGAAACCGAAACTAAATCCTGGTGCCTATTGCACCACGCGTGAACTTTGGCGGTCTGGATCAGCGATTGGCCGCTGACGCGATCTTTGACCCGCACTTCGACGGCATATTCGCCGGGCGCCAGGTTGGCTGAATTGATCAGCCGGGCCAGCGTCAGGCGCTGTCCCGCATCGCTGGTGCCGCGCCAGTCTTCACCCTGCTTGCCGATCTCTTTTCCGTCCTTCATCAGGGCGTACTCAACATCGACTGAAGGTCTCAGCGTCGTTTGATCGATGCCGGCGTTATAGATTTGCATGTAGACACCGACCGGCGTGCCCCGGTGGAATGTGCCGGAGACGTTGGGAATTACTTTCACGTTGCCGATGGTGAACATGCCGACGGCGGGCTGATCTCCCAGGCCTTCGAGCTTGGTGGCGAGCACCAGAGTCGAAGTCGACAAGCTTTGCCGTATCGTATTTCGGCACCTCGAAACCCTGGTGTCTCACGCCGGTGGCTCCCGACTCGATATCGCGAACGATCACATCGACGCGATAACGGCCCGGCGCCAGCGCGACGGCTTTCTGATAAGCAGACTTGCGGTCTTTCGCTTCGGTCAATTCTTCCGGCGTGGCGCGGGTGATTACCGGATCTTCAAAGACGCCCGCCCGGCGGCCAGACACGTGCGTAATCTTCGCAAAGATGTTCCAGCTGGGCCTGGGCCAGGCCGCCGCTGTCTTTGAAAACCAGATTCTGATTGTCCGTCTGAATGGTGAACGCGGTGATCACGCGCTCGTCCGATTGGCGGAAGAAGTCCACCGCGCAGATCAAAACTGAGAGGGTTGTCTTCAATGATCGGCGTGTTGACCGCCGAAGCCAGTTCGTTGAATTTGATTTGGGGAGGCCGCTGGAGATCGGTCAGGATCTGCAAACGCGAAAACGGGCTGTCCTGTTCGCGCATGTAGTTTTGCATGCCGACGCCGCCGACACCGGTGATGCGGTCAGACTTGTCGGCCAGGCCCATCTCCTCTGCCATCGTCAGGCCGGCTCCGGGCACGTGCAGCAAGGCGTCCTTCTCATCCGGATTGCGGGCGATGCGATATTCACCGCTGCCGGTCGGGTCGACAAACTCGATTTCGATTCCGGAACCTACGCCCGCAAGGTATCGATAGAACCAGCGCTCAAACGGATAGGTCGAAGTCGAGCCGCCGCCCTCATAAGACTCGCGATTGTAGTGGCCGCCGGACGGGTGCGTTTCCGTCTCATCGGGCTTGCCGTACATGATCCAGATACGGCCGCGGTCAGTCTTCCAGCCCGGTATGCCCGAGGCAAAGTGCTCGTTGGCGTAGGCGATTCGTTCGTAATATTCCTCGCGGTATTCGTTTTCGTCGGTGTCCGGATCGGGATCGCGACGGCGCCAGAACTCTTCGATGAAACGCTCACGCTCATCATCGGTTTCCAGCTTCTTAAACGCTTTGCGCTCTTCGTCAGTGATGATGTAGGTGACGTCTTTGTCCAGCCAGTCCTTGTAGGCTTTCTTCAGCTCGGCCTTTTCCTTGCGAGGCTTGTTCATCGGATCCTGATCCTGCGGTTTCTGGGCCAGGCCAATTTGGGCCAGGCTCAAAGGCACGGCAAAGGTCAGGGTCAGAACAGCTACGGCCAGACGGCGCAAACGGCGTGATGACATGTGAATTACTCCTGCGAAAAACTATGGAAACTATTCAGGCGACTCGGCCTCGGTTGTTATGAGTCAGTAACGCGGACACGGAGACTATCAACGAATTCTAGGTTTGGCTTGAACCAGAGTCAAGATGCGGCGAAAAGCCCTGGTAAAGTTGCCTTGTAACTAAGGGTTTTCTGCTCTTGGCACTGGTTATGAAGTCGGTACCATTCGCGTAAGCGAATGGGATAAGTGCAAAGTTGCGTCGTCTCAACCAAACCGATCCTGCCGACCCATCTACGCTGTACTCGAGCTCAATTCTCGACTCCCAGCTCTACGTCGTCCGTCTTTGCCGGCCACAAATGGCCGCCACGATGATTGAAATGACGTAAAGCACCAGCATCGGCGCCGCAAAGAGCAGCATGTTGGGAATGTCATTTGTCGGCGATAAAACCGCGGCGGCCACCAGAATCACAATCATCGCCACGCGCCAGACTTTGAGCATCCAGGTCGCCGTGACTATGCCCATGCGGGCCAGCACGTAGGTAATCGCCGGCATTTGAAACACGAGTCCCATGCCCAGCATCAGGAAAATTATGAGATCGAAGTAATCGTCGGCCTTGAGCAACAGAGCGAAAATCCCGACCGACTCCGAGCAGGTACTTTGCGGCCGGCGGAAAGATCAGCGTAATAGGCGGTGGCCGCGCCGAGCAGGAAAAAAGATACTCGAGAGCGTCACGAAAGGAGTCACGTACTTGCGCTCGTGCGGAAAAAGGCCGGGCGATACAAACGCCCCAAATCTGCCAGAGCAGAAACAGGCACCGACACTCCGATCGCCGCATACAAAGAAACTTTGACGTAAAGTGCAAAGGGCTCGAGCGCCGTGGTCACGATCAGCTTTTCACTGGGATCGGGTAGTCGCTCGTAGCCCTTGTTGAGATCGAGTCGGCAATTTTACGTCTTTGGGAATTATTTCGTTGCCGGATGTGAGCGGCTCATCAGTGAAGAGACCCAGGCCTTGTGCGTCTTTGTCGACGCGAGCCAGGACCGACGCGCCGGCGGGGATCGATGCCGGACCCAATCTGGTTCAGCTCAGGAAAAATGTAGCGCACCTTGTCGTTTTGATGGAGCGAGTTCAGCGGAACCGTTGAAAGCTGTCCGTTGAGGCCGGCAATCGTTACCTGTCGTGCCTGCTGCGCTTCAGCGAGGGCGTGATTGATTGGCCGCGCCAGAAAGCTGTAGATGTAACCGGAAACAAACCAGGCCAGACTCGCGGCGAGCACTACAAAGACGATGCTGCGGATCAAACGCGTGCGCAGCTCGTCCAGATGCTCGAGGAAAGACATCTGCCCGCCGGGATCGTCTTCGCGCTTCTCTTCTTCTTGTCGGATTTGATTAATCGCAAACGGGCCATTGGTGTGGCACAGACTTACGGCCTGTGTAGGAATCCTTTGAGAGCCATTCATGTTTGGCGGATGCGGTTGGAGAGACTTCGGGTTCAGTCGCAGACGCGGATTCGCGCGAGCTGGACCAGGGCCGGATCGATCGGCGTTATGGACGGCGCGATTGTTTCGGCGGTGGCCGAAACTCCGGCGGAATCAGGGCGGCGGCTTCTCGGGCAGCGCGAATCTTTTCCGTGGCTTTGTCGAGAATGGAACTGGTCGCGTCGGGCTCGACGTCTTTGTCTAAGTTGTCCAGATTGACCTCGCGTTCCCAGGTGCGTTTGAAATCTTCCGAAGCGCGGCGAAATTCTGAGAGGCTTTGCCGAGCTGCCGGCTCAATTGAGGCAGTTTGCGCGGACCGAAAAGATCAACGCGGCTCCCAGGATTACCAGCAGTTCGGTACTGCCGAGCGAATCTAGAATCAATAAATACATGTCTTAATAAGAATACGGCCTGAAAACCTTTTTAGACCGGAACCAGATTGTAGCGCGATGGCGACCGCGCGTACAGAATGCGCGCTGACGGTACGCACGCCTCCGGCGTGCTGCATCCAGATGGCATGTCACGCGTTACCGGATCGGCGTCGATCAATTCTTAGCACGCCGGAGGCGTGCGTACCGCTTGACAGGCCTGACCTGCTCCCGCAATCTGTGATTCCGTTCATGCGAATTGTTTCCCTATTGCCATCGACGACTGAGATTGTCTGCGCGCTCAGTTTGGAAAACGAGCTGGTGGGCATCACTCATGAATGCGACTATCCGGCGGCCATCACGGACCGGCCGCGCCTGACGGCCAGCCGCATTTCTCACGAGACGATGACCAGCGCGGAAATCGATCACGCGGTGCGCTCGCAGTTGGATGGTCATGGTTCGATTTACGATCTCGATGAAAACAGACTGCGCGAACTGAATCCTGATTTGATCCTGACTCAGGAGCTTTGCGACGTTTGCGCGGTCAGCTACAAGATCGTCGCTCAGGCCGCGCGCGCTTTCGAAGCTGATGTCAAAGTTGTTTCGCTGGAGCCGAACACGATTGAGGACATCTTCGCGAACATTCGCATGGTGGGCGAGTTGGCCGGCCGCGCGCGCGAAGCTGACAAGTTGGTCGAATCGTTGACGACGCGTCTTGATCAAGTGCGAGAGAAAACCTCGACGGTCTCGCGTCCGCGCACGCTGATGCTGGAATGGCTCGAGCCGCCGTTTGCTCCCGGTCATTGGGTGCCGGAACAGGTGGCGATTGCGGGTGGCGATCATGCCTTTGGCAAAGCCGGTAAGCCGAGTGTCACGACCACCGCCGAAGAAATTCGCGCCTACGCGCCGGAAGTGATTGTTCTGATTCCCTGCGGCTATTACAAGGAAGACATTCTGCGCCAGTTGCCCGACGCTAAACTGCCGGAAGGCTGGAACGATTTGCCGGCCTGTCGCAACAATGAAGTCTGGGCGACGGACGCAACTTCTTATTTCAGCCGCCCCGGCCCGCGAGTCGTCGACGGAGTCGAGATCCTGGCGCGAATTCTCCACCCCGAAATCTTCGGCCCGCCGACTGAATCGCAAGCCATCCGCGTTTCCCGCCGATCTGATGAAATCCTGAGATGTACCGCAGGCTGTCCAGCCTGCGGAGATCTCGACTTTGAATCCGTGAGTGCAGAAAACGCAGACTGGACAGTCTGCGCTACAATTCCGTCCGCTAATCACGTAAGTCCATGCAGCCAACCAATCTTCCAGCTAACGCGCTAGAGCAATTTGCCCGCACGGCAGAGTTGGTGGCGGCGACCACCAAAAAGCTTCAAAAGGCCGCGCTGCTCGGGGCTTACTTTGAACAACTTGGTGACGACGATCTCGCTCGCGCGGCCCGCTATTTTGCCGGGCAGCAATTTGCCCAGAGCGATGCGCGCACGACGAACGTGGGCGGCCGCATCCTGAGTGAGGCGATGGTCCTGGCCACCGGGCATCAATCCCGAAAGTCTCGGCCCGCGTTACGCGCGTTGGGGCGATGGTGGTGACGTCGCTTTTGAGATCTTCGTCGAGACCAGGCCGGACGCTCAGCCGAGCATCTCGCTGGAAGGCACAGAAGAATTGCTCGCGCGTCTCAGTACAACTCGCGGGCAAGAATGCCAAGACCCAAATCCTCACACAGGTTTTCGCCCGGGCGACGCCGCTCGAAGCAAAGTACCTGGTCAAACTTCTCTCCGGAGATTTGCGCATCGGTTTGCGCGAAGGACTGGTCGAAGATGCGATCGCGCGCGCCTTCAAGCAACCGTTGGCCGACGTGTCGATGGCGAACATGCTGCGCGGCGACATCGGCGAAGCCGCTTTGCGCGCACGGGCCGGCGCTTTGCGCGATGTCGAAATGCGCTTGTTTCATCCACTCAAGTTCATGCTGGCAACGCCGGCCTCTGATCTTGTCGGACATTGAGCGCACGATGCCGGGCGAGTTCTTTGTCGAAGATAAATTCGATGGCATTCGCGCGCAGGCGCATGTGCAAAATGGACGCGTGGCAATCTACTCGCGCACGCTCGATGAGATCTCAACTCGCTTTCCTGAGCTGCGAAGCGCCGCTGGCTGCATTGCCGACGGACGTGATTATCGATGGCGAGATCATCACCGCGCGCGGCGAAGAGATTTTGCCCTTCAGCGATTTGCAGAAGCGTCTCGGGCCGCAAGACGGTCAGCGAAGAACTGCTCGCCAGCACGCCAGTCGTGTTTGTCGGCTGGGACCTTCTGTATGCCACGGGCAAAGTGCTAATCAACGATCCATTACAGGCGAGAAGAGTGCGCGCTGGAAGAAATAATCGGGCCCGGGAGCTGAGCGAGGTAAGACTGTCGCTCTGCCAAAGCGATTTGCTGACGCGTCGGCGTTGGATGACGAGTTCGACGCGGCTCGGGCGCGCGGCAACGAAGGCCTGATGATCAAGGACCCGTCGTCTCTCTACAAGCCCGGCCGCCGCGGTCGTGAATGGCTGAAACTGAAGAAAGCGCTGGCGACTCTCGACGTGGTGGTGACCGCAGTCGAACTTGGTCATGGCAAGCGACGCAGCGTCCTTTCGGATTACACCTTTGCGGTGCGCAGATCCGAAACCGATGGAGAACTTTTGAATATCGGCAAGGCTTACTCGGGATTAACGGACGTGGAAATCGCGGAGATGACCGAGTGGTTTCGTGAGCATACAATTCAGCAATTCGCCCACGGCCGGGTCCGAATGGTCGAACCGCGAATAGTTTTAGAGGTAACTTTTGACCGGGTTCAGCCATCAAACCGCCACAAAAGTGGATTTGCGCTGCGTTTTCCGCGCATTGTCCGTCTGCGACCTGACAAGAATCCGGACGAGATTGACACTCTGGAGACGGTCAGGAAGCTGGCAGGTTAACGGTACGCACGCCTCCGGCGTGCCGCACCGAGCAATACGTAACTGAACGAAGCAT
>ERZ1370068.6455-contig-5438_pt1 | contig 32477 bp, 43 predicted proteins | sample MGYA00561227_ERZ1370068 | MGnify/ENA primary metagenome ERZ1370068 (study PRJEB38410, sample SAMEA6850437) | metagenome | study: Metagenomic assessment of the ecological functions of the soil: analysis of the soil microbiota associated with the...
CCGCGACTCGCCAAAGAAGGACGAGCGCCGCGAGCAGAAAAACCCCCTAAACTCAAAATGGATTTGTGCTTCATAGGACCTCCTTTTGAAGCATGTTGCTCCCGTGACTGGACCTGCGCGTATTGGACGAACCTCGCGTTTCCGGCGTTCCCGCCGCGAGCAAACATGCCGAGGAAGGAAATGCTTCCCGGAACTCCGTAAAATGAGGCCCGCGAACGGGAACGTCGCGGGTCGAAGCTTCATCGAATCGCCACAAAAGATATGCACGGAACGACATGAACCCCGTATTCCGATGGATGGGCGGCCGGCTGGCCCGCTACCTGTCGCAGCCGATCCGCGGCGCGCAGAGCGCGACCGCCTCGCTCGAGCAGCTCGCGGCGGCGCTCAAGCCGGGCGACGTCCTGCTCGTCGAGGGGAACACGCGCGTCAGCGTCGCCATCAAGTACCTGACCCAGTCGACCTGGTCGCACGCGATGTTCTACATCGGCGACGCGCTGGGCCGCCCGCGCCGGGCGAAGCCCCCAGGGTGCTGATCGAAGCCGACATGCGTCTACGGAATCCGCGCGGTGCCGCTCAGCGACGTCGCGGGCATGAACACCCGCATCTGCCGGCCGGTCGGGCCTGTCGAAAGAGGATCTGCAGAAGGTGATCGAGTTCGCCGTCTCGCACATCGGCGGCCACTACGACCTGAAGAACGTGTTCGACCTCGCGCGCTACCTGATCCCGACGCCGCCGGTGCCGGCGCGCTGGCGCCGGCGCATGATCGCCTTCGGCAGCGGCGACCCGACGCGCGCCATCTGCTCGACGCTGGTCGCCGAGGCGTTCCAGTCGGTGCACTACCCGATCCTGGCCGAGGTCAGGTACGTCCACGACGGCACGCCCGGCTGCAACGACTGCTACCACGAGGTCATGCACATCCGCCACCACAGCCTGTTCACGCCGCGCGACTTCGACATATCGCCGTACTTCGAGGTGGTGAAGCCCACCATCGCCAAGGACTTCGACTATCACAAGATCGCCTGGGCCCAGGAAGATCCAGTCTGACCAGAGAAAGAGCGGCCATGCCCAAATACGAAACCACGCTCGACACGCAACGAAACCGTCGCCGAAGGCACGATGGCGTTTCATTTCGCCAAGCCCGCGGGCTTCGCGTTCAAGCCCGGACAGTCGATGAACGTGTCGCTGATCGACCCGCCCGAGACCGACGCCAAGGGCAACGCACCGCACCTTCTCGATCGTCAGCGCGCCGCACGAGAACGAGCTCGTGATCGCGACGCGCATGCGCGACACGGCGTTCAAGCGCGTGCTGAAGGCGATGCCCGCGGGCGGGCGCGTCAGCCTTGCGCGGCCCAGCGGGCCTGTTCACGCTCGATCCCGCGGACGCCCAGGCCCGCGGTGTTCCTCGCCGGCGGCATCGGCATCACGCCCTTCGTGAGCATGCTGCGCGACGCGGCGCACTCGCGGCCTCGCGCGGGACCTGTGGCTGTTCTACTCGAACCGGCGTCCCGAGGACGCGGCCTTTCTCGACGAGCTCGCGGCGCTGCCCGAAGCGCAATCGCTCGACTGTCATTTCGTCGGCACCATGGTCGAAATGGACAAGTCGAGCCGGCCCTGGAGCGGCGAGACCGGGTTTCTCGACCGCGCCATGCTCGAGCGCCACCTGAAGAGCCTCGCCGGCGGACGTCTACTACATCGCCGGACCCGCCGGGGCTGGTCGAGGCCATGCAGAAAATGCTCATCGGCGGCCGGCGTTGCCGGAGGACGCGATCCACACCGACGAGTTCTTCGGCTACTAGAGTGGTTCCGCTGGTCCCCGCCCGCCTGGCGTCTCGACCCGGCGCGGTGTGCCGTATTCGAGGCCTACGGCGACGTCTACCACTCCGCCGACGGCGGACCGGCGCAGGCGCGCGCACGTTTTCCTCGCGAGGCAATGCGCTGCCCGAGCGCTGGCGCGGGCGCACATCGTTCACCATCGTCGAGACCGGCTTCGGGCTGGGGCTGAATTTCCTCGCCACCTGTGCCGCGTTTCTGGCGGACGACGCGCGCCGTCGGCCGGTTGCACTACGTCTCGGTCGAGAAGCATCCACTTCGCGAAAAACGACCTGCCGCGGCCATGCTCGCGCGCTATCCCGAGCTCGCTGCCGCTGTCGCGCGAGCTCGTCGCGGCGCTGGCCGCTCGGCCGCTCCGGCTTCCACCGCCTGCATCTCGCGCGCGGCCGCGTGACGCTGACGCTGCTCCTGGGCGACGCGCAGGCGCTGCTCCTGCAACTCGAGGCGCGCGCCGACGCTTTCTATCTCGACGGCTTCGCGCCGGAAAGAATCCGCAGATGTGGTCGCCGCGCGATCGCAAAGGAGCTCGCGCGGCTCGCCTCAGCCGGCGCGACGCTCGCCACCTGGACGGTCGCGGGCACGGTGCGCGCCGCACTCGCGCAGGCGGGATTCGCTCGTGGAGAAGCGCGCTGGCTTCGGCAGCAAGCGCGAGATGCTGTCAGGCTCGTTCGCCGGCGCAGCCGTCGCCCGCCGCGGCGCCAGAGCGACACGTGGCCATCGTCGGCGCGGGCGTCGCAGGCACGAGCTGCGCCGAGCGGCTTCGCTTCGCGCGGCTGGGAGGTAACCCTGATCGAGCGTCATGCCGGCCCCGCTCAAGGAGGCGTCCGGCAATCCGATCGGTCTCCTCGCGGCCGGCGCTGCACGTCGAGGACACGGCGCTCGCCCGGCTCTCGCGCGCGGCGCTCGGCTATGCGTTGCGGCATTTCGCCGCGCTCGCGCGGCGAGCTCGACCTGGCGTCAGAGTGGCGTGCTGCAGCCTGGCGCGCGACGTGCGGCAGGGGGACCGTTTCGCACAGATCGCCGGCGCGAACGGATTTCCGGAGGAGTTCGCGCGCTGCGTCGACGCGGACGAAGCCGCGCGCATTGCCGGGCGAGCGGTGCGCGGGGGCGGCTGGTGGCTGCCTTCGGCGGGCTGGGCGCTCGCCCGCCGCGCTCTGCGCCGCGAACCTGGAGCGCCCTGGCATCCGGTGCGTCTTTCTCCGCTGGCGTCGTGCGCCTCGCGAAGACAAACAATACGTTGGCGCGTCGAAGGCGCGAACGGGGTCCTCGCCGAAGCGCCGCACGTCGTCCTCGCCGCCGCCGTGCGGACGCGAACACGCTCCTGCCCAGCGCCGCGCTGCCGCTGACCCCCGTGCGCGGCCAGGTGAGCTTCGCGCCGCGGGCGCAAAGGCTCGACGTCCCCGTGAGCGGCGACGGCTTCGTCGCGCCCAGGGAAGGCGGCGGCTACGTCCTCGGTGCCACCTTCCAGCTCGACGATCCCGAAACGGCGCCCCGCGCAGCCGACCACGCCAGCAACCTCGCCCGCGCCGAATCCCTACTGCCGGGGTTCACCGCTGGGCTCGACCCGGCGCGCATCGAAGGTCGCGTCGCATTCCGCGCGACTACACCGGACCGGCTGCCGATCTACGGCAAGCTGATGGACCATGCCGGTGTGCACGCGGCGCTAGGTCTGGGTGCGAGCGGGGTGCTGTGGGCGCCGCTGTGCGCGGAGCTGCTGGCGTCGTGGATGGAGGTGTGAGGCGATGCCGGTAGGCGGGATTTGGTGGGTACGGTAGAACCCGAGGGTTCTACGCGGCGAAAGCGCCATAGTAGGAAACCCTGTCATCCAGCGCTCCGCTTGACACGCCCTTACAATAGCTGCATGCCGCACCGCAACATCGACGCCGCGATCGTCATCCGCGGCGCGCGGCAGAACAACCTCAAGAACCTCTCGCTCGAGATCCCCACGGGCGAGCTGCTGGTCGTCACCGGCGTCTCGGGCTCGGGAAAGTCCTCGCTCGTCTTCGACACGCTCTACGCCGAGGGGCAGCGGCGCTACGTCGAGACCTTCAGCCCCTACGCGCGCCAGTTCCTCGACCGCATGGACAAGCCGCAGGTCGACGCGATCGAGGGCATTCCGCCGGCGATCGCCATCGACCAGACCAACCCGGTGCGCACCTCGCGCTCGACGGTCGGCACGATGACCGAGCTGAACGACCACCTGAAGCTCCTGTTCGCGCGCGCGGCGCAGCTCTACTGCCGCGGCTGCGGGCAAGCCCGTGCGCGCGCGACACCGCCGGCTCTGTATACCAGCGAGCTCGCCGCACGGGCCCAAGCGGCGGGCGATCCGCGCCTGGTGGTCACTTTCCCCGTGACCGTCCCGAAGAACTTCAAGGAGGAGGAAGTCCAGGCTCTGCTGAAAGCGCAGGGCTACGACCGCATCCACGCGCGCTCGGGCGCGCTGCTCGAGGTCGTTCAGGATCGCGTCAAGATGTCGTCGGCGGAGAAGGCGCGCGTGATCGAAGGCATCGAGGCCGCGCTGCAAGATCGGCCAGGGCAAGGTCAACGTCTATCCGACTGGACGCGGACGGCCAGCGCCGGCGCGCCGTGGCGCTATCTCCTCGGACCTGCACTGCGCCGACTGCGACATCCACTATTCCGGAGCCGACTGCCGACGTCTGTTCTCGTTCAACTCGCCGCTCGGGCGCCTGCGACACCTGCCGCGGCTTCGGCCGCGTGATCGGCATCGACTACGGCCTCATCGTCCCCGACGAATCGAAGACGCTCGCGCGAAGGAGCGATCCGGCCCTGGCAATCGCCGAGCTTCCACGAATGCCAGGACGACATCGAGAAGTACGCGAAGAAGCGCGGCGTCCCACTCGATGTCCCTTCCGCGATCTTTCCGCGAAGCATCGCGCCTGGGTGCTCGAAGGCGAGCCCGAATGGGTGAGCTGGAGAAAATCCTGGCCGGGCGTGTGGTACGGCGTCGCGCGCTTCTTCCGCTGGCTCGAGACCAAGGCCTACAAGATGCACGTGCGCGTGCTCCTGTCGCGCTACCGCGCCTACACGCCCTGCTCGGTCTGCAACGGCGCGCGCCTGAAGCCCGAGGCGCTCCTGTGGCGCGTCGGGACCAAGGAGGACGCCGACCGCGTCCTCGATCCGGCGCGGCGCTTCATGCCGCAGGGCGCGAAATTCTCGGACGAGATCCTGCGCGCGCTTCCCGGCCTTACGGTGCACGACCTCGTGCTGCTGCCCGCCGAGCGCACGCGCGCGTTCTTCGAGAACCTTCATCTCCCCGCGCCGCTCGACGAGGCGACCGATCTCCTTCTCACCGAGATCCGCGCGCGCTGCGCTACGTCCAGGAGGTCGGCCTCGGCTACCTCACGCTCGACCGCCAGTCGCGCACGCTCTCCGGCGGCGAGGTGCAGCGCATCAACCTGACCACCGCGCTCGGCACTTCGCTCGTCAACACGCTGTTCGTGCTCGACGAGCCCTCGATCGGCCTGCACCCGCGCGACATGGGCCGCGTCATCGGCGTGATGCAGCGCCTGCGCGACGCCGGAAATTCACTCGTGGTTGTCGAGCACGATCCGCAGATCATGTTCGCCGCCGACCGCATCATGGACATGGGCCCGGGGCCGGGCGAGCGCGGCGGAGAGATCGTGTTCTTCGGCACACCCGACGAGCTGAAGCAGTCGAAGACGCTCACGGCGGAATATCTTTCGGGCAGGAAACGCGCCGATGCGGGCGCATCGCGATCGCCCGTGGCCGCGAAAGCGCCCGAAGCTTCGAGCTCCTCGGCGCGGCCGAGCACAACCTGAAGGACATCGACGTCGGCATTCCGCTGCAGCGCCTGGTGTGCATCACCGGCGTCTCGGGCTCGGGCAAATCCACGCTGGTGCAGGACGTGCTCTACGCCGCGCTGCGCAAGGCGAAGGGCAAGCCGACCGAAACGCCGGGAACGTTCCGCGAGCTGCGCGGCCACGCGCTGGTCGAGGACGTGGTGATGGTGGACCAGACGCCGATCGGGCGCACCACGCGCTCGAACCCCGCGAGCTACGTCGGCGCCTGGGACGCGATCCGCAACATCTACGCGAAGGAGCCGCTCGCGAAGGAGCGCAAGTACACCGCCGGCACCTTCAGCTTCAACTCGGGCAACGGGCGCTGCCCGACCTGCGGCGGCAACGGCTTCGAGCACGTCGAGATGCAGTTCCTCTCCGACGTCTACCTGCGCTGCCCCGACTGCAACGGCAAGCGCTTCCGCGACGAAGTGCTCGAGATCGCGGTGAACGGGAAGTCGATCGCCGACGTGCTCGAGCTGACCGTGTCCGAGGCGCTCGCGTTCTTCCGCGACCATCCCGAAGTGCAGCGCGCGCTGAAACCGCTCGCCGACGTCGGGCTCGAATACCTGCGCGTCGGCCAGCCGGTGCCGACGCTCTCCGGCGGCGAAGCGCAGCGGCTGAAGCTCGCCGGACACCTGGTCGAATCCGCAAGCGACTCCGCGAGAGCGAACGCGGCAAGCTGTTTCTTTTCGACGAGCCGACCACCGGCCTTCACTTCGACGACGTGGCGAAACTGCTCTCCGCCTTCCGCCAGTTGATCGCCGCGGGGCATTCGCTCGTCGTGATCGAGCACAATCTGGACGTCATCCGCGCCTCCGACTGGCTCATCGACCTCGGCCCCGAGGGCGGCGACGCCGGCGGCGCGATCGTCTGCACCGGAACGCCGGCGGAGGTCGCGAAGCACGCCGGCTCGCACACCGGCAAGGCGCTGCGCGAATACGAGACGGCCCTGGCAAAGCCCGCAGCTCTCGGCGCGGCCGAGCCGGCGTGCCGCTTCAGGCCCGCATCAACCAGTCGATACGGATCCACAACGCGCGCGAGCACAACCTGAAGTCCATCGACGTCGAGATCCCGCGCAACGAGTTCACCGTCGTGACCGGCGTCTCGGGCTCCGGAAAATCCACGCTCGCCTTCGACATCCTGTTCGCCGAAGGCCAGCGGCGCTATCTCGAGTCGCTCAACGCCTACGCGCGCCAGTTCGTCCAGGGCGCCGCGCGGCCCGACGTGGACGCGATCTTCGGCATCCCGCCCACGGTCGCGATCGAGCAGCGCACCAGCCGCGGCGGCAGCAAGAGCACCGTCGCGACGCTGACCGAGATCTATCACTTCCTGCGCCTGCTCTACGTCAAGCTCGGCACGCAGCACTGCCCCGACTGCAATGGTGCCGATCGAGCCGCAGAGCGAGGACGCGATCGCCGCGCGCCTGCTGCGCGAATACAAGGGGCAGCGCATCGGCCTGCTCGCCCCGCTCGTCGTCGAACCGCAAGGGCTACTACACCGATCTCGCCAAGTGGGCGCGCGGGAAGGGTTATGAATTCCTGCGCGTGGACGGCGAGTTCCTGCCGACCGGCCAAATGGCCGCGGCTGTCGCGCTTCCAGGAGCACACGCTGGAGCTCCCGGTCGCCGACCTGCGCATCGCCGCGGACAACGAAGCCGAGATCCGCCGGGCGCTGGCCCGCGCCCTGGAATTCGGCAAGGGCGTGGTGCACGTGATCGCGGGACTCGACCGCCTGGAAGAAGCCAAGCGAAATCCCGGTCGGCGCGAGTGGAAATGGACCTCCCGCAGCGCGTCTTCTCCACGAAGCGCGCCTGCCCCTCGTGCGGGCGCAGCTTCGCCGAGCTCGACCCGCGGCTTTTCTCGTTCAACTCCAAGCACGGCTGGTGCCCGGGGTGCTACGGCACGGGCCTGAAGCTCGACAAGGTGGAATGGGACGAGGAGCGCGCAGAAGACCGGCACCGAGGACCACGTGCTCGACTCCTGGATCGAATGGCTGGAGGTGGACGAGACCTGCCCCGCCTGCGACGGCAGGCGCCTCAACCGCGAGGCGCTCGCGGTGCGCTACCAGGAGCGCTCGATCTCCGAGCTCGCCGCGCTGCCCGTGGGTCGAGCTCGAAGCGCTGTTCCGCGACCTGGAGCTCTCGGGCCGCGAGGCCGAGATCGCGCGCGACATCGTCGCGGAGCTGCGCTCGCGCCTCTCGTTCCTCGATCAGGTAGGCCTGTCCTATCTTTCGCTCGACCGCTCGGCGCCGACGCTCTCCGGCGGCGAGGCGCAGCGCATCCGCCTCGCCTCGCAGCTCGGCTCGAACCTGCGCGGCGTGTGCTACATCCTCGACGAGCCCACCATCGGCCTGCACCCGCGCGACAACAAGATCCTGCTCGACACGCTGGAGCAGCTCAGGCGAAGGGCAACACGCTGGTGGTGGTCGAGCACGACGAGGACACCATCCGGCGCGCCTCGCACGTGATCGATCTCGGTCCCGGCGCCGGAAAGCAGGGCGGCCGCGTCATCGCCGAAGGCTCCGCCGACGACCTGATGCGGAACGCCGATTCGCTCACGGGACGGTTTCTCAGGAACCCGCTCGCGCATCCGCTGCATCCGCTGCGGCCCGGTGGCGCGCAGCACGCCCTCCATCGAGATCGCGGGCGCGTCGCTGCACAACCTGCAAGAACATCGACCTGCGCGTGCCGCTCGGCGAGGCTCAGCGTGATCACCGGCGTCTCGGGCTCGGGCAAATCGACGCTGGCCCGCGACGTTCTCTACGCGAAACTCTCGAGCGCAATGGTGGGCGAGCACAGGAAGAAAAACGATGCGCCGCTGTTCGGCTGCCGCGCGATCCGCGGCGCGGAGAGCGTCGGCCGCGTGCTCGAAGTCGACCAGACGCCGATCGGCAAGACGCCGCGCTCCTGCCCGCGACCTACGTCGGCTTCTGGGACGCGATCCGGCGCCTGTTCGCCGAGGCGAACGAATCGCGCATGCGCGGCTGGAGCGCGAGCCGCTTTTCCGTTCAACACCAAGGGCGGGCGCTGCGAGGCCTGCGAAGGCCAGGGCATCAAGAAAATCGAGATGAGCTTCCTGCCGGACGTCAAGGTGACCTGCGAGGTCTGCGGCAGGCGCGCGCTTCAACCCCGAAACGCTGACGGTGCGCTGGAAGGGAAAATCGATCGGCGAGGTGCTGGCGATGAGCGTGGACGAAGCGGTCGATTTCTTCGCCGCGCATCCCTCGATCCATCACGCGCTGCGCTTGCTGCAGGACGTGGGCCTGGGCTATCTCACGCTCGGCCAGCAGAGCCCGACGCTCTCCGGCGGCGAGGCGCAGCGGATCAAGCTCGTCACCGAGCTTGCCAAGGTACGCACCGACGCGCAAGGCAATGCCGCGTCGCGCCCGGCCGCGGCGGCGCTGACAGCAAGACGCTCTACGTCCTCGACGAACCCACCGTCGGCCTGCACATGGCCGACGTCGGAAGCTGCTCCGCGTGCTGCACCGCCTGGTGGACGCGGGCAACACCGTGGTGGTGATCGAGCACAACCTCGATGTCATCGCCGAGGCCGACTGGATCGTCGATCTCGGCCCGGAAGGCGGCGACGCGGGCGGATGCATCGTGGCGCAGGGCTCGCCCGAGGCGCTGATCGCGCCGCGGGAAGACGGGACACACCGCGAAGGTGCTGAGGAATTTCCTGAGGGACCGCCGCTCGGCGGCAGCGGCCTAGCGGAGGCTCGCCTACGCCCGAAATCGTCGTTCGCCATTCGCAAATTCGTCCATTGTGCTCGCCAGCGGAATCTGTAATTCTGACGCCTTCGCTGCTAAACCGCTTGGAAAGCTGGAGGCTAACGGGGAGCGCCGGCCGTCCAGCAGGGTTTACCCCCGCAACCGTGTCAGGAAATCACGATAGCTAAGGCAAATCAAGGCATTATTCGATATATTCCGGGCGCGATGGAGAGTCTGCTCCCGATCCTGCGCCCGATAGCCGTTGCCGGCCATGATCCTGGTCGCGGCCGCGCTGGCCTTGCTAGCCGGTCCGCCGCTCCCGAATTCTCTCTCGGGCCTCACCGTCGTCGGGCCGTACATCGTGCTGCTCCTCGGCGTGGCGATCAGCGCGTGGTTCAACCGCGGCCGCGCCCTGATCATGCTGGTTTCGCTCCTCGCCGCCTATGCGGGCTACAGCATTGCGGCGGGAGCACGGCGCTCAGAGCTTCGCCGTGCGGGCGGTATCGACCGCGCTCGCCGTGTCTCGTCCCGCTCAACGTCCTGCTCGCCACCTACTTTCCCGACGGCGGCGTACGCCAGCACCGGAACTACCGCTGGCTCCTCCTGGGGCTGGCCGAGGTCCTGATCGTGATCTGGATCGCCATACGCCGGCCGCTCGAGCCTCTCCGGGACCGCGTGGCGCGACGTGCTCGACCATTGGCTGCTGCGCTCGCCTCCCACCCACTCGTGGCGCGCGTCATGATCGCCGTCGCGTTCGTCGCCGCGCTCGCGAGAGCCTGGCCCCGGCGCGGCCCGAAGGAACTGCGCACGGGAACCCCGGCCGGTCGACGTCGGAATCGCCTCGGCGCTGGTCGCGTTCTTTCTCGGATGCGAGTGGATGGAGACGCCCCGGGCGTTCAGCGCATTCATGTCGGCCGCGGGCGTGATCCTGCTCGCCGCGGTGCTCCAGGAATCCCACCGCCTCGCGTTCCGCGACGAGCTGACGAATCTGCCGAGCCGGCGGGCGCTCGAGGAGCGCCTCGCCGGAGCTGGGACCGAGCTTACGCGATCGCCATGATCGACGTGGACCATTTCAAGCAGTTCAACGACGCCCACGGCCACCACGTCGGGGACCAGGTGCTCAAGCTCGTCGCCGCCCGCCTCGCCAAGATCGAAGGCGGGGGCTGTCGTACCGCTACGGCGGGGAGGAGTTCTGCGTGCTCTTCTCCGATCGCACCCTCGAGGAGTCCCTGCCCCACCTGGAGCGACTGCGAAAGGACATCGAGGACTATAGAATAGCCGTACGCGGGGGAAACCGGCCCAGGGAGAGAGAAGCCGGATCGCGGCTTCGCGCGACGCGGCCTCCGGAAAAGACCTTGTCCGTGACAGTGAGCATAGGCGCCGCCGAGCGCGATGACACGCTTATCCGGCCCCTGCTCGTCATCCGTGCCGCGGACGAGGCGCTCTATCGGGCCAAGCGCGCCGGGCGGAACCGCGTGATGCGATAGCGCGAGCCGTGCAATCGTCAGCCTTCGCAAAGCGGTACAGAAGTGCTTGAATGCATGACATGAGAGAGCCCGCCCGCCTCAAGCCTGGACTCCCGCGCCGCCCGATTGCGCCCAAGCGCGCCGAGCAGCTGCTTCGGCTCGAGCACACGGTCGGCGCGCTGCGTCACCGAGGCCGACAGCGTTTCCGACGGCCTCAAGGCGGTGATCCGCGCGGTGTGCGAGGCGCAGGACTGGGACTGCGGGCGCTTTTTCCGGCGTGGACGAAGACGCCGGCGTGCTGCGCTTCGCTGAGTCCTGGGCAAGGCCGGCCCGCAGTTCGATCTCTACATCGAGCGCTCGCGCAACGTCACCTACAAGCCCGGGCGTTGGACTCGCTGGGCAACGGTATGGCAGACGGGCGAGCCGCTCTGGGTCGCCGACGTCGACGCGGGATCCGCGCGCGTCCCGGCGCACGATCGCGATCGAAGCCGGCATGCACGGCGCCTTCGTTTTTCCGGTGAATTCGCGGAGGAAAGTTCATCGGCGTGCTCGGCTTCAACAGCCGCGAAATCCGCGAGCCGGACGAGGGCCTGCTGCGAGGCGATCCACGTGATCGGCGCGCAGATCGGACAGTTCGTGCAGCGCAAGCAAGCCGAAGAGGTGCTCCGCGAGAGCGAGGAGCGCTTCCGCAACCTCACCGAGCTCTCCTCGGACTGGTACTGGGAGCAGGACGAGAATTTCCGATTCACGATGTTCTCCGAGAATCTCCACCGTCGCGGCGGGCCGACGATCGAATCGCTCCTCGGCAAGGCCCGGTGGGAGCTGCCGACGCTCAACATGACCGAGGCGGATTGGACGGCGCACCGCGCCCTGCTCGAGGCGCACCAGCCGTTCCGCGACCTGCAGTGGCACCGGCTCGACGACGCAGGGAAAGCTGCAGATCGCCAGCATCAGCGGCGAGCCGATCTTCGACTCCGAGGGCGCTTTCGCGGCTACCGCGGCATCGGCCGCGACATCACCGAAAGCAAGCGCAGCGAGGAGGTGCTTCGCCGCTTCCGCGCTTCGATGGACATGTCCGACGACATGATTCTGCTCGTCGACCGCAAGAGCCATGCGCTTCATCGACGTCAACGAGGCCGTCTGCCGGAACCTGGGTTACTCGCGCGCCGAGCTTCTGCGGATGAGTCCGGAGGATATCCTCCCATGACGACGGGAGCAGTTCGAAACCGCCTACGACGAGATGATCGCGACCGGAGCCACGCAGGCGATGCGAAGCGCGTATCGCTGCAAGGACGGCTCGACCCTGCCGTTCGAATCCCGGCGCCGCGTCATGCGCTCGGGGACGACTGGATCATCGTCGTCACGGCGCGCGACATCCGCGAGCGGATCGCGCAGGAGGAGGCGCTGCGCAAGAGCAACGAGCGCTTCGACATGGCGGTTCGCGCCACCAACGACGTCATCTGGGACTGGGATCTCGTCACCGACGAGATCTGGTGGAACGAGAACTACACCAAGGTATTCGGCCTGCCGCGCGAAGCCGCCGACCGCAGCATCCAGTCCTGGTACCAGGGCATCCACCCCGACGACCAGGGACGGGTGATCGCCGGCGTGCACCGCCTGATCGGCTCGGGCGGCGAGAACTGGAGCGACGAGTACCGCTTCCGCCGACAGGACGGCAGCTGGGTCCACGTGCTCGACCGCGGCCAGGTGATCCGGGACGAGTCGGGACGCGCGGTGCGCATGATCGGCGCGATGGCCGACATCAGCTCGCGCAAGCAGGCCGAGGAAAGAATCCACAACCAGGCGATGCGCCAGCGCCTCATCGCCGAATTCGGCCAGCAGGCGTTCGCCAGCACCGACGTCGAGGACGTGCTCAAGCGCGCCGTCGAGCTGGTCTCGGTGTCGCTCAGCGCCGACTACTGCACGGTGCTCGAGCTCGACCGCGACGGCAAGCAACTCCTGCTCAAGGCCGCGTCGGGCTGGCCCGAGGAATTGAAGTCGCGTCCCGGCGGTGCCGATCCGCCCGGGGGCGCCTCGAGTTCGTGCTCCGCACCGCGAGCCCCTCATCATCGACGACCTGACCGAGCGACGAGCGATTTCCGGATTCGCCGCCTTGCTCAAGCTCGGCGTGCGCAGCGGCATCCAGGTCCCCATATTCGGAACCGCCGGAACCTTCGGAATACTCTCGGCGCACGCGCGCGCCGAGCGCCGTTTCGGCCCGGACGACGCGAGCTTCCTGCAGAGCGTGGCGAACATACTGGCCGTCGCGATCGAGCGCAAGAACGCGCAGGAGCGCCTCGAGCGGCTCGCGCAGTTCGACTCTGCTCACCGGACTGCCCAACCGGCACCTGTTCCACGACCGGCTCCTGAAGACGATGGCGCACGCGCGACGCAGCGGCGAGCCCATGGCGGTGCTGTTCATCGACCTCGACCGCTTCAAGCTGGTGAACGACACCCAGGGACACAGCGCCGGCGACAAGCTCCTCCAGGAAGCCGCCGGCCGCCTGCTGCAGTGCGTGCGCAGCGGCGACACGGTCGGGCCGCTTCGGCGGCGACGAGTTCGGCGCCATCGTCACGGACCTCGCGAAGCCGGGCGACGCGGGCGTGGTCGCGCAGAAAGTCCTCGACGCCCTCGCCCAGCCCTTCAAGCTCGACGCGCACGACACCTACGTGAGCGCGAGCATCGGCATCACGCTGTTCCCGGCCGACGGGGACAACCCCGAGGCCCTCGTGATGAACGCCGATACCGGCCATGTATCGCGCCAAGGAGCAGGGCCGCAACACCTACCAGTACTTCACCCGCGAGATGAACGAGCGCGCGCTGGCGCGCGTGCAGCATGGAGGCGGCTCTGCGCCGGGCCATCGAGCACAAGGAGTTCCTCCTCCACTATCAGCCCAAGGTCGACCTGAAGACCCGCGACGATCTGCGGCTTCGAGGCGCTGCTGCGCTGGCGGCTCGGCGACGAGCGCCTCGTCCTGCCCGGAGAGTTCGTTTCGATCCTGGAGGACGCCGGCCTGATCGTGCAGGTCGGCGAATGGGTGCTGCAGGAGGTCTGTCAACAGATCCGGTCGTGGCAGCGCGAAGGACTGCCGGTCAAACCCGTGACGGTCAATCTGTCCGCGCGCCAATTCCAGCAGAAGGACTTCGAGGCGAGCGTGAGGCACGTCTTGCGCAGTGCGAGCGTCGACCCTTCGCTGGTGGAGTTCGAGCTCACGGAGTCGCTGCTGATGAGCGATCCCGAGGGCGCGGCGCGGACGCTGCGCGGGCTCAAGGACTCGGGCGTGAAGATCTCGGTGGACGACTTCGGCACCGGCTATTCGAGCCTCGCCTACCTCAAGCGCTTTCCGATCGACGCGCTCAAGATCGACCACTCGTTCGTGCGCGACATCACCACCGACCCGGAAGACGCGATGATCACGCTCGCGATCATCGGCCTGGCTCACAGCCTCAAGCTCAAGGTGGTGGCCGAGGGCGTCGAGACGCAGGAGCAGCTCGAGCTGCTCGCCGCCAACGGCTGCGACGAGATTCAGGGCTACCATTTCTCGGTACCGACGACGCCCGACGAATGCGCCAGGATGCTGCAGGGACAACCAGCGCCTGGTCTGAGCGCGCGGCAACCATGAACCCCGCCTGACCGCCGGCCATGCGCGATCCCGCCCCGGCTCCCGTCCGCCTCGAAGACTACGCGCCCCCGCGTTCCTGATCGACACCGTCGATCTGGACATCGAGCTGTCCGAGGATCACGCGCGCGTCCGCTCGCGGCTCTCCCTGTCCCGCAACCCGCAAGCCACCGATGCGCAGCGCGCCGCTGGTCCTCGACGCGGAGGAGCTCGAGTTCGAGTCGGCGGCGCTCGACGGCAGAAAGCTCGCCGCGGGCGACTATGCGCTGGACGACGCTCATCTCACCATCGCCAAGCGCGCCGTCGCGCTTCGTCCTCGAGACAGCCTGCAGGATCCGGCCGCGCAAGAACACCACCTCATGGGCCTGTACGCCGCCGAGAGCGGCTTCTTCACGCAGTGTGAGGCCGAGGGATTCCGCCGGATCACCTACTTCGTCGATCGCCCCGACGTGATGGCGAAGTACACCGTGACGATCCATGCCGACCGCGGAAATATCCCGTGCTGCTGTCGAACGGAAACCGCGTCGCGAGGCGGCGAGGAATCCGGAGGCCGTCACTACGCGCAGGTGGCACGATCCCTTCCCCAAGCCCTGCTATCTCTTCGCCATGGTCGCGGCGAAGCTCGACAAGCTCGAGGACGACTTCGTCACCCGCTCCGGGCGGCGCGTGAAGCTCGCGATCTACGTCGACCCGGGAAAGCTCGACCAGTGCGGCTTCGCCATGGAGGCGCTCAAGCGCGCCATGAAATGGGACGAGGACGTCTTCGGGCTCGAAGTGGACCTCGACAACTACTCCATCGTCGCGGTCGGCGATTTCAACATGGGCGCGATGGAAAACAAGGGGCTCAACGTCTTCAACACCAAGTACGTGCTCGCGCGTCCCGATATCGCGACCGACGCCGACTATCGTCGCCATCGACCGGGTGATCGCGCACGAGTACTTTCACAACTGGACCGGCAACCGCGTCACCTGCCGCGACTGGTTCCAGCTGTCGCTCAAGGAAGGGCTCACGGTGTTCCGCGACCAGGAATTCGGCGCGGACATGTATTCGCGGCCGGTCGAGCGCATCCGGGAAGTGCGCGGCCTGCGCAGCGGGCAGTTCGCCGAGGACGCAGGGCCGATGGCCCATCCGGTGCGGCCGGCGTCGTACATGGAGATCAACAATTTCTACACCAGCACGGTGTACGAGAAGGGCGCCGAGGTGGTGCGGATGATCCGCACCTTGATCGGCGCGAGCGCGTTCCGCAAGGGGATGGACCTGTACTTCGCGCGCCACGACGGGCAGGCGGTGACCTGCGACGATTTCGTGCGCGCGATGGCCGATGCCTCGGGCGCCGATCTCTCGCAGTTCAAGCTCTGGTACGACCAGGCGGGGACGCCCGTCATCGATATCCAGACCGAATACGACGCGGCGCGCGGACGCTACACGCTCACGGCGAAGCAATCCTGCCCGCCGACGCCGGGACAGGACACGCAAGCTCCCGTTCCACATTCCGTTGGCGGTAGGTCTGGTCGCGTCCGGACGGGCGCGATATGCTCGCCGAGGGCACGCGGGTCCTGTCGCTGCGACGAGCCGAAGAGCGTTTCGCGTTCGATGGCATCGCGGCGCTTCGCGACGGGAAGCCCGCGCCCTCGATCGCGCGCAATTTCTCGGCGCCGGTGATCGTCCGCTACGACTACAGCGAGGCCGAGCTCGCCCTGCTCGCGGCGCACGATGCGGATCCCTTCAACCGCTGGGAGGCCGGCCAGCGCCTCGCGCTGCGCATCATCCTGCGCGGGATCGAGGCGGTGCAATCGGGGCGCGGAGTCGAGCTCGCCGGAACCTTCGTCGCAGCGATCGCTCGCGTGCTCGAGGACGCGTCGCGGGATCCCGGCGTTCGCCGCGGAAATGCTCGCCCTGCCCCCGGAGAGCTACATCGCCGAGCAGATGGCGACCATCGATCCCGACGCGATCCACGCCGTGCGCGACGAGCTCAGGCGCCGCCTGGCCCTCGCGCTCAAGGACGAGCTGCTCGAGATCTATCGCGGCTACGCGGTCCCGGGTCCCTATTCGCCCGACGCCGCGTCCGCGGGGAGCCGGGCGCTGCGGAACGCGGCGCTCGGGTTTCTGATGGAGCTCGACCAGCCCGGCATTCGCGCGCTGTGCGTGAAGCAGTTCGAAACCGCGGGCAACATGACCGACTCGCTTGGCGGCGCTCGCCAGGCTCGCCAACTGCGACTGCCCGGAGCGCGTCCCGGCCCTCGACGCCTTCTACCAAAGGTGGAAAGACGAGCCTCTCGTGGTCGACAAGTGGCTCGCCGTCCAGTCGGCGAGCCGCCTGCCCACGGCGCTCGCCGACACCAAGCGCCTCATGGCGCATCCGGCGTTCAACATCAGGAATCCCAACAAGGTCTACGCGCTGATCGGCGCGTTCCGCGGCAACCAGGTCCGTTTTCACGCTGCGGACGGCTCGGGCTACGCCTTCGTCGCCGACCAGGTCGTCGCGCTCGACGCGATCAACCCGCAGGTCGCCGCGCGCATGGCGCGCGGCTTCGACCGCTGGAGAAAATTCGATGCTGGCCGCCAGGCCTACGCGCGCGCCGCGCTGGAGCGCATCCGCGACGCCAAGGGCATCTCCAAGGGAGTTCTCGAGATCGCGAGCCGGGCGCTCGCCTGAAGCCCTCGCCCGCTACTTGCGGCGCTGCATCTCGGCGAACTTGGCCAGCTCCCAGGGCCGGATCGCGACCAGCATGTGCATCGCGGTGCACTCCTCGAACGGCGCGCCGCGTGTCGTCGCTGTGCAGGTCGGCGAACTCGTTCGCGACCCGCCGCAGGCGCACCAGCATCGCCTCGCGGGAGGCCTTCGAGAGCCGGCCGGTCACGAACAGCATCAGCTCGTCGGGACCGTCGAAGCGCGTGCGGAAGTATTCGTTCTGCGCCTGCGCCCTTGAAGAATTCCTGAAACGGGCCGTCCGGGATCCAGGAGAAGGTGCGCGAGAGCAGGAGCCGGTAGCGGTTTCCGGGAAGGAGCCGGATGATGCCCAGCTTGTCGAGGCGCACCAGGTGGCGCACGCACTCGGCCTCGGACATCGCGTAGGTGCGGATGATCTTCTCCGCGGGCCACTGGTGCAACACGCGCAGCGCCACCAGCACCAGCCGTTTGTCGGCGACGATGGCTTTTTCCGCCTGCGGCGTGAGCCGCGACACGAGGCGATCGCGGCGCTCGAGCGATCGGGTCAGCTCGGCGAGCTCGATCCCCGCGAAATCGAGCACCTGATCGAGCCGCTTCAGGGTGAAGTCCTTGCGCGAGAACATGCGCTTCACGCTCGCTTCGCTCATGCCGACGGCCCGCGCCACGGCGGCGTAGGTCACGCCCAGCGCCTTGAGCTCTTTCTTGAGCGTGTCGATCAGGGCTGCGCTTGCGCTCATGGCTTGGTTCCTCCCGTTCCGCGAAAAGTATCACCTGGCGCTACCCGGGTCAAAGCCGGCGCCACTTTGCGCGCCGGGCTTTCCTCTGATAGCGAGTGTTCCGATGATGGGCTGCGCTGCGGGCGTCTCCGTGACGGAGTTACGACCGGGTCCGAAACGGGCGGGAGGGATACGCCCGCAGCACTTTTCCAGAGGAGAAACTCGTGGGCCAAGTTCTGCTCTAGTCGACGTGCTGATCGGGCTGCTTCAATCCCTGGTCGTGCTGCTCTTGGCCTCCGGTGTCTACATCGCCCTCGCCGTGCGTAATGGGGGCGACTCTCCTGCCAAGTCGGGACCGCGACATCGCCCGCCGGTCCTCAGAGGCCGTCAGCTCGGCCGGCCTCAGGCTCTCCCGCGCACCATCGCAACCTTGTCCTGAACGCGAACGTCGAAGCGCGACGACGTTGACGACCATGCGCTCGTGCGTGCCGTCGCCGATCGGCTCCTTCTCGTCGGCGACCGAGACGCGAAACGTCACGGCTGCGGCCTTCGACCTTCTCGACTTCGACCTCGGCGCGCACGCGCATTCCCACCGGCGTCGCCGCGAAATGGCGGATGTCCAGGCGCGTTCCCAGCGACTGGTAGCCCTGCGGTAGCAGGTGCTCGATCGCCGCGAGCGCGGCAGCCTCGATCACGTTGATCATCACCGGCGTCGCGAGCACGTGCACGCGGCCGCTGCCCACGCGCGGCGCGGTGTGCTGCTCCGCGACCAGCAGCTCGAGACGCCTTTCAAGCCCGGTCTCGATTTTTCGGTCGAGCTCATGGCTTTCTCCAGCATGCATAATAGCGCGCAATGCCAAGGGATCTCGGAACCTGGGACTACGTGATCGTCGGCGCGGGCACCGCGGGCTGCGTGCTCGCCAACCGCCTCTCGGCGGACCCCGAGCGTCAGCGTGCTGCTGCTCGAGGCGGGCGGCAGAGGACGACTGGATCTGGATCCACATCCCGGTCGGCTATCTCTTCTGCATCGGCAACCCGCGCACCGACTGGTGCTACCGCACCGAGGCCGAGCCCGGCCTCAACGGCCGCTCGCATCCTCTACGCGCGCGGCAAGGTGCTCGGGCGGCTGCTCGTCGATCAACGCCATGGTCTACATGCGCGGCCAGGCGCGCGACTACGACGAATGGAAGTCGCTCGGCAATCCCGGCTGGGGCTGGGACGACGTACTTCCGGTCTTCAAGCGCCCGAGGACTATCACCTCGGCGCCGACGCATCGCACGGCGCAGGGCGGCGAGTGGCGCGTCGAGCGCCAGCGCCTGTCCTGGGAGATCCTCGACGCCTTCCGCGACGCGATGGGCGAAGCCGGCATCCCGAAGATCTCCGACTTCAACCGCGGCGACAACGAGGGCTCGAGCCTGTTCGAGGTCAACCAGAAGCGCGGCGTGCGCTGGAACGCCTCGAAGGCGTTCCTGCGACCCGCGATGCGGCGCCCAACCTCACGGTCCTAACGAACTCGCAGGCGCGGCGGCTGCGGCTCGAGGGAAAGCGCGCCGCCGGCGTCGAGTTCTCGCGGGGCGGCGAGGAGCTGTACGCGCGCAGCGCGCATCGAAACGGTGCTCGCCGCCGGCTCGATCGGATCTGCCGCAGATCCTCCAGCTCTCCGGCGTGGGTCCGGCGGCGTTGCTTCGCGAGCACGGCATCGCCGTTGGCGCATGAGTCGCCCGGCGTTGGCGAAAACCTCCAGGACCATCTCCAGTTGCGCATGGCATTCAAGGTGAAGAACGTGCGCACGCTCAACGAATGGGCGAACACGCTCACGGGCAAGGTCTCGATGGGCCTGGAATACCTTTTGTTCCGCACCGGACCGCTGACCATGGCGCCTTCTCAGCTCGGCGGATTCACCCGTTCCGATCCGTCGCAGCGCACGCGCCAACCTCGAATACCACGTCCAGCCGCTGTCGCTGGACAAGTTCGGCGATCCGCTGCACCCCTTTCCCGCGTTCACCGCCTCGGTCGCCAACCTGCGTCCGACGAGCCGCGGCAGCGTGCGGCATCAAGTCTCCGACCCTCAGGCGGCGCCCGCGATCCGGCCGAACTACCTGTCGACCGACGCCGACCGCAGGATCGCCGGCGGACTCGCTCAAGCTCACCCGCAGGATCGCGCAACAGCCCGCCCTCGCGAAATACCAGCCCGAGGAGTTCCTCCCCGGCTCGAAGTTCCGGTCGGACGATGAGCTCGCGCGCGCCGCCGGCGATATCGGCACGACGATTTTCCATCCGGTCGGCACCTGCAAGATGGGACCGGACGCCGACCCTGGCGCGGTGGTCGATTCGCGCCTGCGCGTGCGCGGCGTCGAGGCTCTGCGCGTGGTCGACGCGTCGATCATGCCGACGATCACCTCGGGGAACACCAACTCTCCCACCCTGATGATCGCCGAGCGCGGCTCGGATATGATCCGCGAGGACCGCAAGCGCCCCGCCTAGGAGAACCATGAAGCCCACCCTGAAGCCCGGACTCGGCCACACGAAGAACATCACCGTCGACGATTCGCGGGTGATCAATTTCATGGGCGAGGATTGCCGCGTCTACGCCACGCCGCGCATCATCAGCGACGTCGAGTACACCTGCAGGGATTTCCTGCTCGACGCACCTCGACGCGGGCGAGGATTCGGTCGGCACCAAGGTCAACTGGGAGCACGTCGGGCCGGCGCTTCTCGGCGAAGCGGTCACCGTATCAGTCAAGCTGATCCAGCTCGAAGGCCGGCGCGTCACATTCGAGGCCGCCGTGGCCGCGGGCGCCGACGCGGTCGCGCGCGGCACGCACGAGCGCTTCATCGTCGACGTGCAGAAAGTGCGCGAGCGGCTGCTGAAGAGAAAGCGCGGATGAGCTGACGTGCGCGTCGGGATACTCGGCGGCGGCGTCATCGCGAGGTTGTTTCTCGAGCAGGTCGGCGCCGATCGATTGCCGGAGGCGACCGTGGTCGCGGTGGCCGGCCGCGGCGAGTCCTCCCGCGGCAGCGCGCTGGCGCGCGAGTTCGAAGGTGCCCTTCGTGGTCGGCGTGGAGAAACTCATCGCCGCCCGTCCCGAAATCGTGATCGAGGCGGCCTCGCACGAAGCCGTGCGCGAGCACGCCGAGACCCTGCTGTCCTCCGGCATCGCGGTGATCGTTCTGTCGGGCGGCGCGCTCTGCGACGACTCGCTGCGCGAGCGCCTCGAGCGCGCTTCGAAAGAGCGCCGGGCGCCGCTCTACGTTCCCTCGGGAGGGATCGGCGGGCTCGATGCCCTCAAGGCCGCGTGCGCGGCGGGCGTGGACGAAGTGAGCATCGCCGTAACCAAGCCGCCTGCGGCCTGGAAGGGCATTCCCTATGTCGAGCGGTTGCGCATCGATCTCGACCGCCTCCCCGGGCCGGTGACGCTCTTCGAGGGCACGGCGCGCGAGGGCGTACCGCACTTCCCGGCGAACGTCAATATCGCGGCGATCCTCCGCGCGAACGCGCGTCACCCGTCATCGCTCGTTGCGCAACGCCAGCATCGCGTCGAGCAGCTCGGGGTCGTCCCACGGCACGTCGACCGGGTGCCGCCGCAGCCACGCGCTTTGCGGATTGCGCAGCCACTGGCAGTGAAACTGGACGAAGATTCGTTCCTCGCCGGCATCAAGTCGACTGCGCGTGGGCGACGCGATCGTCGTGCATCGCAGCGTGAAACGCCGCGCAAAGATCCACGTTCATCACGGCCCCGAAGTGTGTTCCCGACTGATCCGCCGGTTGATCTCGATCAGGTAGGGGCAGGCCCGTCGACTTTTCGATGATGTATCCGCTCGTGAAAGTCCGGTCATGCCGAAAGCTTCGACGAGCTGTGTTGCGAAGTCGCGCAATGCCGGGTTGTCGTGATAGCGCGACGACGGTGCCCGGTGTCATCGGGCCGGCGTGGGCTTCGAGACGATCGCCCGCGTATCCAGCCAGGTAGCGACCCCGCCATGCGGCGACGCTTCTGCAGCAGAGGCGGCCGTCGATGTGCTTCGGATCAGCAGCCGGCGCGTCGCATCGGGCTCGAGGTCGTCGAGCTTCGGCGCGACCAGCGTCGTCACGGCGGCGGCGAGCTCGGCCGCATTGGCGACGATGCGTACGCCATCACCGGCGGTCGTGACGGCCGCTTGAGGACGACCGGATAAACGTGCCGATCGGCGAACACCGTGGCTCTGTCGATCGAACCGATCACCGCGTGCTCGGGCACCCGCACGCCGGCGTGGGCAGCGGCAGCGCAGACCAGCGTCTTGTCGACGCCTGGAATGGTAGCGCGTCCGGATTGCCGAGCGATGCCCGGATGAGGCCGGCCAGTTTGGCCCGCAGCGCCGGCTGCATCTGCGACGGTGGCGACAGTGCAAGCATCGCGAGCAAACCGGAACGACACGTCGTCACAGGGCATGATCTGCCGCGGCGAGACTGCGCGTACCGTAGCAGCCGACCGCGTGGATCCATCTCGAGCGGCGTCGCCGTGTCGGGCAGGTAGGCGACGCGAGTGACGAAGCGGCTCGCCTCGGCCAGCGAGCTGCTGCGGCGTCAGCAGCGTGACCTCGAAGCCGGCCTTGGCGAGCGCACGCGGCGTGCGCGCCGTGCCGTACCAGCGGGCGGGCCGTCGAAACGAGCAATACGGGAGTCGCAGCGGCCATCGTCTTGCGCGTGTAAGGATTCGAATCGCGCTGCCAGACCGAACGGCCAAGCGCTGCCGGGCGAGAGTCTAATGTATTGAAAGCGGCAGCGCAAGTTATCGCATGCAACAGCGATCACCGCCGCCGACCTGCCTATTCGTTGCGCAGCGCGATCATCGCCTGCAGAACGCCCGGATCGTCCCACGGAATATCCGACGGATGATCGCGCAGCCACGGACTCTCCGGATCGCGCAGCCATTCGCGCGGGAACGACGCGAGGATGTGATCGGTCTTGTCCGGCATGTCGAACGGAAGGTGTCTGCGGCACGCCGGCAAGCCGCTGGTACAGCGCGCCGCACAGGTCGACGCTCGCCATACTCGTCCATGTGCATGAACGTGACGATCCGGCGGTTGATCTCGAGCAGCCGCGGTGGCGAGCCATCGGCAGATTCTGATGTACTGGACGCTGAAGAACCCGCTTCATGCCGAACGCGCGGCACAACCGCTCGGTAAAATCAACGCGGATCGACCGGACCTTGCACACGCGCACGACCGCCGAGGCGCCCCTTCCCCGCCGCGAACGCCACTTCGCGTCGGCGTGCAAAGCCCGCGAGCGGCACGCCTTTCCAGGCGACCATTGTCTGCGACAGCGTCGTCCCGTCGACGAAACCCCTGACGAGCAGTGTCGGGGCACGCCGCACGCCGAGATCGAGCTGCGTGGGCTGCAGCAACGCGTCGGCGGCCTGCCGCAGCTCGTCGCGCGCGTTGCACGATGCGCACGCCCTGGCTCGCGAAACCGTAGCGCCGCTTGAGCACGACGGGGTAGCCGAGCGCATCGGCGCGGATGCGACGGCCTCGTCGACCGCTTTCGGCGAGCCGGCATGGTGGCACCGGGAACGCCGAGCGCCTGCGCGGCCGGTGGCAACATCGTCTTCGTCGATGCTGGTCCTCGTAGTGCGCCGGATCGCCCAGCGACTCGCGCACCAGTTGCTGCACGCGCGCGCCGTCGCCGCCGAGATGGCGTGGCGGATGGTGCACGAGCTCGAACAACAGCCGTATCGCGACTTCGTCGCACGGAATGACGAGCCGAGGCTCGACTTCGGTGATCATCGCGACGAGCGACAGCAGCCATTGCATTGGCGTCGCTTCGTCGCGCAGCACGCTCGACCGCGCGACGAAGCGCGAATGCAGCGCAAGCGAGCCCCCGGCGCAAGCAATGAGACTTCGAATCCGGCGCGCGTGCAGAGGCAGCGCGGCATCCAAGGCTGTCCCGAGCCAACGCGATGCGGTGGAAACGAGGAGAATTCGCGATTCATGCGCTATTCTAGTGTTCCGGTCCAACGCGCGGCGAAATGTTCCTGGTTCTGGATGAGGCTCGCTGATCCCATCGTAGCGGCGATCGTCGCGATGCTGGCAACCGGCAGCCAGGCCGGCGCCCGGCGCCGACGACGCCCGCGCGCTGGCTGCCGGCTGCCGCAGTTGTCATCTAAGGCGACACCGTCATTCCGTCGCTCGACGATCAAACGCGCGATGCGCTGCTGCGCAAGCTCCGCGGGTTTCGCGACGGCACGCTGCCCGGCACCGTGATGCCCGAGCTCGTCAAGGGCTATACCGCTGCAGAGCCTCGAGCGATCGCGGGTTACCTCGCGCGTACCGGGCGGCCGCAGTGAGACTGCTTCGCATCCCCGGACGAAACGTGCTCGAACGCTGTCGGCGAAAGCCGCTGCGCGCAGCGGCGCTGCTGCCGCTGTACGGCGGCCGGTTGCGCGCGCCCTCACCGACCGCGCGGCATCGCCCAAGATCGTCGTCACCGGCGGCGGGTACGGCGGCGCAACGGCGGCGCTACGCGGCACCTGTGGGGCGGCGATGGGGTCGACGTGACGCTCGTCGAGCGCGATGCGGCGTCTCGTTTCCCGTCCGCTGTCCAATCTCGTGCTCGCCGGCAGCAAGTCGATCGCGGACGTCACGGTTGCGTATTCGTCACTCGCCAAGCGGGGCGTGTCGCGTCATTCAGGACACGGCGGTAAGCTGCCGATGCGCAGCGGCGACGCGTCGTGCGTTCCCGCGCGGGTCCGGAGCTTCGCCTCACGACCGGCTGATCCTGTCGCCGGGGATCGAACTTCTTCTTCGATCGCGTCAATGGACCTCGACCGCGGACGCGCGCGCGGCGTTACCGCATGCGTGGCAAGCCGGCCCGCAGACCGTCGCGCTGCGCCTTCAGATCCAGGCTATGCCCGACGGCGGCGTGTTTGCGATCTCCATTCCGCGCGCGCCGTACCGGCGCCCACCGGGGCCGTAGCGAGCGCGCGTGCCAGGTCGCGTGGTATTTCCAGCGCGCGCAAACCGCGCAGCAAGGTGCTGATTCTCGACGGCAACGAAGACGCAATCGAAGAAGGCGCTGTTCGTGAAAGCGTGGAACGAGGAGTTCAAGGGCATCGTCGAATATCGCCCCGATCACGTGCTGACCGACGTCGACGCGGCGACGCTGACGGCGCGCTTCGAGAACCGCGGACGATGTCAATGCGCCGGACGTGCCGAACGTCATCCTGCCGCACGGCGCTGGCGCGATCGCGCGCAGCGCGGGGTGCATCACCGTCAACGATCAGTGGTGCGAAGTCGACTTCCTGACGTTCGAGTCGGTCATGGCGTGCCCTGCATCTCACGTGCTCGGCGATCTCGATCCAGGTCGCCCCGCTGCATGCCCAAGTCCGGTCATATGGCGAACCAGCACGGCAAGGTTGCTGCCGCCGCCGTGCTCGCGATGCTTGCGTGGAGCAGCCGGTCAATCCGGCGCCTGTGCTGAACAACACGTGCTACAAAGATCAACGATCGCGAGGCCAGGCACATCGCATCGGTGCATCGGTACGTGACGCCGCGCAGAAGACGTTCGTGACCGCTTGCCGGGCTCGGGCGGCGTGTCGCTGGCGAAAAGCGCGCGCGAAGGCGAATACGGTTCGCGTGGGCGCGTCGATGTGGTTGACATGCTCTCTGACGGGCCAAAGTTTCGCGCGCCGGAAGGCTCGTTTGATGAAGGCAAAGGCGGCGCGGCGCGCACGATACTTTGCCCGAAGTCCCACCGCATCGGTCTGGACGGCCCGTCGCCGATTGCTCGGGAACGGCGGGAGCGCGTCGCCGGTCTCGCGGCGCTGACGCCGCTCGCCGCTCGGTCACGCGCGCATGCGAATTGACTGCCCATTCTGCTGACCAGGGCTTGGCGCACGTTGCAACAGTCGCGGCGCGGCCGGCTGCGAGCGAACTTGCGCAACAAGCGAACGGCTGGATCGCCTCGGCGAACGCTAGCAGCCGAGTCAGCAATCAGCGGGCACGTGACGGTGACCGAGCTGGCGAGCGAAGCGCCAGCCGAAGTTCTACGCCAAAAGCGAAGGGGCTGCGCGAGCGGTCTGGCGAGGCCTGCGCGAAGCGGGGATCGACAGCAAACGCGAGTCGCAGATGAAGGCCGACACTGGTCGACACTTCTCTGATCGGAAATCAGGAGGCCGCCGCCCCGAGCTTTCGGCGTGGTGGGTAACCGGACGAAAGTATCGTGCGCGCCGCGCTGCGGTCGCCGTTAACGGGATGAGTTTACCGGCGCGCGAAACTCTCGTCCGTCAGACGACTCGCAGCCTCCGGCGCGTCTCCTCCTCGAACACGAGCTTGATCTTGTCGTCGTCGCCGATGTCGATCGTCACCTTGCCGCCGCTGACGAGCCGGCCGAACAGCAGCTCCTCGGCCAGCGCCTTGCGGATCGTGTCCTGGATGAGCCGCGCCATCGGCCGCGCGCCCATCTGCGGATCGAAGCCCTTCTGCGCCAGGAACTCCTTGCAGCGCCGGCGTGAACGACGGCATCGACCTTCTTCTCGTGCAGCTGGGCCTCGAGCTCGAGCAGGAACTTGTCGACGACGCGCAGGATGACGTCGTGGTCGAGCGAGCCGAACGAGATCGTCGCGTCGAGCCGGTTGCGGAACTCCGGCGTGAACATGCGCTTGATCTCGCCCATCTCGTCGCCCGGCTTGCTTGTCGTGCGTGAAGCCCATCGAGCTCTTCGGCGAGCTCGCTCGCGCCGGCGTTGGTCGTCATGATGATGATGACGTTGCGGAAATCGGCCTTGCGGCCGTTGTTGTCGGTCAGCGTGCCGTGGTCCATCACCTGCAGCAGGATGTTGAAGATGTCCGGATGCGCCTTCTCGATCTCGTCGAGCAGCAGCGACGCTGTACGGATGCTTGGTCACCGCCTCGGTCAGCTGGCCGCCCTGGTCGAAGCCGACGTAGCCCGGCGGCGCGCCGATCAGCCGCGACACCGCGTGGCGTTCCATGTACTCCGACATGTCGAAGCGGATCAGCTCGACGCCCAGGCAATACGCGAGCTGGCGCGCGACCTCGGTCTTGCCGACGCCCGTCGGACCGCTGAACAGGAAGTTGCCGATCGGCTTGCGCGGATTGCCGAGGCCCGGAGCGCGCCATGCGGATCGCCGACACCAGCGCGTCGATCGCCTTGTCCTGGCCGAACACGACGTTCTTCAGGTCGCGGTCGAGCGTCTTCAGCGCGTTGCGGTCGTCGGACGACACGTTCTTCGCCGGGATGCGCGCGATCTTGGCGACGATCTCCTCGACCTCGTTCTTGCCGATGACCTTCTTCTGCCGCGACTTGGGCAGGATCTTCTGCGCCGCGCCGGCCTCGTCGATCACGTCGATCGCCTTGTCCGGCAGATGGCGGTCGTTGATGAAGCGCGCGGCGAGCTCGGCCGCGCTGCGTCAGCGCCGCCGGCGCGTACTTGACGCCGTGGTGCTGCTCGAAGCGCGTCTTCAGGCCCTTCAGGATCTCGATCGTCTCGGCGATCGACGGCTCCGGCACGTCGACCTTCTGGAAGCGCCGCGACAGCGCGTGGTCCTTCTCGAAGATCTGCCGGTACTCGCTGTACGTCGTCGCGCCGATGCACTTCAGCGCGCCGGTCGACAGCGCCGGCTTCAGCAGGTTCGACGCGTCGAGCGTCCCGCCCGACGCGGCGCCGGCGCCGATGATCGTGTGGATCTCGTCGATGAACAGGATCGACTTCGGATTGTCGGCGAGCTGCTTCAGCACGGCCTTCAGCCGCTGCTCGAAATCGCCGCGGTACTTGGTGCCGGCGAGCAGCGCGCCCATGTCGAGCGAGTACACCTGGTAGTCGCTCGAGCAGCTCGGGCACGTCGCCCTCGTTGATCCGGCGCGCGAGCCCTTCGGCGATCGCGGTCTTGCCCACGCCGGCCTCGCCGACCAGCAGCGGATTGTTCTTGCGCCGGCGGCACAGCACCTGGATCACGCGCTCGAGCTCGTGCTCGCGGCCGATCAGCGGATCGATCTTGCCGGTCTTGGCGAGCGCGTTGAGGTTGACCGTGTAGGCGTCGAGCGCGCCCTGCGACTCGCTGCCGCCTTCGCTCGTCGTCCTTCGCCTCCGACGCTTGTCCTGCTTCTGCTGCGGCGTCTTGGTGATGCCGTGCGCGATGTAGTTGACGACGTCGAGGCGCGTCACGCCGCGCTGGTTCAGGAAATAGACGGCGTGCGACTCCTTCTCGCCGAAGATCGCGACCAGCACGTTGGCGCCGGTGACTTCCTTCTTGCCCGACGACTGGACGTGCAGGATCGCGCGCTGGATCACGCGCTGGAAGCCCTGCGTCGGCTGCGTGTCGGCGTCCGAGTGCGGCGCCAGCCGCGGCGTGTGCTCGCTGATGAAATCGGTCAGCACGCCGCGCAGCTCGTCGAGGTCGACGCCGCAGGCCTTCAGGACTTCGGCGGCCGACGGGTTGTCGAGCATCGCGAGCAGCAGGTGCTCGACCGTGATGAACTCGTGCTGCTTCTGCCTGGCCTCGACAAAAGCCATGTGGAGGGAGACTTCCGAGTTCCTGCGCGATCATGATGCTTCCTTGACTCACGCTGCGGAAACCGTTGCGGCGCGGCCAGCGGTGTTCCGAGCCGTCAACGCGCGTTAACGCTCAAGTCTCCTCCATCGTGCACTGCAACGGTGTTGGTGCTCGCGCAAGGTCGACCACCTGATCCACCTGGTCGTCGCGATCGCTCCTCGCGTGTAATGTACCCCGCCCCAGTGGCAGGGCGGACCGTGACCGTCCCGCTAATGTGCGATGCATCCGTCACCCCATCGCCATCGCAGCTGCCCACTGTGTGAGCTGATCCTGGCTGCCGCTGCAGAATCCGCCAGCTGTAAAATTCCGGCGACGAATTCAGGATCGCACCGTAATACGCGCTGCCCGCGAGAAGGCGATCGAGCGTAATTCCCGCAACTTCGGCATCCAATATCTTGCTTTGCTATCCCCATTGAAGTCGCCTGTAAAATTCGTCTGCCCCAGAGCTTGCCGTCGGCAGTTCCTCGGCTGGGCACCAGCGGCCGAGAATCACACTGTCGGCAACAGCACCGTGCCGTAGCTCATCGGGGCCTGCACCAGCGTATGCAGATTCCGTAGCGGACGCGACGTCCCGCCCGTGACCGCTGCTTGACCATTCGCATCCCACCAGGTAACTGCGCATCCAGCCAGGTGCACCGACTGATCGAAGCAACGAGCGTCCCGTCCCGGCTGATGCCAGTACTTGAGTTGATAAGCCCGCTGCACGCTCTCCTGCTGTCGATCTCGCGCACATACACTGCCGTGATGGTCTTCAGACGTCCCCTTATCGAACCCAGCCTCCCACCCATCCGCGGCGCCGTCTCCGCGTCCGCTGCGCCCAATGGAATGCGACCCGGCCGGTTCGATATTGAATCTGGGACGGAAGAGCCACGTCGTGCCGAACAGCGACGTCCCCACTCGTGAAGCCGACGTGCGGTTGTCCATCAGTATCTACAACGCTCGACACCCCGAATCGGAAGACGCGGGATGCCACCAGTATCGACGGTTTGCACAGCACGGTAGTAGATCGTCTGCGCCCCATCGCGACCAGACTTCCCCAGCTCGCGTTCGCCTCCACGGTCGCGGAAGGAATCGCATACGCTGGAAGGTTTCGAACTCTGGATAGCAAGCGTCCCGCCGTTGTCACAGCTGGCGATCGCCCGGCGACTTCTGCTCGTACATGGGTGCAGGATGTTCCCGCCCAGGGCCCAGGTATCGGTTGCATCGTATGCTGGCGCAACTTCCGCCCGAACTCAGTGCGCTCAATCAGACTGGAAGCCGCTCAACGCCTCCACCCACCCCGGCTAAAGAATTTCCGCCACCCACCGTACGCCATCGAAATATCTGGCTCAAGCCCATCGAAGTCCGGCATCTGATTCACCTATCGGCATAGTTGCGCCCGATGGATTAACCTAAGCCGAACCTGCTCCCCGTCTTCTCGACGCTTCCGCCGTTTGTCGTCGTAGCTACCGCTGCCACCGGGTCTGTTGGAGCACGATGCACAACAGAACTATCCCCATACAGCCCATTCGACCGCCGAATCGCCGACTCAGGTCAGGCTCCATCCATGTCCCCCCTCTGCGGGTATTCGCGGCTCATTTGGGAAACCCCTAGTTGTACAGACAGACCCGGTCCCATATGAATATTCCACTCCAGCTTGTAATCGATTCCCTCCCCAGGTCGGCCCTTCGCATTACCGATGATTAAAGTTGCAGCAGGCGTCCTGCGTCTGGGATGTCACGACGCAGACGTTGCCTTTGCAACACACGATATCGCAGACTCCGGATGGCGGAGGTAATTCCACCTGGCAGTTTTGATCGCACCTGCCGCCGGGCATTCTGGGGTACCGATCGCTACGTCGCATTGTTCCCCATTAAGTTTCACGTTACCGCATTGCTCTATCCAGCATTCCGCATCATCACACCCGTCCCCTACTGATCGCGTAAAGTCGTTGTCGCACTGCTCTGCCATACCGCGCAGCTAAGGCATTCGCATTGTCCCTTCACGCACTCGCGATCGCATCCGTCGCCTATGCTGCGGTTGTGGTCGTCGCACTCTTCGTTGAACTGGAGCTCCCCGCTGCCGGCGGCGACCTCGAGCACGCATTCGGGATCGCACCCATCGCCCGGCAATGCGGCTGCCTGGTGTCGCACTCCTCCCCGGGGTCCAGGCGGCCGCTCTTACATCCCCCACCTGCAGTCCTGGTCGCATCCATCGCCGTTCTGTCGATTGCCATCGTCGCACTGCTCGCCCAGATCGCGTTGCCCGTCATGCCACAGCCACTTGTAATCGGCACCGTAGCCTGGCTTCTCCCCGTCGCAGTCCTCTTCCATCGGCCATTTCCGGGCGGTTCTGATCTTGTCGCCAGAAGGCGCAGTGACAGAGCTGCGTAAGTCGTCATTCCCCGCGCCCTCATCACACTCCCGGCGGAGGGAATCCCGGCGTATTGTCGGGTGAATAGCCATCTGGTTCCGGTGCGCAATACACGCCATCCCCGCAACGCGACGCCGTGGCAAGTGGATCGCAGGCATCGCATGCTTCGTCGTTGAACCGTCGCACCTTCGTGAGCGATCTCGCCATCACCGCAGGTATTCCCGCATACCGCGCTCACCCCAGAGGACCTTTATCCATCCTCTCCACGCGACTGACACCCGCGATGCCTCCCGCCGTCGTCGCGACATGGCCGTTTCTCGACTGAAGTGATCGACACGCATTGCCACTCGTCCATCTGCGGTCTGACCAGCGGACCTGAAATCTGTCCTTGTGCATCCACCAGCGAGGCTATCCTGAGTCAATACTTGTAGTCCCGGTGCTCCATGATCAGCTGTTCGTGGAGCGCGGTGCACGTCGGACCGTTGAATGGTCCCAACCGGGGAGGGGTTACCCGACAGCAGCGAACGCAAGCACGAACGAGCATCCGTGCTGCACTGGAAATCGGTTCCTGGGGGCCACAGAGTCCTGGTGACGCTGGTGGAGCAGTGTCGATCGCCAGATCGGCGTCGGCCACTCCAACCGATAGTTATCACCGGGCTGCTGTTCCCGGGCGGTAACATATGGTCTTCAAGCGGAATCCATCGCCAGCTGCAGAGGAGGCGAATCGGCAATTCCTGCAGGACGCATTCAGGCGCTCAACACTTGATCAACAACGATATTCGTCCCTACTGGAAGCATCCACCGAATCCCCGCCGCCAGTACCGGTCCGGCTGTTGACTTCGACCGAGGCGCAGCGCGTCGCGTGCGTCGTTCGGTACGCGATAGCAGACCAGCCTGCTGCCGTAGCTGCAGACGTTGAGACATGCCGCTTCGCTTGCGCAACCGATTGCCCGCGCATCCGCGAATACGAATGTCGCCGTGCCTGTAGCCACACTGATCGCGTAACCTGCGTGGCTGGTGACGTTGCGACCACGGTTGCGCGTCGTCCGTCGTGAAGGCTGGCGATCCGACCTCCAGAAGGTTCACCGGACGCAGGTCGCCACTGCGATCAACCGGACCACAGTTGTCGATTGCATGGAGCAGTGTCACTGCAGACCTGCGGTAAAACACGACTCAAGCTGGCCGGCTTGGGCGAAAACCGGTTCAATGAAGGCGGTTGAAGCCTCGCTGAGGCTGCCGCAACATGCGTCGTCGACCGTTTTCAGTGAGCATGTAGAGCCAGGCGCCCACGCCTCACCGTACACGATGTCAGAGCGTCCGGCGCCGGCGCGCCGGGCTCTGCTCATTTTCGCTGATCCACGCGTCCGCTAGTCGCACGGGACCCTTGCGGTACCGCTCCGCAGATCGACTTCGGAAGAGACCAGCCCTTCCCTTCCCCTCTGGTCGTTGGATCAGGCATGTGGTGAACACCAGCGCCGATCCATCGCTCGTGAAACAACGGGCGCGCGTCGTGAAAGCGGCCCTTTCGCGTCCGCAACATTTCTCGGTTCCCGCCGCTGACGTAGCGACAATCGTCATGTCGCGTGATGCGGTCTGGGGTCGCTACGAACGCCAGGCGGTCCCCCACCTGGGAAAAGGGTCGGATGGCTGCCACTCGGCGCACGCAGCCAGGCTGGATGTTTGCGTACTCGTCGGCTTCCATAGCGATCTCCTCAGAGCAATACGTAACTGAACGAAGTATTACC
>ERZ1370068.2311-contig-1467_pt1 | contig 32472 bp, 46 predicted proteins | sample MGYA00561227_ERZ1370068 | MGnify/ENA primary metagenome ERZ1370068 (study PRJEB38410, sample SAMEA6850437) | metagenome | study: Metagenomic assessment of the ecological functions of the soil: analysis of the soil microbiota associated with the...
CCTGTATCGGCAAGACGTGCTTCAGGGGTCATCCACGGCGCACCATGGCGCGACATTTGCCGCCACAGGGCCGCCGCGACCTTCAGCCGACCGAGGTGGTCGGCTTTTCCAGATGATCAATCAGCGGCGAGCGACTGGTGACAGGGCTGAAGCCCGCGTTAAGTGGCCGGCCAGGAAGCGATCCTGCTCGACGGATCAATCGTATCCCGCTCAGTGCTCGCTGAAGCCACGTTCCTCGAGGCTTTGCGGGGATCAGAATCCAGCATGACCGTACTAAACGCGATCGACACATTTCACGGCTGCCGACCACGGCTGATCGCTACCACTAACGGTGACCAGGTGGAACTGGGCGGGGCACGTTCCGCGCTGTCGGGCGGCGAAACCGTGACGCTTTGCCGTCATGATCGCGCCTCAATTTTCACCGCCGGGAAGAGGAAAGCCCCGGCGGCTGTCGGAGCTAAACAGTTCAGGCTGAGCTGCGCTCCATATGGACCGCATCGTCAGGCGCTGCGCGCCTTAATCAACCAGCACACGTCTTTCTGCACGATCGACCGGCAGTAAATCAGCGCCTCGTCGCCGCCACCGCGCCTGGTGTCGGCTGAAACTGGTGATTGCCTCGCCGTCCGACTGGATCGAGCGCTGTGGCGTCGATCTCAAAAGAGACGTCGCCCCGGGCCGCTATCACTGGGCCGCCTGGTGAAGTCACTACAGGCGCTCCTGGAAGCGCCACCGCGCCAGATTATTATCCGGAAGTTGCCAGGATCCAGCGCCGTAAAATACTCATGGGCGGCATCGGATCTGGCCGGACGTGTCTGCAGCGCGTGCTGGCTGAAACGACGGGAGGCCGTGATTCGCGACATCGTGGGCAAGATGCACCGTCTGACGTGAAAGCTGGCGGATGTTTGCGGCAGCTCGTAAGCTTTCCCAGTCGCCTGCGGCATCACCGAAATCGAGCTCCTGATCCTCAAGCGGATTAAAGAGGGAGTCGATCGACACCAGGCCGGTCCCCGGATCTGCATTTCGATCTCGTGGAGGCTTTGCGGCTGGCAGGCAGGCGATCGCCGGCCCTCGGCTGTCGACGATGATCGTCGTTGATGAATTTTCTCAGTCCATGGTTCACCCGGTTCGGGCTGAGGCTGCAGAGCGCCTGGCGCCGATCCGATCGCGATCGCCGACGCAGTTCGCTCTCGATGCAGTGCGGCGTCAACGGCGTGCCCATCGCGGCGGCAGCCGTGGCGCGGGCGATCGCGATCCGTCGGCATGTCGGCGAGCTTCTGTTTCTCCACCGCGCACGGGACAATCCGTTCGGGCTGAAGTGGCCTTCGACTGGCGGGATTCAGGCATGTCGCGTGCGATCCGTCCCCGGCAGGCCGGGGCCACGTCGTCCACTGCGTGGACGCGCGTATCAGCGCGGCGAGCAGCTGCCACGATGATCAAGCGGGCGAGGCGTCGGCCGGCGCGCCATGGTCCGGGCATCTGACGCGTCGAATGCTGGCGGTGGTTTCCGACTTCCCTGTTCGATGGCGCCGGAAGCAGGTCCTGGGCGAGCTCGCGTTCCTGAATACGACCCGCGACGTGTTCTGGTCCTCATCGACAGCGCGTTCGCCTTCGAGCTGCCGGCGAGTTGTCGCGCTGGCTGGATCGAGATGGAAGGCGCGTCGAAACCGGTCGCGCGGGGACGATCAGCGCGCGCGCGCGCTCTACTCGGCCTCGCCAAGCCCGGGTCACGCGCCATGAGCGGGATCGAGCGGAATGGCGGCGGCGCGAGAATCTTCGACTTACCTCCGGGGCGGCGTCTCAGATCCGGGCTGAGATGAGACGCTGACGGACGTCGCGTTGGACATGTTCGTGTCCCGCCGGACGGCGGCGCGGGAAGACATGCAACTGAGCAATACATCTGGCATCTGAAATCTGAAGGGCGAAGGCTCGATCAGATTTCCAGACTTCAGGAGTTTCAGGCTATTTCGGCGGAACTCCGGAGGTGTGATCGTGTCGAGCGCGCCGACCAGGGAATCCGCCGACGCGACGCGGTGCATCCTGCGTCGCCGTTGACTCTGCCCGCGACGGCGTGGGCGCAGCCGGCGGCGCTTTCGCGCTCGACTCCGCGCGCCTGACACCGCTCGCTCGTCGTGGAAGTCGATCCCGACTTCGATGCTGGTGGCGCACCTGCGACCGGCGCGGTTCGGGCCAGCCAGCGCGCGCGGAAGAAACTTTCTCTCTGACGACCTGCGTGCGCGGTCCTCGGAGAACGGCGCCGATGCAGCGTGGGTGCCGGACGGAGTCGCGGCAGCGGGAACGTCGTGCAGGTGAATGGCGCCGTTCGAGGTCGTTCGAAAGCGCACACCCGGCCGGATCTGTTTGGCGGCCGGCGGCAGTTCTTCCAGTACCACTTCTCGCTGCGCATCATCAGTCGACGGATGCGATCGGGAAGGACGATGCACATTCCCGATCGTCATCAATTATTCCAGGTGAGCAGCTGCGCCTCGCGGGAAATGCCCGCTGGCCCAGGACGCGATCTGCGATGCATCAGCCGCCCAGAACAGCGATCCGCGGACCAGCTCGATGGGTCGGCGACAACCGCACCTGATATCCACGGCATTCGGCGGGCGTTTCAGCCCGGAGCCAGATCGCTCGAGAATCGCGCACGCGTATCGGATTACTCCCGCGCCTAAACCGACAAAGCTCGGGGCTCTGCGATGCATACTCACCTCTGTCCGCTGCGCGCGGCATCGACGGACCAAACCGGCGGGTGACGGACGATGGGAGCCGCGTCGGTTCTGGCCCCGGCGAACAGACAACTACGGGGCGCGGGAAGCCAGGCGCGACCGGATGGATAGCGTCACACCATCAGGCGATGCCACCAGCGGCATCAGAAGGATCGGCGGCGATCGCCGTGGGCCGCGCGTCAGCCGGATGTGTTGCGGATTCAGTTTCGCGGCGGCCGGCGAGACGCGCCGTGGGCGGCTCCACGGCCCACGCGTGCGCTGGCGAGGGCGCAGCCGGACACGTCCTGGGTGTCGAGCTCGGCTGATGCGGCCGAAGACCTGCTGCGCGGGAAATCGGCCCGAGTCCGGGTCGGCTGGATCTGGGATACCGGCGACGCGGCCACGGGGCAGCTCACGAGCGCGCTCTTCAGGGGGCGCTGGCGCGCGCGCTCGGCCGCGCCCGATCATGAGCCGAAGAATCCGTGGTTGACAACGGCGCTGGGATCCTCGATGCCGCGCTCGGAGTGGCGTGGCGCTGCGCCAGCCACGCATTCGGCGGCGCGGCGTCTCGGTGCCCAGCGTGCTACCTGGTTGAAAAGTAAGCTTCCGATTTCCTCCTCGAGGCGCCGCGGCTACCGGGCACAAAGTCAAACGTGATGCCGTTCACGCGGCGCCTCGGGACACCGATTCCGACACCCTTGCCACCGCACGGTGGCGGAACGCGCGCATCCGCGGATCTGCGAGTTCTCGCACCGTGGCGATGCGCGTCTGCGTCTCGTCGATCGCTCTGCTCGGTTTTGACGGTTCGTCATCCTGCTTGCGCGGTCCGCTGCGTGAAGGAGAGAACGGGATGAGCGGCGCGCCTTGTGATTCCGGCGCTGCTGGCGCGATGCCGGGATCACGGGTGTCAGTTTCTTCGGCACCCTGATTCTGCGAGCGTGGCGGGGCTCAGCGATGCTTCGCCTTTGCCGATCCGTACACTCCGCTGGGTGCGAAGCGGGCCTCGTTTCCCGGACGACGGATCGTCTGATGGTCGACGCGTCAATGAGCATGCGGATCGCCACGGCCGCCACCCTGAATCGTCGGGCGGCGACCGACGGAACGTTCTTCACGACGGTGGCCGCTGCCGAGCCGCTTCGTGCATCTTCCGGACTGAAGGCCGAGTACGCGACCTCGTGGCGCTCGTCGGAGTCAGCAGCAGAGGCGTAAATCGCGACGCCGTTCACTCCGATTACGACAACATGCCTGCTCAGCATCTGGGCTCATCGAGCAGGCCCGTCCGGGTTCGCGGTAGGAATGTTTTCCCGATCGAAGGCACGATGATCATCGGCCATGGCGATCGATCGAGGAAGAGAAACGCTGGGCTGTTTCCGGGCGACATTCGGTTCACCTGGGGGCTCTCAGGAGCAGCATATCATGGCGTGCGATTTTCACCTGACGGCGGCGAGGATCTCGCGCCATGATCGGAGAATCAGCCGCTGGACGCGACATCACCGCCGAGGCCCGCGGGTTGGCGCGCCGGTGCCCGTGTGACTCGCGTCCGGACCAACTACGACCGGAAAAGGGGCAGCTCGTTCCCCGACGAGTTGTGGATTCCCGCGAGGTCGAGAAGACGAATGGGCGGCTGAAAGTTTCTGCATGACCAGCGACGGAGAGGTCCGGCTGGCATCAACGCGATCGCCGGCGTCGACAAAGTGTCAAGCCGGGACGATCGAAGTCACACAATGCGGCAGACCAGCAGACCACGCGGTTCGCGACGATGCCGCGCTTTGACGATTGCGGCAGCCGCGCGCTGTGGAGCCTGGAAGCGCGGCGGCGCCTGAAGCTCGCCGTGCCGCTATTTCCAGGAAGTTGTAGCGAGGAGGTCGTGAAACTGGGGACGGTAGCGGGTCGGATTCCTTCTTGCGCTGACGTCACGCCCTGTTCAGTAAGCAGGAATCCTGCGATGCTGGATGGAAGCCCGTCTGGCGCACAGGCTCGGGGAGGCCGAACCGGGCGCCTGGCTGCGGTGCACTACGACGACACCGGGGTATGGCATCAGGCAGAACGACGTGCCCGGTGGTGATACCGGCTGCCCGCGTGGCCCGGTCGGTCGGCTGAGTGCCGATATCGGAGGGCAGCTTCGCGCCACGTGTCGTATTGGCGGGCTGCTCAATACTTCTCGCGAGCTGGCGTGACACACCTGCCGTCGGCGGGGGCGGCGTAACGCGAGCGCGGGTGACCCGCCGATCCGGAGATCCATGCTCGTGAGCCGCGAGGCGGCGCGTTTCGCGCAAGCCTCTATCAGCACTGCCGGACGCGGCCGGGGACCGTCAGCGTTACGGATGCGTGTGATCCAGGGAGCTGCGCCGACGCGCTACGCCGCGCCCGACAATGCCGACGTCAGTCCGTAACTATGAATACGTCTCGAGGTTCCAGCACTGAAGCGTTCGCCAAGAGCCGGAAGCGCCAGCCCTAGATGGCGCCACCGCCCCAGAAAGCCGCGCCAGCGCTGCCGGGCGCGCGAGCTGCGGGCATTGGATCGCACCGGCCGGTCCGACCGATCCATGGCGCCCGCGGAGGCCCGCCGCCAGCCGCGACGATGAGAGCGGTTTCGAAGACCATCGCGCCGTGTGCACGGTTCGGCGAGCGCGGCGGGGCGATCCCGAGCGGCGGGCGCCTGCGCGCCGCGAGAAGGCAAATCATGGGCCCAGTGCTTCCCGGGATCAGAATTCGGTCAGATCGTCTTCTGCTTTGCCAGCCGGACTACACCTGCTGGCTGCGCCAAACAGTGTCCGGCGGTGAACTGATCGGACTCTGGATCCGGCGCGCTTCGACCCCATGCGGCGTGAGCGATGCGCAGCGGCTCCGCGCATCTGCCATCAGGATGAATTCCGGTTCGAGGGCGGCTCGGCCGTGCCGGCGATCTCCCGTTCACTGGCATCCTCCTCGGCCTCTGCGCCGTATGAGCTTTTGCTGATCGTGTCGGCTGGCCGACTTTGACGGCCCTGAAACCACCATCCACGGTGCGGCTGGGCGGAGTCTGACCTCCGTCATCCTCCAGGTTGCCTCCGCCGCCTCGATGCGGGTCAGGGCCTGCCACAGGGCGATCGCTGTGGCAGCGATCGGTGAAGTTCCTCGCGCACAGCGTTCGGAGAGTTCGCTCAGCTGGAAGGACGATCGTCGGATTCATCGGCGCTCGCCGTGTTCGGCTCCCACCGCCGCCCGCCTCGATCCGTCTGACCACCGATCCCAGCACGTTTTTCCTCTGCCTCCGATCACCTCGACAAAGGCCTCCGTTCCGCATCGAAAGGAGACTGACGCAGGTTCACAACCTGGAGCTCGGCGTCCGCTGGGACTCGCGCCGATGGAGGCGGGACGAGGAGACGCACGGGCGCTCTGACCTGAGGAGTGTTCCTCGATGTTCCAGCTGGACAGCGGCGAGCTCTGGAGCGGTTGCCCGATGTCGGTATCAGGCGCTGCGGGAAGCGGCGGCGCGCGCCGCTCCGGATCTTCCGTTCGTGGGCGTCATGGCACGCTGGCGGGAGGGCTGGATGCCGGCTTTCCTCGGACCCGACGGCAAGGAGGTCCGGGATTACCAGCGCACACGAGCGACGACCTCAGGCTGGATCGCGCCGCGCTGAAGCTTGCGGCGTCGGCCGGCGGTTCTATCGGCTGAGCGCCTCGAGCGCGGCGGCGATCGAAAAGCAGATGCTGGAAGCAACGCAACTCATCGACACTGGGCAAGCTGGATCGCACCGTCAATCGGGCTCAGGCGGGGATGCGGAGGAGCTGTATGCTGGTATTTCCTGCTCGCCGGCCGCACGCATCCTCCTGATCGGTTCTCCTCGGCGAGAGATCGGCGGGCTCCGGCTTCAGCTCGCCGGAGGCGCAGGTGGTGCCTGATGGCGGGCGTCAAGTCGTGCTAGCGACAGGTAGTCCGGCCCTCCGCCTGCCGGGAGCCTCCGCTTCCGGCGCCGACTATTCGCAGGCGCGTTTCCCGCATGCGCGCCCATATGACGCTGACATCAGGTGCCTGCTTTATCTAATGGCGCTGGCGCTGCGGGATTCGCGCTCCACACCGCCCTGTCGTACAGCCGCCTTCAGCCCGGGAAGGACATCGTTCGGATCATATGGTTCTTCACGGCGGACGCGACGTGCCGCAGCTTGTTTCAAGGCGGCGCGGGGCACTTCTGTTCAGGGAGGGATCACATGCGATTTCGCGTATGCGATCGGATCGTTGAGTGGCTCGCGCTCGGGATGCTGCTGGCGTCCACGCCGGTCGATCTCACGCACCACTCGTTCTCCGCAGAATATGACGTCTTACCAAGCCGATCAAGCTGCAGGGAGGCTAACGGTCACGAGGATCGAGTGGATGAATCCCCACGCAATAACATCAACGTAAAGACGAGGCGGAAGTGACCAACTGGGCATGAGATGGGAGCCCCAGGCGCGCTGCAGGAAGCTTCGAGGGGTGGACGCGGAATACGCGTTGCAGATTGGCGGCAAATTCACCGTGAAATATCTGCCTTTCACTGGGGTGGAAGCGACAAGAGGCGAACACGGCGTCTACAGAACGATGGCAAGAACACGGGCGCCGCCTCCAGTTGCCGCCGCAGACGGCGAGCGCGAGTGCCGGCGGGAGGATTCAGGTGAGCAGCTGCGTTTCTCTTGACGGCGGTCGCCCTCGCAATTTCGCTCGCGGCTTACGCAAAGCCGCCCAGCCCACAGCCAAGCCGCCGGCGCAGCCCGACGCCGCACTGGCGGCGTACGATGGGCGGGTGAACTTGGGACCCGTGCCGGGAGGCAAAGGCCACTGGAACACCGACTTTATTTGTCCGGGCCGATCAGATGAATGGAGCGTTTCTCGCCGACCTTCGGTTCATATCTGGTGATAAGGCGGCTCCGGTTTCAGCCTGGGCCAAAGCCCTTTTCCTCTACCGGCAGGGCCCAGGCAGAAAAGACGACCCTCACTCGCGCTGCCAGGGCCCGCGGGCCCGCGGCAGTTCACGCCTGAAGCGCGAGATCGTGGATCGGCCCCGAGCTCCGGCGCACATCCACAATCTCTCTCCGTTTCACTGGAACTGGCGCTGGCGCACTATCTATACCGGATGGCCGATCCCATCGACGGTGAAGACGTGAACCCGACCTACGTTTCTGGATCATTCGGTCGGCCGCTGGGAGAACGAGACGCCCAGTCGGCCATCGACACGGTCGCCTGGTTTCCCACAACGAACGATTCTGGATTGTCGGGCCGGCCGGCAGGGATGGTGCGCTTCCGACCAACTCCTGGCCTGGCGCGACGCGTATCTCCAGGCCCGATTTCAACACCCTGCGCTACGAAGCGACCATTGACGATCCCGGCGCATACTGACAACCGGCCGGCAGGAGCAGGCCTTCAACTCTGGCCTTCCGGCGTGACCCCGGTTGAAAGCGAGGAATTCTTCCGCACGGACAACAACCGCTACGGAGGCTGCAGCCTGGCGACGCTGATATCTGTCGCACGAAGTGATGCCGCGCCTTCTTTCGCCCGCGACGGTCGCCGAGGAAGCGGATGCTGTTGAGCATCCTCGCGTGCGCGTGCTGCTGTGACCGGGACCGGCCGTCGCGCAGGAAGGGCGCAAGCATCCGCTGAAGGGCTCCTGGATGGGCACGCGTGGGGGCCGGAGGCTCAAAAGCCACGCCAACGAGGTGCTCCTCGTGCTGAACTGGAACGCTGGCAAGAGCTCGCCGGAATGCGCAACCCCGCGGAACCGACAATATGCCCATCAAGAACGCCACGCTCAATCCAGCCGGCTGGGTGGTGCGCTTCGAGGCCGACGGCAAGGGACCGGGCAGGCAACCCTAGGATTCACGCCGTCAGCGTCGTGCGAAGCGCAAGATCGAAAATCTCGGCCTGCCCAACCGTTCCATCACCGGAACGTGGAAGAGTCAGAAAGAGAACGGCCCCTTCAAGATCAGCGCGAAATGGTGAACGACTGCGCAGGACTATTTGTCGCCGACGAGCGCGCGTCCGCCCACGATGGCGGGCACGGTCGAAGCGAATGATGTTCCACCCTTCCTCGACCCGTTTGGCCACCTGGTCGGGCGGTGTTGGCGCTGATCGCGCAGCCGATCTCTGTGAGCCTTGCAGGCCTTCAACACCTGCTGAAACGCCGCCTCCACTTCCGGCGCACGCTGCGCGAACGCCGGCATCGAGTCGTGATCAGATCGCTGCCCTGGCCGAGAACGAGCGCGCCGACGCCCGGCGTCCCCGCGATCGCGTCGGAGATTCTTCCAGCGGCCCTTCGACAGATTCGATCATCGGCATCGCCAGCAGGTCCGCCTTCGGATTGAGCGGGCCACACGTCGGCATGCCGATCGTATTCGGCGGCCGGTCAGCCCCCCAGATCCAGAGCGCGTTGGCCGGATCCGTTCCCGCGGATGCCGCTGGGCTCTGTAGTATTTTCGCCTTTCAGCGGCGGGGTAGCCGCATGCTCCGGACGGCCATCACCGCCTGCTCCTTGCGTGTCGTGACGCCGTTGAAGAAGATCCCATGCAGCCCGATGTCGAGCGCCTGCTTGACCACCCACTGGACTGATCGGCTTCGGGCGGGAAGCGCGCGTGAACAACATGCGACGTTAGGCTGCAGGTTGCCCTTCTGGGACCGTGGCGCGGTCAGTCATTGCTCATCGAGGGGATGACTGAAGCGCCGGGAGGTCGAGCGGATTGTGCTCATATCCGCGTCCACGAAATCGACAGGCGCACAGCGCGGTTTCGCGGGGCGTGCGCCAACGACCAGTCGTTGGTCTGGATGCCGTGACGGTTTTGCCCTCTCGGCCCAGTTTCGCGACGACGGGGTTGAGGTGCAGCGGTTGTTGCTGGGCCAGCGGCGTGCCGGGCGCCAGGCACGAACGCGCCCAGCAGGAAGATTGAAGAAGATCCGCGGCATCAGGCCGCGGACTTCGCCAATCCGGGCGAAGTGATGTCGCAGCATGCTCGGCACTTGCAAACTCCTGCAGGCGGTGAAGGACCGCCGTAGTCATCGCCGTATCAGCCATACGCCGCCATCGTCGTCGTCTCTGCGACGCCGCGAAATGGTCTGGACTCCTCTGATCCCGTCCCAGGATACTCCGCAGGGCGGCTCGCGCTCGCCTTCGTCGCGTTCCAGGAACCCGGGCACGAAGAACTCCTTCGTGAGCGTCGTCAGCTTGACGCGGCCCGGTCTGCCGTACTCGACGACCTTGCTCGGGTCGTCGAAGTCGACGACCTCGATGACCGCGCGCGGCTGCGGCGCGTAGTAGGTGATCTTGTAGTTGTTGTGCGGCCCGCGTCGGCGCGCTCGCCGCCAGCCCCATCAGCGTGTTGCCGTAGGTCGGCGTCATGTAGGCGCCGTCGAGCAGCTCCTCGTGCGCGAAGCGGTTCCACTGCGGCGTGAACTCGGTGCCGCCGGAGAAGATCCCGGTGATGCCCGCCTTGCCGGATCGTCGTGCCCATCGACTCGAGTCGCAGCGCCAGCGACTTCGAGCAGCTTCGGCGTCGTGAACATGCAGCGGATGTCGTGGCCGGCCTGCAGAATCGTGACCGCCTGATCGATGACGTGATCCTTGTAGGCCTCGAGATGCTCGCTCCAGCCCTTCTTGATCAGCTTGATCGACCCAGCGCGGATCGAGATCGACGCAGAAGCAGATGCCGCCGCGGTACTGCGCGAGGTGCTCGACCGACAGGCGGAGGCGCGCGCGGGCCGGAGGGACCGAGCATCAGCCAGTTCGCGCCCTTCGGGAAAGTGCTCGTCGGGCAGCGTCGCGCTGAACAGCTCGTAGTCGGTGCGGAAATCGTCGAACGCGACGCGCGTCTTCGGCATGCCGGTCGTGCCGCCGGTCTCGAACACGAACACCGGCTTGCCGGCCGAGCCCTGCGGGATCCAGCGCTGCACCGGCCGCCGCGCAGCCACTCGTCCTCGAACAGCCCGAGGCGCGCAGATCGCGCGAACGCCCTTGATCTCGCGCGCGCGGATCCCAGCCGAGCTTGCGCGGCGAAATCCAGCCAGAACGGGCAGCCCGTGGCGGGATCGAAATGCCAGGCGACGATCTCGCGGACGTGGACGTCGAGCGACGTCCCGCGGCGGTACCGCGGCCTGCGCCGCAAGGTCGTGTTCTGGAGCCGTGAGCCGTGGATGATCGGACATGAACGCGTGAGCATAGCGCGGCCGGAGACCGTTGAAATGCCTGTCGCGGGCGAGTCGCGGTAACGACTGGTTCGGCTATCCGGCTTTCGATCATGAGCGCGATCGCCGCTGCGCCTGCTCGTCGCCGTCCTTACGTCGCTGCACCAGGACGTCTGGTTCTGGAACGCGGCGCGGCCGTTCGTCTTCGGCTTCCTGCCGATCGGCCTCTTCTACCACGTCGGCCTTCACGGTCGCGCCTGCTCGGTCGCTGATGGCTGCTCGTGCGGCCACGCTGGCCTGCGCACCTCGAGGCGTCGGCTGACCAGAAGGGCGCCGTCACAGAATGATTCCGGCGGCCGTCGTCTTCGCCTACCTCGGCGATCGTCGCTGTACATCGGCATCTTTGCGTTCCGCACGGTCGCAGGCGGCAGGGCAGCGCCGAGGACTACTTCCTGGCCGGCCGCTCGCTCGGGCCCGCGCGTCTTCCTGCTGTCGCTGTTCGGCACCGAACATGACGGCGTTCTCCATCCTCGGCGCCTCCGGCCACGCGTTCGCGAACGGCATCGTCACCTTCGGCCTCATGGCGTCGTCGTCGGCGCTCGTCATCCCGCTGTCGTCTGCTCGTCGATCGGCACGCGGCTGTGGGCGCTTGGCAAGCGGCACGGGTTCATGACGCCGGTGCAGATGTTCCGCGATCGCTGGGAATGCGGCCACATCGGCACCGTGATCTTCGCCGTGCAGGCCGTGCTGCTCGTGCCCTACATCATCATCGCCGTGATGGGCGGCGGCACGACGCTCGCAGGCGGTCAGCGGCGGACTCGTGCCGTACTGGCTCGGCGGCGCGATCGTGTCGCTGCGTCGTGATGAGCTACGTGTTCTTCGGCGGCATGCGCGGCACGGCCTGGGTCAACACGTTCCAGACCGTCGCTGTTCCTCGTCTTCGGCGCGATCGCGGTGGCCGTCGATCGGCTGCCGGCATGGGCGGGTTCCGGCGCCGCGATGGAATCGCTGCTCGCGTCGCCCGTCGACCGCGCCGCTTCTGACCCGCGAGCGCGATCTCGCCGCTCTATTTCCTCAGCTACACGTTCATCCCGCTCTCGTCGATTGCGTTTCCCGCACATCGGGATCTTCTGCCTCACGGCGCGCCGCTCGGTCACTTTCAGCAAGACGATCGTGCCTCTATCCGATCTGCATGCTGCGCGATCTGGCTGCCGTCGGTGTTCCTCGGCGTCGTCGCGAACGCGGCGACGGCACGTGCCGGCGATCGAGGCCAAGCTCGAGGCTCGCGCCGAGCTGGCCGTCGGCCGGCGCCGCGATCTGCGCCGCCGTCGCGATCGCCGCGCGCCAGAGCGCGGGCGGCGACGACGTCGATCCTGCGTGTGATGGAAGGCTACGCGCCGACCTGGCTGTCGCCATTGCTCGGCGCCTGCGTGCATGGCCGCGGTGATGGCGAGCGACTCGCAGATCCTCGCGCTGTCGACGATGTTCACGGAGGACGTGTTCGCCTTCTATGGGGGCAAGGCGCGCTTCGGCGCAGACGGTGCAGGTTCAGCACCGGCCGGCCTTTTCGTCGTGCATGCTGACGCTCGTCGCGTATGTCGATCGCGCTGCGGAGTCGCCGCAGTCGATTTTCGACGTTGGCGACGCAGCAGCGCCTTTGCCGGGCTACTCCGCGCTGACGCCGCTGCTGGTCGCGGCGCTGTTCTGGAGACACGAGCACGAAGTGGGGGCGCCCTGGCGAGCACGCTGTGGACCGCGATCGCGGTGCTGACGGTTGCCGCGATTCAGCAAGGCATTGCCGTCGCCGCCGCCGGGAGCGCGCCGTGCCGGTCTGGTCGCATTCGGCGGCATCGACATCGTGACGCGCGACGCCGGCACGGCGCGATGGTTCTCGGTTGCCTGCCGGTCGTGCCGATGACGATCATGCTCGGCGCTGCTGATGGTGATCGTGGTCTCGCGCCTGCACGCGCGGCGCGCGTGCCAGCCAGGCGACGCTGGGCCGCTATTTCAGGGTGGTGCACAATAGTGTCCTCCGATCTTCATCGACGAGACCTGATTGATCGGCGACCGCTCGTGGTGCGTCCTTGCCGGCGCGCCTGACGCCGGTTCAGTGGCTGATCTGCGGGATCGCCGCGCTCGGCTTCGCGTTCGACTCCTACGAGCTGCTGATGCTGCCGCTCATCGTGCGGCCGGCGCTGGCGGAGCTGCTGCACGTGCCCGCCGACAGCCTCGCCGTCAACGACGTGGGTCGGCTACGCTGCTCTATGTTCCGGCGGTCGCGGGCGGCATCTTCGGCCTGCTCGGCGGGTACCTGACCGACCTGTTCGGCCGCCGCCGCGTGCTCGTGTGGAGCATCCTGCTCTACGCGCTTTCGGCGCTGGCCGCCGGCTACTCCACGTCGGTCGGATGGCTGCTGTTCTGGCGCTGCTGCACGTTCGTCGGCGTCTGCGTCGAGTTCGTCGCGGCGGTCGCGTGGCTCGCGGAGCTGTTCACCGATCCGAAGCAGCGCGAGCGCGTGCATCGGCTACACGCAGGCGTTCGGATCGATCGGCGGCATCATGGTCACCGGCGCGCTACTACCTGGTCGTCACCTACGGCCACTCGCTGCCGGCGGTCGCGCGGCGGCCACGAGGCCTGGCGCTACACGCTGATGTCGGGCGTCATTCCGGCGATTCCGCTGATCGTCATCCGTCCGTTCCTGCCCGAGTCGCCGGCGTGGCAGGAGAAGAAGCGCGCCGGCACGCTCAAGCGTCCGAGCTTCGCGGAGCTGTTCCAGTCCGGAGTTCCGCCGGACGACGATCGTGACGACGATCATGATGGCGTGCGCGCTACGCGGCGGCGTTCGGCGCCATTCAGCAGATGCCGCGCATCGTGCCCGGACTTCCGGCAGTGCGGGCCTGCGCGCGACCGGCGCAGGAGCAGACGATCAGCGGCGTCCAGTCGTTTCAGGAGTTCGGCGGGCTGGCTCGGACGCATCCTGCTCGCCTTCCTCGCCGCGCAGCATCGTCAGCCGCGCAGCGGCTTCTGCATGTGTTTCAGATCCCGGGCTGATTGCTGCTGCCGCTGGTATTCCTTCTGGCGCCGAGCGGCCGGGCTGTCGCTTGCGTCAGTGGGGCATCTTCCTCGTCGGCATGCTGACGATCGCCCAGTTCAGTTTCTGGGGCAACTACCTGCCGCGCGTCTATCCGACCCACCTGCGCGGCACCGGCGAGAGCTTCGCGGCCAACGTCGGCGGCCGGATGATCGGAACCTCGCGCGGCGCTCATCACGACTCAGCTCGTGCCGGCGATGCCCGGCCAAGGTATCCCGGTGCAGCTGGCCTCATGCGTCGGCGGTTGTCGGCACAACCGTCTACCTCATCGGGTTCGTCGCCGGCTTCTGGCTGCCCGAGCCGAAGAACGAGCCGGCTCGAGAAGAACGAGCCGCCTGAATAGGAACGAACGGCTCCTGGAAAGTCTGCAAGTCTCAAGTCTGAAGTCTCGGTCTGAATCTGAGCGCCTGCCGTTGATGAGACTTGAGAGTTGAACGCTGAGACTTCGCAGGTTGCTCAATAGCGGCCGAGGAAGAGCCGTCTGGCGGCAGCCGAGAGAATCGGCGCCACCCAGTGGTAGCCGCGAAACTGGCCGATGTAGGCGCAGCATCTCCTTGACCATGTAGGCCCGGTCCGCGAGCGGGAACTTCATGATGGCCGCCTTCAAATCGGCCTCATGAGGGTTGTCGAAGAGGATCTTGAGCGGGTTCCACTGATCGACGGTGCGCTTGCGCTCGCTCTGGATCAGCTCGTCGTAGACCGCGTTGGCGTCGCGGTTGCGGGTGAACGATTCCACGATCGACTCGCCCGCGATCGCGCCGCTGTGCATCGCGCACGACATGCCCTCGGCCATCATGTTCAGGAATCCAGCCGCCTGCCCGGTGACGAGCACGCGCCGCTCGCCGAACACGAAGTGGTTCGTCAGCGACATGCCAGAAGTTCTCGAGGCAGCCCTCCTTGACACCTCCTCGCGGATCGCGCAGCCCGTGGTGCTTCTCGAAGTACTCGATGGCCTTCGCGTGCCCCTTCGGCCACGGCTCGCCGTGCTCGTCGGTGTAGCCGACGATGTGGCAGCCGTTTTCGGCGTGGGTCCACGTGTAGTAGCCGAGCTGCGAGTTGATCGTGAAGTGGAACCACTGCGGGTCGAGGTCGAGATCGGCCTTGTAGTAAACTTCTGGCCGACGACGAACCAGTAGATGCTGTCGCGGAAGGCGGGGTACAGCTTCGCCGACGACCTCGGAGCGCGGGCCGTCGGCGGCGATGACGTATTTCGCCCGGTAGACGACCTCCTCGCCGCTGCCGACGCGGCGCGCCTTCACGAGCACGTCCTTCGCGCCGGTCTCGATGTCGCGGAACTCGGTGCGCTCGTGCATCTCGGTCCGGCTCTCCTTCACGACGTGGTGGTCGGCAAACTTGCGATAGATGTGCGGCGTCGGTCCCGGGATGAACGGCATCGGCAGCTGCAGGCCGCTCGGGAACAGGAAGTTGACGCCGGTGACCCACTTGGGCGTGTGAAACGCGTTGTCGGGCGGCTCGCCGAAATTCTCGCGGAGGAAGGCGTAGCCGCGCGGCGAGAGGATGCCGGAGCAGATCTTGTGACGCGGGAGCGTCTTCTTCTCGATGGTAATCGTCTGAAAGCCGGCGTCGACCGTGCGCTTGGCCGCGGCGGCTCCGGCGAGGCTTGCGCCGATGATGAGGACGTCGGTCGTGATCTCGCTCACCGCAGGCACTCCGTGATGAAGAGCGTCTCGCGGCCCGAGTAGGTTCTTGAACGCCAGGTAGTCGGCGGGCGAGCAGGTGATGATCCGCTCCGCTCGCGAGTGCGGCCAGAAGGCGCGCGACCGCCGCCGGGATGTCGCGGGCGTCGCGGCCGGACAGCCCCTGAACCGAGCCGCGCGGATGTCGAGCGCGCGAGCCGGTTCAGATCGACGTTCATGTCGCAGCCGGAGCGGCGGCGGAGCGCGTCGTAGAGCGGATACGCGCGGGCGTGGTCGCGGTTCACGATCCGGTGGGGCGCGTAGTAGTAGAAGGGCGGCTTCAGCTCGAAGAGGTCGAGGTGCTGCATGGCCAGCACGCCCAGGAACTCGGCGTCGTACTGTTCGAGGCACACCGGGTCGGCGACGACGCCGGCCTGTCGCGCGTGCCGGCATCGCGCGGCCCGCCTCCACCTCGAGCGAGCCGCAGCAGCCCGCGTCCGGCGGCCCGGCGGGACGGCCGATCCGCCGCAGGAACTCTTCGATCGAGGGGATGAGGTGGGCGGCGCGCTCGCGGATCGTGCAGCCAGGACCGAGCGCGCCGCGCGATGCCGCGGCGGCGCGTCGATGGCCGACTGACGTCTGCCGGCGAGCTCGCGCGCCGGAGGTGCAGCACGATCTTCACGTTGTGGACGTCGCTCGGGCAGATCGCGTCGCAATAGCCGCAGAGGGTGCAGGCCCAGATCGGCTCGACCATGTCCTCGGCGGCGAGGCCCGCCTGAAGCGCCTTGTTGCGCCCTCGAGCGGTGAGCAGGTCGAACCCCGTCTCCTCGTACGCCGGACACCCGAGGATGCACAGGCCGCAGCCGATGCAGTCGCCGAAGTTGAGATCGCTCGTCATCTCGCTCGCTGGCGCTCCGGCGGATCGAAGACCGACGTCGCGGTTGAGGATGAACGCCGGGTCGAGCTGCCTGCTTCATCGCGCGGTGACGGTTCACCATCTCGTCGCCGAACATGCGCGCGGACGTGCGGCTTCATGCACGCCGCCGAAGCGGTAGTAGCTGCCGCCGAGATCGAGGCCGATATCGTAGATCGCGTTCTTGAACCGCTGGAAGTGATCGCGCGAGTAGTTGCACGCCCTCGAGCAGCGGCGAAAACTCGATCCCGCAGACGTGGTCGTCGCCGGTCGCCGGAATCGCGCTCATCTCGTAGCGCGGACGGTCGCCGAACTTGCGGATCATGACGGCATAGAGCGTGAAATGAGGAAGTATCTCTTGCAGACGTCGATGCCGCGCCGGGCGCGCCGCCTCGAAGTTCGATTTCGTGATCGCGAGATCCGGGATCACGACCTGCGGCCCGCCCCAGTAGCGCCAGATCAGGCGGCTGAAGACGACGGTGCGATCGTGAACGAGGCCGTCGCGCACGAACAGCGGATCGTGCAGCGCCGGCAGGAGGTCCGCCTTGCGCCGCATCAGGAAGCCGACCTCGCCCCAGCCGCCACGGACGCAGCGCGTAGCGCGCCGCCATCTTCGCGTACGACGAGCGGCTCCGGCGTGTTTCGGAGCGCGGAAGTCCTTCCGGTTCGTCCTCGAAGCCGAGAATGAGCGCGATCACGTCGTCGCGCAGCGTCGAGGATGGCGCAGCGCGTCCACCGCGTCCTGCTCGACGAGGCGCATCATGTCCGCGAGCGCGACGCCGACGTCCGTGTAGAGGAAGTGGCGCACGGTCATCGGACGGTAGCGGGCGCACCTTGATCCGCGCCTTGGTGATGACGCCGAACTGGCCATAGCCGAGGAGCACACGCGCTCCAGATACGTCATCGCCTTCCTTCACGCGGACGATCTCGCCGGTCGGCGTCACGACCTCGCAGTTCCACGGCCTGGTCCGCGGAGCAGCCGTGGCGCGGCGAGTTGACGTCGATGCCGCCGACGCCGAGCGTGCCGCCCACGGTGGAGAGCATGTTGAGCGGTGCGCTCGTGTAGTCGAGTCCCGCGCGGACGCAGCGCTTCGGCGACCTGGTGCCAGGTCATGCCTGCCTCGACCCACGCGGTGTCACCATCGCAGTCGAGCAGCCGGTTCATGCCTTTCAGATCGAGGAGGATGCCTCTCGGCGCGACGGACTCGCCCTCGGTCGTCAGCCCGCCGCCACGGCAGGTGACGGGAATGCGGTCGCGCTGCGCGATCCGCGAGCACGCTCGGCGACATCCTCGGGAGAGCGGGCATGGACCACCGAGTCCGGGAGACCCGTAGACGATCTGGCCGCCGTCGGTCCTGTAGCAGGCGCGCGCGGCGCGATCGGTGCCGGAGCAGCACCTGAGGGTTGCGAGTCTCAGGGAGTGTTGATGAAATCGTCGACGATCGACTGCGCCAGCGGCGCTTGCTGACCGGGCACGTCGGATCGTCGACGCGGCACTCGCCACCGTCAAGCCGCATCCGCAGGTGCAGCCTTGCGCGTTGAGTGGTTGCAGCACCAGCGTCTTCTGCTCAGGCCGGTGCGTGGCTGAAATCGACCCCGGGGATCTCTTTGATTTCAGATGCATTGCTCAGATCGAGCTTGGTCGGATCTTCGACACGTTCGATCCTGGCGGTGGTATCCATGCCGGCGGAGATAACGAGTAACGGCTGCAGGTTCGCGACCTTGTTCAAAGAGCCCGACGGTTTTCTGAACCATGCGTCCGTCGCGATCCAGCACAAAGGTCGTGGGCAGCGCCCGACGCTTGAGATTCTGGCGGATGGGCTCGGTGGACATGACGATGGGGTAATTTCATCTGCACTGGTGGTCGCGAAGCCTCGCTACCGTCTCGACGCCAGCCTTCGTCCTCCGGAGATGCCCACGATCACGAGATGGTCGCGGTATTTCTGCTCTGGAGCGCGATGAGATCCGGAATCTCGGCCCGGCAGGGTCCGCACCAGGTCGCCCAGAAATTGAGCAGCACGACCTTGCCCCGCCAGTCGGCGGTTGACATGGTCTTGCCCTCGAGGTCGGTGACGCTGAATGCCGGCACCCCAACGGGGTCGCGCGGCAGTGCACCACGGCGTTACCGCCCGTCCCGTCCTCGATCTGGACAGGCGCGCTGCTGGGCCCCGGAGGTAAAGACCGTCAGGCGGCCAAAGCACCCACGGCGAGGGCGATTGCCGGCCAGTGCCGCTTGTTCATCGATCTTCATCTCTAGCAGGCCTTCGCCAAACTCCGCACCTCCCCCAATACCACGGATCGCGCGTAAAAGGCGACGGCCGGAGGCAGGTTCATCCATGAAACTCAAGGTAGCGGCCGCATGTGGCGGTGGTCGTGCTGTATCCACTGGTTGGCGCGCATGCTCAGGTGGAACGACCTACAAAACGAGGCTGTCGCCCGTGCCGCTGGATGCGAAGATGGTCGGGAACGTCGTCCGGTTCGGGGTCAGTGACAGCGACGCTGGTCAACTCAAGCTGTCCGTCACCGGCACCTTCGAGGGTTTAAGCTCGCCTGCGACTGTGGCCGCGCGTTCACGAGAGCCCGAAGGCGGGCGTTCGAGGCCCGGCGCTTTGCTCGATCTCAAAGTCTCACCCGGTACGAGCGGGACGATCAGCGGCGTTCGACCTTACGGCGGCCCGGGTCAGAACTCGCGCAGGGCCGATACTGCATTCAAGTTCACGGAGAAGGCGCCGGACGGCAATCTCTGGGGTTGGCTGGCTTTGCAGGAGAACCGACGATTGAGCACAATTTCTTGGTGGCGCGGCCCTCTCGTCCTGTTTTGCGGTCGTGAGCAGTCTTGCGGGCGCGATTCTCGCCGGCCAGCAGACACCGGCCGCACCCGTTTTACGGCGGCGCAAGCGTCTGCAGGCCGTGGCGTGTGCGACCAGCGGTGTGCGGGCTGTCACTCGCCGGACATGCCGAGGAGGAAGCAGGGCGCCTCAGCTCGCAGGTCCCAGCTTCGTGAGGCGCCTGGCGCGGACGGACGACGCGCGAACTGTATGAGTTCATTCACACGACGATGCCGGCTTGGAGCGGCAGATCTGAAGCCCGAGCAGGCGCATCAGCGTCACGGCGTTCATTCTGCAGTCGAACGGCGGGAAGCCGGGCGCGCTAGGCGCTCGCGGCGACGACCGCCCAGGCCATTGGCGGTGTCGCCGCTGGGCTCGCTCGCAGGGACAGGCGGCGGCCGCCGCACCGCACGAGGCCGCACAGGCGCCGGCCGCGCGAGGCGCCGACGGCGCAAACGCTGGAGCCGCCCGGGGCGGTTGCCCGAGGCCTCACTGTGGCCGGTGAAGTGAAGAACTACGCCCGGTGACCGACGAGATGCTCGAAGAATCCACCGCCGGGCGACTGGCTCATCGGCGCGACGGAACTATCAGGCGCTGGAGCTACAGCCCGCTCAACGAGATCACGCGCGCCAACGTCAAGGATCTGCAAGCTGGCGTGGGTGTGGGCGATGAGCGAAAACGGCGGCGCGAACCAGCCGATGCCGCTCGTGCACAACGGCACGCTATACTCGTCAACCCGGGCAACACCGTGCAGGCGCTCGACGCGAGACACGGCGATCTGATCTGGGAGCACGAAGTCGGGCCACTGACGCAGGTCGGGCAGGGGGTCGATGCGCAACTTCGCGATCTATCAGGACAAGGTGATCATCGCGACCACGGACGCGCGGCTCGATCGCGCTCGATGCGCGGAACGGCAAGCTCGTCTGGCAAACAGTGATCGGCGAAAACTCGCACGAAGGGGTACCCGAACCTCGAGCGGCCCGATCGTCGCACGCGGCAAAGGTGATTCAGGGGATGACCGGCTGCACGCGATACGGACCCGATGCGCTGCTACATCAGCGCGTACGACGCGAACACCGGCAAGCAGCTGTGGAAGTTCAACACCATCGCGCAGACGCGGGGAACCAGGCGGCGACACGTGGGGCAAGCTTGCCGGACGCGTACCGCAAGGGCGGCGAGACCTGGATCGCCGGCAGCTACGATCCGGACCTCAATCTCGACCTACTGCGGGAGTCGCGCAAGCCGAAGCCCTGGATGCCCGCGAGCCGCGGTACGACGCGTCTTCGACGCAGCGCTCTATGCCATCGTCCACGCTTGCGCTCAACGTCGACAACGGCACGCTGGCGTGGCACTACCAGCACGCGCCCGCCGAGATCGCTCGATCTCGACGAGGTCTACGAGCGCGTGCTCGTCGACATCGCAGCGCAGAAATTCGTCTTCACGATCGGCAAGGCCGGCAGTCCTCTGGAAGCTCGATCGCACGAACGGCAAGTTCATCGGTTTCAAAGGAGACGGTCTTCCAGAACATCTTCGATCGGATCGATCCGACGACCGGGCGTGCCGCGGTATCGCGTCCGATATCGTCGAGCAGCAAGGTCGAGCGAGTGGATCCACGTCGTGCCCGAGCACCGAGGGCGGGCACAACTGGCAGGCGATGAGCTACCACCAGCCGACCGGCGTGCTCATCATCCCGCTCAGCCAGTCGTGCATGGAGATGTGCGGGACGGAAGGTCGAGCTGAAGGAAGGCAACGGCGGGACCAACGCCGATCGGCGCTTCTACGAGATGCCGGGATCGAACGGCAACGTCGGCAGGCTCGCGGCGTTCGACGTGCGCGACGATGAAGGAGGTCTGGAGCTACCAGCAGCGCGCGCCGTTCTCTCACCGCGGCTCTCTCGACGGCTGGCGGCGTCGCGTTCGTCGGCGATCTCGATCGCAAGTTCCGCGCGTTCGACGTCAAGACCGGCGCGATTCTGTGGGAGACGCGGCTCGGCACGTCGGTCCAGGGCTTCCCGGTGACGTTCAGCGCCGGCGGCAAGCAGCTATCGCGGTCGACGACCGGTCTCGGCGGCGGCAGCCCGCGCAACGTGCCGGCCACGATCGCGCCCGAGATCAAAGTATCCGTCGAACGGCCACGCGTTATGCCGTGTTCGAGTTGCCGAGAAAAGGTAAAGAGCACGAATATGGAAAATCTGAAATCTGAAGTCTGAAATCTGATCAGACTTCAGGTTTCAGACTTCAGAATTTTCAGGTGTTCCGACCGGCGTCAGGAAAGCGGCGCTGGCAGGTCCGATCGGCCCATCAAGTACATATCGACGCCGCGCGCGCAGGGCGGCCTTCCGCGATCCGCCCAGACGATCAGCGACTGGCCGCGCTGCATGTCGCCGCAGGCGAAGCACGCCGGGCACGGATGTCATCCACCGCGTCGTCGCGCCGGACGTTGCCGCGGTCGGTCATCTTGACCCCGAGCTGGCCGGAGCATGCCGTCTGGTTTCGGGCCGAGGAATCCCATCGCGAGCAGCACGAGATCGGCCTTCGAGCTCGAACTCGGTGCCGGGCACCGGCTGAACTCGACGCGGCCGGCTGCTCGTACACCAGCTCGACCTTCGTCGCATGCAGCGTCGTGACACGTCCGTCGCGTCGCCGGTGAACTTCTGCGTCGCGATGCGAGTAGAGGCGTTCGCCGCCCTCCTCGTGCGCGGTGGACACGCGGAAGATGTTCGGCCAGAGCGGCCACGGGTTGTTGCCGCCGCGGCCGTCGGGCGGCCGCGACAGGAGCTCGAGCTGGTGGACGCTCGCCGCGCCCTGCCGATGGGCGGTGCCGAGGCAGTCGGCGCCCGTGTCGCCGCCGCCGATGATGATGACGTGGCGTGTCCTTCGCGGTGATGAACTCGTGCGTCGGCGATCTGTTCGCCTTCGCACCGGCGGTTCTGCGGCGTCAGGTACTCCATCGCGAAGTGAATGCCCTGCAGCTCGCGGCCGGGCACCGGCAGATCGCGCGGCTTCGTCGGCGCCGCCCGCGAGCACGATGCGCGTCGAACTGCGCCTTGAGCTCCTCGACGGGCACGTCGGCGCCGACGTTCGACGTTGGTGCGGAACTCGATCCCGGCCTGTTCCATCAGCTGCAGCCGCCGATCGAGGAACTCGCTTTTCGAGCTTGAACTCCGGGATGCCGTAGCGCAGCAGTCCGCCGACGCGATCGGCGCGCTCGAAGCACGGTCACCGCAGTGGCCGGCGCGATTGAGCTGTTCTGCCGCGGCGCGAGCCCGCGGGTCCGGACCCGATCACCGCCACGCCGTCGCCGGTGCGCACTTCCGGCGGCTGCGCGGTGACCCAGCCTTCGTCGAAGGCGCGATCGATGATCGAGACCTCGACCGCCTTGATCGTCACCGGGTCGTTGTTGATGCCGAGGACGCACGCGCCTTCGCACGGGCGCCGGGCACAGGCGGCCGGTGAACTCCGGGAAGTTGTTCGGTCGCGTGCAGCCGATCGATCGCCGCCTTCCAGCGCTCGCGGTAGACCAGATCGTTCCAGTCGGGAATCAGGTTCCCGAGCGGACAGCCGGTGTGGCAGAACGGGATGCCGCAGTCCATGCAGCGCGCCGCCTGATCGCGTCAAGGCCTTCCTCCGGATACGGCAGGTACACCTCGTTCCAGTCGCGGATGCGTTCCGCGACCGGACGCGTCGGGCGGCTTCTTGCGCACGATCTCGATGAACCCGGTGGGCTTACCCATTGACGACCACCCCGACCAGCTCCGTGGAACGACGCGTCGCGTCCGACGGCTGCGGCCCTGGCCTGGGCGTTCAGCACTCGCTTGTAGTCGCGCGGCATCACCTTGACGAACCGCGCAGCGAGCCGCTGATCCCACTCCTGCAAGCATGCGCGCGCCGACGCTCGCTGTCCGTGTAGTCGGACGTGCTCGCGAATCAGCGCTCAGCACCAGGTCAATGTCGTCGGCGATGCTCGAGCGGCTCGACGATCGACCAGTCTCGCGATTGCAGCGGCGCTCGAACCGGTGTCGTGCGCGATCGAGCACGTATGCGATGCCGCCGCTCATGCCGGCCGCGAAGTTGCGGCCCGGTGCGGCCCAGCACCGACGACGCGTCCGCCGGTCGTATACTCGCAGCCGTGGTCGCCGACGCCTTCGACGACCGCAAGCGCGCCGCTGTTGCGCACGGCAAACCGCTCGCCCGCCACACCGCGGAAATACGCTTCGCCGCTCGTCGCGCCGTAGAGCGCGACGTTGCCGATGATGATGTTCTCTTCCGGCGACGAATCGGCGCCGTCTTCGGCGGATAGACGACGATGCTTGCCGCCGGAGAGCCCTTTCCCGATGTAGTCGTTCGAATCGCCTTCGAGCGTCAGCGAGATGCCGCGCGGCACGAACGCGCCGAAGCTCTGGCCGGCCGATCCCGGTGAACTTCACGCCGAATCGTGTCGTCGGGCAACCCTTCGCCGCCGTAGCCGTCGCGTCAACTCCGTAGCCGAGCATCGTGCCGACGGTGCGGTTGACGTTGCGGATCGGCAGGCTCGATCGAGACTGGACGTCCCGTGTTCGAGAGCGTCGACTCGGCAGCGCGCGATGAGCTCGTTGTCGAGCGCCTCGTCGAGCCCGTGATCCTGCGGCACCGACCCTGCGTCGCGGCGCCGGGCGTCGGCGTGCGGCGTCGTGCAGGATGGCCGAGAAGTCGAGTCCCTTGGCCTTCCAGTGATCGACGGCCTTCCGGAAGTTCAGCTCGATCGACCCGCCCGATCATCTCGTCCATCGTCCGGAAACCGAGCGCGCGCCATGTACTCGCGGACTTCCTGCGCGATGAACCGGAAGAAGTTGACGACGAACTCGGCCTTGCCGGTGAAGTTCTTGCGCAGCTCGGGATCCTGCGTCGCCACGCCGACCGGGCAGGTGTTCAGGTGGCAGACGCGCATCATGATGCAGCCCGACGACGACGAGCGGCGCCGTCGCGAAGCCGAACTCTTCGGCGCCCATCAGCGCGGCGATCACGACGTCGCGGCCGGTCTTCAGCTGACCGTCCACCTGCACCGACGATGCGGTCGCGCAGCTTGTTCATCATCAGCACCTGCTGCGTTTCCGCGAGCCCGAGCTCCCACGGCACGCCGCCGTGCTTGATCGAGGTCAGCGGCGACGCGCCGGTGCCGCCGTCGTGGCCCGAGATCAGCACGACGTCGGCGTGCGCCTTGGCGACGCCGGCCGCGACCGTGCCGACGCCCGCGAGCGCCACCAGCTTGACGTGAACGCGCGCTTCGGGTTCGAGTTCTTCAGGTCGTAAATCAGCTGCGCGCAGGTCTTCGATCGAATAGATGTCGTGGTGCGGCGGCGGCGAGATCAGCCCGACGCCCGGCGTCGCGTAGCCGCACCTTCGCAATCCACGGGTAGACCTTGTGGCCGGGCAGCTGGCCGCCCTCGCCGGGCTTGGCGCCCTGCGCCATCTTGATCTGCAGATCGTCGGCGTTGACCAGGTGCTCGCTGGTGACGCCGAAGCGCGCCGAGGCCGACCTGCTTCACCGGCGCTCCGCCGCCGAGTCGCCGTTCGGATCGGGCATGTAGCGCGCCGGATCCTCGCCGCCTTCGCCGGTGTTCGACTTGCCGCCGAGGCGGTTCATCGCGATCGCCAGCGTCTCGTGCGCTTCCTGGCTGATCGATCCGTACGACATCGCGCCGGTCGCGAAGCGCTCGACGATCGACTCGACCGGTTCGACCTCGTCGATCGGAATCGGCTTCGGCAGCGTGCTTCAGCTCGAGCAGGCCGCGAAGCGTCGCCAGGCTTCGTGGTTCTGGTCGTCGACCAGCTGCGTGTACTCCTTGAAGATCGCGTACTGGCCGCTGCGGGTCGAGTGCTGCAGCTTGAACACCGTGTCCGGGTTGAACGAGGTGATACTCGCCGTCGCGCCGCCACTGGTACTCGCCGCCCCACTCCAGATCGTGCTCGCCGATCGGCCGCGTCGGAAACGCCTGCTCGGTGGCGCCGGCGCACTTCTTCCGCGACGACGTCGATGCCGACGCCGCCGATCCGCGACGCCGTTCGCGTGAAGTAGGTGTCGACGAACGGCCGTGTCGAGGCCGACCGCTTCGAACACCTGCGCGCCGCAGTAGCTCTGCAGCGTCGAGATGCCCATCTTGGACATCACCTTGAGGATGCCCTTGTTGAGCGCCTTGATGTAGTTCTTGATCGCCTTCTCGTGCGTGAGGCCGACGAGGATCCGCTGCCGCAGCATGTCGTCCGAGCGTCTCGAACGCGAGATACGGGTTGACCGCGCCAGCGCCGTAGCCGAGCAGCAGCGCGCAGTGGTGCACTTCGCGCGCGTCGCCGGATTCGACGACGAGCGCGCAGCGCGTGCGCGTGCCCTTGCGGACGAGATGATGATGGACGCCGGCCGTCGCGAGCAGGCTCGGAATCGGCGCGCGGATCCGATCCGCGTCGCGATCCGACAGGATCAGAATCGTGTAGCCGCGCGTCCACCGCGTCGCGCGGCGCGGCGTCTTCAGATCCTCGAGCGCGTTCTTCAGGCCGCTGCCGTCCTGCGCGGACGTCGAACAGCATCGGCAGGCGGATGGCGTCGGAATCCCGGGTCGTAGACGTGACGCAGCTTCGCCAGCTGATCGTTGTCGATGATCGGGTACTTGATGCATGATCTGCCGGCACGATTCCGGCCGCGGATCGAGCAGGTTGCCCTCCGGGCCGATCGTCGACTCCATCGACGTCACCGAGCTCCTCGCGAATCGCGTCGAGCGGCGGGTTGGTGACCTGCGCGAAGACCTGCTTGAAGTAGTCGTAGAGCAGCGCGCGGCCGGTCCGACAGCGCCGCGAGCGACGTGTCGGTGCCCATCGATCCGAGCGCCTCTTCGCCGTTGGTCGCCATCGGCGCGCAGCAGCAGCCGCAGATCCTCGTGCGTGTAGCCGAACAGCTCGCTGCCGCTGGACGACCGTCTCGTGGCTGGGCGGCGGCAGATAGGGCGCCGGCTCGAGCAGATCCTCGATGTCGATGAGATGCGACAGCCACTCCTGGTACGGCATGCGCCGACGCCAGCTCGCGCTTCACCTCATCGTCGGACACGATGCGTCCGCGCGCGGTGTCGACGAGGAAGATGCGGCCAGGATGCAGCCGCTCCTTGACGCGCGATGTTCTCGGCCGGGATGTCGAGCACGCCGACCTCCGACGCCATGATCACCATGTCGTCGGTCGTGACGTAGTAGCGCGACGGACGCAGGCCGTTGCGGTCGAGGACGGCGCCGATCACCGTGCCGTCGGTGAACGCGATCGACGCCGGGCCGTCCCACGGCTCCATCAGCGACGAGTGGTACTCGTAGAACGCCTTGAGCTCGGGCGACATCTCCTCGTGGTTCTGCCACGGCTCGGGGATCATCATCAGGATCGCGTGCGGCAGCGAGCGGCCGGTCATGACCAGGAACTCGAGCACGTTGTCGAAGGTCGCCGTGTCGCTGCCGCCCTCGCGGATGACCGGCAGAATCTTCTTCAGGTCGTCGCCGAGCAGCTCCGACTGCAGCAGCCCCTCGCGCGCCCGCATCCAGTTGATGTTGCCGCGTCAGCGTGTTGATCTCGCCGTTGTGCGCGATGTAGCGGTACGGGTGCGCCAGCGGCCACGACGGAAACGTGTTCGTGCTGAAGCGCTGATGCACGAGCGCCAGCGCCGACTGCAGATCCGGATCGGTGAGATCCGGAAACATCGGCTCGAGCTGGCCCGCCGTCAGCATGCCCTTGTAGATCAGCGTGTTCGACGACAGGCTGACGATGTAGAACAGCTTGCGCACGGCATCGGAGGGCGCGAGCGCGTCGGCCGCATGCTCGATGCGCTTGCGGATGACGTACAGCTTGCGTCTCGAACGCCGCCCGGTCGTCGGATCGTCCGGGCTCGTCGCGCGCGCGCCGGAACGGTGCCCTTGCCGATGAACACCTGCCGGAAGACCGGTTCGACGGCCACCGCGCTCGGCCCGACCGGGCTGTCGTCGCTCGGGACGTCGCGCCAGCCGATGAGCGTCTGGCCTTCCTCGGCGACGATCTGCGCGATCAGCTGCTCAACGGCCGCCCGATGCGCTGCCTCTTGCGGCAGGAAGACGAGCCCACAGCCGTAGTCGCCGGCAGGGGGCAGCGGCGCCGGCGCCACCTTGCGCAGGAACGCGTCCGGCATCTGGATGCAGGATGCCGGCGCCGTCGCCGGTGTTGACCTCGCAGCCGCACGCGCCGCGGTGCGCGAGGATTCTTCAGCACCTGGATCGCCTGCTGGACGATCGTGTGCGACTTGCGGCCCTTGATGTCGACCACGAAGCCGACGCCGCAGGCGTCGATGCTCGTGCATCAGGTCGCATAAACCCGACGCCGGTGGCTGACTCGGCTCGGGGCCGAGGGAAGTGGAAGCGTCCTCGCGCATAGGTCGTGGCCCGAGAACACCAGCTGGCGAACGTTCCAGAGGTGGGAGAAGATGTTTATCGATCAGATCAAGTCAGAAGTAAAATACAATCATAGCGTCTGACCCGTTCCGGCATGAGATGGGTCAGGCGCATCCGCTCAGGGGCGGCGTCCGGCGTTTACACGCGGACGTCATTGCCGCACTACCGGCCGGGCCGTCCGGCGCCCGCGGCCACGCGAGTCCCGCCCCGACCAACCCGAGGCTCAGCGCGGCCGTGCGCGCAGCGACGGACGCGGCAGCCACTTCATCGCCGTCAGCATGGCGGCCGGCGGTTCGTTGCGCTGCGGGGACGAGGTGGTCGCCTTCGATTCGGCGCGCGCGGTGCGGCCGGCAAAGTGCGCGATCCATCCCGCGGATGAACGGCACGAGATCCTGCAGGCCGCGGCTGGTGATCGAGGTGTCCATCCCGTGACGACCGGCTGGTCGAGCCACGTGGCGCCGGCGCCGACCATGTCGTCGCGGATGCCCGGCCACGACGTGAGCGTGCGTCCGGAGAGCACGCCTGCGCGGAGGCCAGCAGCCGCACAGGCCCGTGACGGAACGTGGCGATCGGCCGCCCGGCTCCGGTCGAACGCGCGGAGGAACGAACTCGCGCGCCGCCGCGGACGCTGCCTGAGCGAGATCCGGACTGATGTGCCACGCCGGGGATGAAGAGTCCACGTCATAATCCGCTGCAGTCGCGCGTGCCGGCGTCCTGGTGACGCGCACGCGCCCATGGACACGGGTGGTTGACAGGCGCCGAGATCCGTCCCGGCCGCAGCGACACGATATCGATCAACCGCGCCGGCGGCACTTCGAGCGCCGCGACCGGAATCGTGAAGCTCGATTTTCTCAGAAGCCGTCCGCGGCGAGGACCGCAATCCGGCGACCGCTTGAGTGCATCGCGTCATTCTCACACCTCCACGCTGTGCCGGACTGCGGTGCATAACGCGGCTTTCCGCCATCGATTCGTGGTATCAACGTCAGCTGACAATGTGGCAGCCTAACCGCGCCCAGTGGCGGCTCATCTGGCCGCTCGCGATTCTCGTCGTCGTCATGTGAGCGCAGGACGATGGTGCCAAGTCTTGGCGTCGAAGGCGCTGCACCGGCTGGCCGATCCCGCCGATTCACTGCCGCGCATGCCTGACGAACTGCCGATGGGGCTCGGCGACAATGCGGACGCGTCGCGGTTCACGATGCCCAGATGAGCGAGGTAACTTCCGCGCCACGGAAAGCTCCGCGTGGATCCGGACACGCCTCCGCGTGAAGGACATGACCGACCCGCTCGCCGCCGTCGACGGCACGTCAGCTGCTCGACGTGCGGTCGCGATGCTCAGAGCGCTGGGCGTCTGGATGCTCGGCGACGAAGCGAAGCTAGAGTGCGAACTAGAGTGAGGGCAAAGGCGAGAGACTGCGACGAGAGTGCGAAGCGTGCAAAGGACGACGGCTTGGAGTCATGAAGGTGAGTCGAATTCCGACTCAGTCCTTCTGACTTCCTCGACTTCTAAGTTCTCGACTTCCGGCGGCGTGCGACCGGGCTACTTTCCGCTGCTCGTGCTGCCGCCGGTGCGCGCCGGTTTCATCGCGTGATCTTCTGCACGCGCCAGTTCTGCGCTTCGCCCGTGTAGATCTCGTTCTCCGATGCGCAGTGCATCGAGTGGACCCAGTGGAACTGGCCGACCTTCTTGCCGTTCGAGCCGAACCAGCCGAGCAGGTTGCCCGTCCAGATCCAGCTTGTAGATCTTGCCGCCGGCGTCGGCGCTGTAGATGAACTGCTGGCCGCTGGCGTTGGGCGGCGTGATGCACATCCCCCACGGCGCGCGGACGTTGCTGAAGACGCTTCATCGACGTTCAGATCGGGATCGAGCACCTGGATGCGCGCGTTGCCGCGATCGCCGACGTAGATGTTGCCCTTGGCGTCGCGTCGCGATGGTGTGCGGCGTGCTGAACTGTCCTTCGCCGCGGCCGGTGCTGCCGCGCCCGGAGGCGCCGATGCACTTCACGATACATCGCCGTCCTTTGTCGAACTTCGGCGACGCGTGAGTTGGTGTAGCCGTCGGACACGAAGATGTTGCCCTGCAGTGTCCCAGGTCACGTCGGTCGGACGGCCGAAGTTGCCGCCGCCGCCGCACGTCGCGCGCGCCGCCGCCGCGCCGCGTCCAGCCGGGCGCCGCCTGCGCGCCCGCTCCTGCGCAGGTGGAAGCGCCACGGCCGGTGCGCCAGCCGGCGCGCCGCCGCGGCCGAGCGCTGCCGCGGGCGCTCGCCGCGCGCCGGAGCTGGCGCTGCCGCCGCCCGCCGCGACCACCACCACCGCCAGCCGCCGCCGGCGGCCGTTGTGAGTTCGCGCTCGTGCTCTTCGATGTAGTCGATCGCTTCGGCCTTGCGGCCGAGCACCAGCGTGACCAGTCCCTGCGGGTTGAACTTGATCACCATGTTGGAGCCTTCGTCGACCACCCAGACGTTGTCGTCCTTGTCGACGCGGACGACGTGGGCGAACGAGGCGCCGTACATGTCCGGTCCCCACTGCTTGATGTAGCTGGCTGTTCTGGTCGAACTCGAAGAGCTGCGCCGCCGTCGCGCCCTTCGCCGGCCCGGCGTTGCCCGCTGCGCGTGTAGCACGAACAGGTGCTTCTTGGAATTCTGGGCGCACGCCCACCGTCTCGCCGATGGTGTGCCCTTCCGGCATCAGCGGCAGCGACACCGCGTCGCACGGAATCTGCGGCGTTCTCGCTTCGAGCGCTTCCTGTTCCGGGTTGCCGCGGCCGTCCGCCGCCGCCGCCGCCACCGGCGCGCCGCCAGGCGCCTGAGGCGCCTGCGCCGGTGCCGGCGATGCTCCGCCGCGCTGTGCGTACACAGCGGCTCCCAGGAGCGTACGATGAGCACAAATACAATACCGCTTCACGATTGGCCTCCCCTCGCGAGCGGGCCGGACGCCCGCGTAGTCCCCGCTTACGCCTGCCGAATCGTGTGGAGTATACGCCTGATTCCCACTGACGAATTGATCGCCGACATGGATGGCCGCCGCGCTCGACGAGGCACGGCGCGCGCGCGATCTGGGCGAAGTGCCGATCGGTGCGGTGGTCGCGATCGACGACGCCGTCGTCGGGCGCGGGTTCAACCAGCCCATCACCAGCGGCGACCCGACGGCGCACGCGGAAATCGTCGCGCATCCGTGAGGCGTCCCGGCACATCCGCAACTACCGCCTGGTCGGCGCCACCCTCGTGGTGACCATCGAACCGGTGCCTGATGCGCGGGTGCGCTGGTCCATGCGCGGATTGCGACGCTGGTCTACGGCGCGGCCGAGCCGCGCACCGGCGCGGTCGATCTGCGATCATTCGGGGCGGCGAGCTCCCGGTCACAATCACCGCTTCGACGTCGTCCGGGATCAGCGAGGACGAATGCCGCGCACTGATGCAGACGTTCTTCAAAGATCGTCGTCGCTGCTCCTGACTTCTGTCGGCGCAGGTGTTGCTGCGGCGTCGTCTGCACCGAAACTCAGGTACTGTCACACTGCGCGCCGGCCGGACGAGGTCGTGCGGTGGCTGGGCGCGGTGCAGGCGCAGGACTATCCCGGCGCGAATGGGCGATCGGACAGCGCGCGAAGCGGACTGACCGATCACGCGGTGGGGCGCGCGGTTTGACGAAGCGGACGCGTGCTCCGGCACGCACATCCTGCGTCCGACGTGGCACTTTGTCGCGCCGGCCGACCTCCGACTGGCTGCTCACGGTGAGCGCGCCGCGGGTGCACGCCTGTAATGGCCCGGTGTATCGACGCTGTGTGCCCTGACGCGAACGGTGCTCGCGCGCAGCCGCCGGATCATCGAGCGCGCGCTCTCGGGCAAGAGATTCCTGACGCGTACAGGAACTCGCGACCGCATGCACGCGCGGCGGCATCGCCGAGCCGTCCGGCCTGCGCCTCGCCTACCTGATGATGCACGCGAGCCGAGGGCCTCTGCAGTGGTCCCATCCGAAACAAGCAGTTCACATACGCGCTCCTCGATGAGCGTGTTCCGACGCGCGCGGTGCTCCCGCGCGATGAGGCGCTCTCGCGGCTGACGGAGCGGTATTTCACGAGCCGCGGGCCGGCGTCGATCCGCGACTTCGTGTGGTGGTCAGGGCTGACGGTCGCCGAGGCGAAGCGGGGGATTGACGCGCCAGGCTCGTGACTTCAGTCCGGAGGTGTGCGCGACGGGCAATCGCACTCTGGTCGAGATGCGCTATCCCACGCCGGCCGGCCGCTGCCGACGCCGCTCGTGCATCTCCTCGCCGAACTACGACGAGTTCCGGCGTGTCGCGCATAAGGATCGCCGGCAACATTCGAGAGCGATGGGTCCGTCGCCGGACGCGCCGGGCGATCCGCTGACGACTCTGATGCACCTGCTGTTCATCGACGGCCGACTGCGCGGAACGTGGCGAGCTGAGCGGTGCCGGGGCCCGCGGCGTGTCCGTCGAGGTCCCGACCTGCGGCGACCGCTGACGAAGCAGCGAAGCGGGAGGCCGTCTCTGGCGGCCGTCGATCAGTGCCACGCTTTGGGTCTGACGGTCAAAAAGGCTTCCGCAGCCCAACGCCCGCGTGATTCACACCCTTGAGGCGATGAAACCTTGCAACCTCATTGGCTCCGCGCGGTAGATGCCGGCGTCGGAACTGTTGGCGCGACGTCGGCGTTTGACACGTGTGCGAGAAGGATACAGAAGAGCAGTCCCAGGCCTCAGTAACATTGCTCTGTTGACAAGCAATACGTAACTG